>Ga0335072_10000752_pt1 | contig 58297 bp, 41 predicted proteins | sample Lox_Sample_21_FD_206725 | JGI IMG/M metagenome (GOLD analysis project Ga0335072, IMG submission 206725) | Soil microbial communities from Loxahatchee National Wildlife Refuge, Florida, United States - Lox_Sample_2.1 | ecosystem: Environmental > Terrestrial > Soil > Wetlands | place: USA...
CGGTGATCCTGGAGGTGCCAGAGCCGCTCGTCGGTCTGCTCGGAAGTCTCGACGGCGTCGCGCAGCTGGTGCCGTACGGGGACCTGCTGCCGCCATTCGACCTTCATTGCCCGCTCATGAGCCTGCCACTCGCATTCCGTACGACGCTCTCGACCATCCCTGCGTGCGTACCGTACCTCGCGGCCGATCGCCGCAAGGTGCTCGAATGGTCGCAGCGGCTCGGCGAGCGGCGCCGGCTGCGCGTGGGCCTCGTCTGGTCCGGCGGCTTTCGTCCCCAGCAGCCCGAGCTGTGGCCCGTCAACCGGCGGCGCAACATCCCGCTCGCGAAGCTTGCGCCGCTCGCGCATACCGACGCGCAGTTCTTCAGCTTACAGAAGGGAGACGCCGCCGAAGCCGAGCTCGCCGGCCTCATCGCGCAGGGCTGGAATGGGCCGCAGCTCACCGATCATTCCTCGTTGCTCACGGACTTCTCGGACACTGCGGCGCTCGTCGAGCAGCTGGACCTCGTCATCGCAGTGGACACTTCCACGGCGCACCTCGCCGGTGCGCTTGGCAAGCCCGTGTGGATTCTGAACCGCTTCGACAGCTGCTGGCGCTGGCTGCTCGACCGGACGGACAGTCCATGGTATCCCACCGTCCGTTTGTATCGACAGGACCGGCCAGGTGACTGGGACAGCGTCGTCCAGCGAGTTCGCGTGGACCTCGACGATCTCGCTCGTTCCCGGGCCTGAGCCCACCCAACGATTAGGTGAACCCTCAGCGAACCGAGCGGGAGAGGCCGCGCTCTTCTTCCGCGGAGTGGCCCACTCCGCAGCTCGCCAGGCAGTCGCAGAGCTGTCACATCGGTCGGCTACGCTCCGCCCTCCCGTCGATCTCTCGATTCGGAGCTCTCCGCATGAAGCGCGTTGCCGGCATTTCCTGGGTGGCAATCGCCTCGTGGGTCGGGCTGCTCGGTGTCGTCGCGCCCCTGCGTGCCGAGGACGATGTCGCCGGCCGGATCAAGCGCACGCTGCAGGCTCGGCTTCCGAAGCTCAGCATCGACGCGGTGCAGCCCGCGCCCGTACCGGGAATTTACGAGGTCTTCGTGGGCAACGAAGTGGCCTATGCCGACGCGACGGGCAATTATCTGTTCGTCGGACGGCTGATGGACACACGCAACCGCCGCGATCTCTCGGCGGAACAGCTCGATGCGCACATGGCGATCGATTTCCATAAGCTCCCGTTCGACCGCGCGATCAAGATCGTGAAGGGGAACGGCAAGCGGCAGCTGGCGCTATTCGCGGATCCGGACTGTCCGTATTGCCGGCAGCTCGAGCAGTCGATGCGCTCGATCTCGGACGTGACGATCTATGTGTTCCTCTACCCGCTCGAGAGTGTGCATCCGGGCGCGACCGTCCACGCCCACGAGATCTGGTGCTCTGCGGATCGCGCATCGGCGTGGACGCAGTGGCTGCTCGAACGTAAGCCACCTCCCGGCGCCGGCAAGGCACCTCCCGGCGCGAGCTGTGCGGGCGATCCGGTCAACGAACTGCAGGCGCTGGGCACGTCACTGCACATCTACAGCACTCCGACGATGTTCCTCGAGAACGGTCACCGAGTGGGCGGTGCGATGGCCGCCCCTGATCTCGAGAAGCTCCTCGCCCAGGGATCCAAGGAGGTTCCGAGAACGGCGGCGGTGAGCGGCGCCGGCCATGGGTCGGGAGGGTGAGCGCTCGCCGGTGATCCGGCTGCAGCATTCGCCCGCTGCGTGCACGCGGCACGTTGGGTCGGAAGAGCGGCAAGTGACGAGCCAGTCCACGCATGAAGCGGACACCGGCCACGACGAGATGGAGTCGGCGCGGCGCCTATTCCGCCGGGGTCTATATCAGAAGGCGGCCGCGGTATGCGAGAACCTGCTGTGTGCCGGACCTCCCCGCGCCGACTTGCTGGAGCTACTCGGCCTCGCGTCTGTCGAGCTGAATCAGGCGGATCGCGGCATTGCGCTCCTCGAGCACGCCGTGACGCTCGATCCGGCTCGTACGCAGGCCTGGCTGAGCCTCGGGCGGACCCTTCTCGAGCGCAAGAGGCCTGCCGAGGCCGTGCGCGCCTATCAGGCGGCGGCGAGCACTCGGCCCCCGAGCCTCGAGTTGCTCCTCGGGCTCGCGGCCGCGCAGCAAGAGGCAGGCGATGCACCCGGTGCGATCGAGTGCCTGCGCCGCGCGATCGACTCAGAGCCGCGCGACATCCGGGCGCTCAACTGTCTTGGACGAGCGCTGCGAAGCGCCGGCAAGGCAGCCGAGTCACTCGAGACACTGAAGCGCGCGCAGAGCGTATCGCCAGACAACGCGGAGATGCTTGCCGAGCTCGGTCTGACGCTGACGCAGCTCGGCCGACCCGACGAGGCGTTGGCGCCATTGCGCCGAGCGGTGCGCTTGAAGCCGAGGCTCGCGCAGGCGCACTACGGGCTGGGTAGGGCGCTCGTGACGCAGCGCGATCTCGCAGCCGCGCTCACGCACCTGCGGCAGGCATTGACGCTGAAGCCCGACCTGCTCGAAGCCCACTTCGTCTGGGCGAGTGTGCTGCTCCAGAACGGTCAGGTTGCAGACGCGATCGATGCGCTGCGGCGGTGCGTGCAGCTGAAGCCGAATTCCGCAGACGCTCACTGTAATCTCGGCGCGGCGCTCGCTGCCGCACGCTTTCTGCCTGCGGCCGTCGCGAGCTTCGAGCAGGCCCTCGTGGTCGACCCGGAACACCCGCTCGCTCTGCGGTCGAAAGGGCGGGCACTCATCACCTTGACCCAGCGCCTACCGGAAGCGCTCGAGTGCCTCGAGCGGGCGCTCGCACACGCTGCGGACAAGGCGTCGCTGGGTCAGCTCCTGCATGGCTATCGGAGCGTGTGCGACTGGACGGCGGTACGTTCGACATTCCAGCAACTTCGAGCGCTGCCGGATGGCGTCGCGCAAGCGGATCCACATCTCGTGCTCACCGTCTCGGATCAACCGAGCGAGCATTTGGCGGCGGCGCGGGCCTACGCAGCTGAGATCGCGGCGGCCCGTCCGCCGCTCGCGCCGCCGCCGCGCTACCGGCACGACCGCATCCGAGTCGCCTACCTGTCGAGCGACTTCTACGGGCATGCGACCTCTTACTTGATGGCGGAGCTTTTCGAGCTACACGATCGTCGCAAATTTCAGATCCTCGCAGTCTCCTTCGCCGCGGACGACGGTAGCGAGGTGCGAAAGCGCATCGCGAGCGCGTCCGATGCATTCATCGACGCGACGGCAAAATCGGATCTGCAGACGGCCTTGTGGCTGCGAGCGCAGGAGATCGACATCGCGGTCGACCTGAAGGGATACACGGGATACGCACGAAGCGGCGTTTTTGCCTATCGCCCGGCGCCCATCCAGGTCAACTATCTCGGCTACCCCGGATCGATGGGTGCGCCCTTCATCGACTATCTCATCGCCGACTCCTTTGTCGTTCCCGAACCCGAGCGTTCCTTCTATTCGGAGTGCATCGCGTATCTGCCGGACTCGTACCAGGTGAACGACCGCAAACGCGCGGTTGCGGAAGCGACGCCGTCGCGAGCGCAGGCGGGACTGCCGGAGGACGCTTTCGTCTTCTGCTGCTTCAACAATAACTGGAAGATCACAGAGCCGGTGTTCGATGTGTGGATGCGGCTCATCTCGGCGGTGGACGGCAGCGTGCTCTGGTTGCTGCAAGACAACCCGTGGGCAGCGGCACGGCTGCGGGAGGAAGCCGCGCGGCGAAGAGTGGCGCCGGAGCGCCTCGTCTTTGCGGAGCGGCAGCCGGCCGAACGTCACTTGGCGCGGCAGCGCCTCGCCCACGTGTTTCTCGACACACTGCCGTGCAACGCCCACACCACCGCGAGCGACGCGCTGTGGATGGGTTTGCCGGTTGTCACCTGCGCTGGCCGCGGGTTCCCTGCGCGAGTGGCGGGCAGCCTGTTGCGCGCCGTCGGCTTGAGCGAGCTCATCACGGACACCCTCGAGGATTACGAGCGTTTAGTCCTCGCCCTTGCGCGTGATCCCGCGAAGCTCCGTGGAATACGAGCGCGACTCGCCAGGGAGCGTACGCGTCTCCCGCTGTTCGACTCGCCGCGGTACTGTCGGCATCTGGAGCGCGCCTATCATCACATGTGGGAGCTCTCCCAGCAGGGCCGGGCGCCAGAGGATTTCGCGGTCGACCGGCTCGAGTAGCGCTCACTTCGCGCTCGGCTCAAAGGCGGGCCTCGCGTCGATCACTCAGGGTTGCGCCCGGCGCGCACCCGGCCGGCGCTTCATGGCCTCGCTGCGCTCGGACTCCTGGAGGTAGCGCTTGCGGAGCCGAACGAACAGAGAATCGACGGCGCGCGGTGTGCGCAGAATCTCGTCCATTGCCTTGTTGGCGCGCTGCAGCTCGTTCCCGAATTCGCTCAGCCGCGCTTCGATGCTCATCACATCGAAGCGGGCGTCGATCCAACCGAGATACCAGTGCCAGTCGGTGTAGTAGAGCCAGCTACGCTCGTTGAAGGCACGAACGTGCGTCGGGTCCTGCCAAGCGCCGTGGCTCAGGTCGTATGGCACGAGTATCTCGAACGTTCCGTGCGGCTTGAGGAGCCGCAGCACATTGGTCATGGCGGCCGGCAAATCGCCAATGTGCTCGAGGAGATCGAACGCCGTGGCGCGCTCGAAGGCCTCCTCGCGCAGCGTGATCGTGCCGAACCGCTCCGTTTCGAGGGACGAGCCGATCAGCACCGGCGACGCGATGTCGAGGACTCCGTCAGGTCCCCATGCCGGGTCGATGTCCACGTTGAAACAATCGGGCCGGAAGTCCTTGCCGCTGCCGATGTGGAGTGTCGCCGGCAGACGCGGCGCTGCCGCGAATGCTGCGGTAGCGCTCGCTGGGGGGTTCGGCTGCGCTAACTCGAGAGAGCGGCCGAGAATATCCTCCTCGCGGCGGAGCGCGAAGACACGATGCGCCCGTTCTCCCAACGCCTGCCTGGCGGCGGAGTCATGCACTAACTCCGAACAGGCGTCGACGAGCCGCGCATAGGGTATTGCGCACATCGCGTCTCTGAGGTCCTCCTCCAAGGATGTATCGGAGTCGCACTCGGCGACGACGGCCTTGGCGTTCGTGAAGAGGTATGCGGCCCGTACGATCTCGAAGATCTTCGCCTCGTGATAATGAACGTTCAGCACGACTTTGGCGCTCGCGATCGACCGGTCGCGCTCCTCGCCGTAGGTGCCGAACAACGCGACGACCTTGAGACCGCGCGCCCGGAGGGTGTCGAGAATGTACCTGCGCCGCTCGTTGATCGAGCCGTAAAACAGGACGTCGATCTCTTCGACGGCGGGTGCGATCCGCGCGAGCTCAGGCACGTATCCGAGCGGCACGTGCCGGACTTGCTCGATGCCCAGGGTGCGCAGCCGGCGGACATTCTCCGCGCTGTAGTCCCAGACCGGATGCGCTCGTAGTGCATCGCGATACGCGCCTTTCAGCCACACCGAATCCGGCTCGATTTGCTCGGAATTGTAAAGGATCGCATCGGAGGGCAGCGCGGCGAATCCTCGTTCGCTGAGCAGATGCGCTCCGATGATGATTTGACGAACGGGCCGGTCGGGAGGCGCGCGGTAGAATGCCGGAGCCCCGAGCCGCCGCAGCCCGAAATACACGCACTCCGCAAGCTCCGTGAGCGCCTCCGTGTGCACGTACCCGGGAGGCCGGACGTGCACGACGTGGAAGCCGCGCTGCTGCGCACCACGACCCGAGGCGGGCGGGAAGATCTGAGCGGCCATTTTTACCCCGACCCTGCGCCGAGAAATACTGAATTCTCCGCGTCCGAGCATGACAGTTTCATGTGCGCGGAGGCGGCGGGAGAGTGATGGTTTCGGCGGACTGGGCGCATTTGTTCGGGCTCGCTCGATGCCGAAGCGTTCAGATGAGAGGGACAAATCCCGTGGGTGACGGCCCCAGCCACACTACTGTCACGTTGGCCGGAAATAATCGGAGTTTTGAATTTGGGCGGGGCCTGATCGACGCGCACAGGGGGTCGAATTCCGCGTCGCCGTGGCCTAGCAGTTCATCGCGTGTCACAAGAACGTCAAGTCGTATGTCCAAGAATTTCGGCCCTGCCGTGGTCCTGCTGCTCGCGCTGCCGCTCGCATCGCCGGGCTTCGCCGCGGAATCTCCGTCCCCGCCACAATCCGCGCCTCCCGCACAATCTCAGTCTGCGCAGGATCAGAGCTTCGAGGTGCTGCGCAACACCGTCGTCGATCTGCTCCAGGCGCTCGTTCAGCGCGGGATCATCACGCGCGAGCAGGCGGACGCGATGGTGAGGGACGCGCAAGCGAAGGCGGAGGAGCAGGCGCGCATGGCGGCCGCGCAAAAGGCGCAACAGGAGAAAGAGGAGGCTAACGCGATTCGCGTGCCGTACGTGCCGGAAATCGTGAAAGACGAGATCAAGCAGGAAGTCGCGAAGCAGGTTACTCCGGAGGTCACCAAACAGGTCATTGCCGACGCGAAACAGCAAGGCTGGGGAGTCCCAGGTGCGCTCCCGGACTGGATCGAGCGCATCAAATTCAGCGGCGATGTGCGGCTGCGCGGCGAGGCGGATCTTTACTCCCGGAACAACGCGCAGAACTACTACCTCAATTACACGGCGATCAATGCGGCCGGGGGAATCAATCAGGCGGGCGATGCGGCCTATCTCGATACCACCGTGAATCGCTACTACCCGCTGGTGCGGCTGCGCTTCGACATGAACGCGACGATGAGTGGCGGCTGGTTCGTCGGCGCTCGCTTTGGCACGGGCACCCTCATCAATCCCGATTCCCTCAATCAGGTCGAGGGTCAGTATGGGGGCCGCTACACGACCGACATCGATCTTGCCTATCTCGGCTGGTCGGGGAGCGACTCGCAACAGCGGCAGCAGTTGACTTTCTGGGGTGGCAAGTACCCGAACCCCTTCTTCTACAGCGATCTCGTCTGGATGCCGGATGTCACCTTCGAGGGCCTTTCCACCGATTACCGGGTGCGGATGTGGGGTCCCGCGAGTGCGCCGCGGTCCTGGTTTCTGACGGTCGGCGCGATTCCGGAGGAATACGCTCCGCTCACGTACGATTTCGGCCCGGAATCGACGAACAAGTGGCTCTATGCGGGGCAGACCGGCTTCGACTTCAAGTGGGAGAGCGGCAATCGGGTTCGGTTGGGGATCGCCTACTACGACTTCAATCACATGGCCGGCCAGCTCAACTCGCTCTACGGGACGACCACGAACTACACGGCGCCGCCCTATTTCCAGAAGGGCAATACGGTGTTCGACATCGCAAACACGCAGGGAGCGACGGACACGTTCGCGCTCGCCGCGGAGTACCACGAGCTCGATGCGATGCTCGCAACGGACTGGATGGTGACGCCCGCCCATCGGCTGAGCTGGTTCGCGGATTTTGTCAAGAACCTCGGATACGACGAAGCTGCGGTGGCGGAACGTGTGGCGCCGGGAACGGACGTGCGGCCGCGGGTGGAGGGTTACGAGAGTCAGCTGAGCTTCGGGACCCCGGACCTGACCCACTCGCTCGCGTGGGATCTCTTCGTGGGATATCGCTACCTCCAGCGGGACGCCGTGGTCGACGCTTTCACCGACCAGGACTATCACCTCGGTGGCACGAACGACAAAGGCTATATTCTTGGCGGGGACTTGGGGATCACCGACCGGGTGTACACGCGGCTGCGCTACATGCCGTTCGAGGTCATCGATGGGCCGCCGCTCACGATCGATGTTTGGCAGCTCGAGGTCGTCGGCCGTTTTTGATCTCCCCGGCAGGTCACGGCTGCGAAGAGTCCTCGGACGAGGTGGGGATCTGCGCGAGATTCAAGTTGACTTCCTGCTCCGCGCCGTTGCGTACGATCGTGACGATCGCGGTTTGGGCGGAATCGAGCGCGTGCACGATGGCGCCCCCCCCAAGTTGGCTGTCGAGAGGCTTGCCATCGATCTCGATCGCGAGGTCGCCCGGCTTGAGCCCGAGAGCCGCGAATGCCGCCATGTTGAGGCCCGGATAGAGCAGAAATCCACGGCGCGTGCCTCGGGCTGAGTATCGGGGGCTGATCACGCCGCCGATGAGCGGCGGCGGACCGTCGGCGCTTGCATCCGCAACGTCCGGCGGCGGAGGCGTCACGAGCGCCACCGTCCTCAAAACGCCACGCCCGAACTCGCCCGGCAGCCTCAGCGACTCGATGGCCCCATCGCGCTCGATCAGCACCTGGTTCTCGTAGACGGCATGCAGGTGTGCTCCGCCCGGGATGCTCTGTCCGACCGCGTACAGTTTGCCTGCGTCCGCCGTGGGACCGAGAATCGCGAGCCCCGTCTTCGGGTCATCGGTCGCGAGGATCCCCGAGAGCACTACTGGCATCCGCGTCGGGGGGGCGTTGAAACGCGCAGCGAGCGAGCGCGCAGAAGGAGCCGCGCCAAAAAGGTGTGCACGCGCGATCGTCGCGGCAACCGTCATGGCTCGGTCAGCTCGGCCCGCTCGAGGCGCCTTGCCAAGAGGACTCGGTGACATCCCGCCTGCAAGGACGGTACGAGCGCGTACCAGGTGCGCGACGGTGATCGCTACCTGGGCACCAATCGCGACCGACAGCAGGCAGGCAACGATGCGCGGCGCGTGAGGTACGATTCGGCGCCCGTAAAGCGCGATTTGCGTCGCTCCATGCGGCATGAGATCAGGGCGTGAACTGCCAGTCGAGGAGCAGCACCCCGGTGGCGCCGTTGTTGCCATCGACGTCGACGGCATACGTAGTCCCGGCGGTCACGGCCAGGGCGAGATTGGAGAGGCCGGGTCCTGGCTGATGGTCGTAGGCCAGCGGACACGGCTGGGTCTCCGTGCCAACTGCGGTGCACGGCGCCAGTCCCGAAAAGCTGGAGAAATTTCCTCCTGGCGCGTATGCAAACACCCCTACCAGGGTCTCATAGCTGCTGCCGAACGTGCTCACGGCCAACGTCCCGTTGGCGGGCGCGGTCCAGCGCCACCACACCGTGCGGGCCGGCGCAGTCCCGCTGATGATGGATGGCTCGCCGGACTCGGCCGTCGCCTGGTAATCGTTCGTCGATGCGACCCCGGCGCCCACATCGCTCGGAAGCGCGGCGGCATTCGCGAAGTTGTCGTTCACCGGCGCGGGCACCGTCACGGTGACCGCGCCGACTTGGCCGCCTGCGAGGGCTAAGTCTGCCGGCTCGGTGAACCACATCCGTCCGTCCGGCCCGGCTGTCAGCGCGCTCGGCCATGCATCGGCGCTCGGCACCGTCGATAGCGCGATCTGAGGAGCGATGCCGGCATTGCACACGGGTGCGATGTGGCCGACCTGATCGCTCCAGATCGAAAACCACAGATTTCCGTCCGGCCCGGGGTTGATGTTGGGACCGAGCTGATAGCCGCCGACATCGGTCACAGTGAACTCAACGAAGGAAGGTGGCACGGCACTCGAGGCGTTCGGATTGAAGTAGGGAGGGCTGAAGCAGCCGATGCGCATCGTCGGCTGCGCTCGCTCGACGAACCACATGTTACCGTCGCTGCCGAGTGCCATGCCGTCCGGCTCGCTGCCGGTCAGGGCGCCCGAGGGACTCACGTCATCGGCGTGCGAGGGAAGCGTCCAGGTGGCAAGCGTTGTCTGGGGCGGAGGTTGTCCTGACTGCTGCGGATACATCCAGAACGGCGTAATCACGCCGATCGCGTTCGCCGCTTGGGAGGTGAACCAGATCCGTCCGTCGGGGCCGAGCGCCATCGAGGTCACGTCGGCGTTTGTCAGTGTCACCGTCGTTTGCGTATTCGCGCCCGCCGGGCAGTTGGCGTTACCGACCCCGGAGGGTGTCGTTGGCGCGAGCGTCCCAATCGTGGTATCGGTGCCGGGCGTCCAGGCACTCGGGCTCACGTACCAAAGGTTTCCGCAGCCATCGAACAGGCCTAAGACCGCGGTCGAACCCGCGAGCACCAGTGCTGCCGTCTGTGTCCCTCCGGCCGCGCTGCTCGAGGAGGAGCTGGAGGAGCTCGATGAGCTGGACGGAGCCGGGGCAATCGCTGAAAGGGAGACGAACGTCGTTGAGGCGCCGCTCGAGCTCGTGGCAGCAGTGATACTCTCAACCCACACATCGGGTCCGTTCGGACCGGAAGCCAGCGTGACGAGGGGCGAGGTGGTCGCGGCAAGAGCGCCCACTATTGGCACCGCGCTCGCCGTGCCGCTCGGTGCAATCTGCTCGAGGTCATTGGTCCAGGCGACCGTCCCGTTGCCGGAGGACTGTTGCGAGGAGAGCGCCCAGAGATTGCCATCGCTCACGTTCGTAAGACCCGCGGCGAGGCCCGCGACGGGGTACTCCGTGATCGCGAACGTCGGGGGCGCCCGGCAGTCGACCTCAACATTCGTGACGTTGGCTCCGTCGATCGTGCCTGACGCTCCTGCGGTTACCGTACAGAGCTCGGACGAGGGCTGCTCCGTCACGCTCACGCCGTACTGCTCGCCGCTCGCGTAGCCCGAGGCGAAGACGAAGCTACCGTCCGCAGTAGCCGTGAGGCTATCGCCCAAATTGTCCCCGAGGGTGAGGCCGCTGCCGCTTAGCCCGGCAACGGTACCGCCGACCGTGTAGGTAATCGCGGCGCTCGAGTTACTTGACGAGCTGGAGCTGCTCGAGCCCGTGCCGGTGCTCTCGGCTTGAGCGCTCGAGCTGCTCGGCGCGCCACTCGAGCCGCCGCAGGCGGTGAGTAGAACCGCGAGGGCGGGGATCCAGGGAACGCGCAACCACCTGACCACCGCAACCGCCCCGATCGTCATTCGACACTCCCAACCAAACAGACTAGCTGCGGCAGATGAATCTGTGATGACCCGATCAGGGCTCGACGAGCCGGCGATGCGAGGCTACGATCGCAGCGCCTTTCCAATGGGAGACGCTCGTGAATTCGCCTCGATCGTTGACCGCGGCCGCCGGTCTCGCGATTCTCATGATGGCGTCCGGGCTCGCGAGTGCCCAGGTCGAGCGTCGAGGCGGCGAGGAGAACGGTGTGCTGCTCCAGCAGATCCAGGAGCTCACCTCCGAGCGCGCGAGCCTGCAAGCCGACAACACGCGCATGAAGAAGCAGCTCGACGACTTGACGAAGGAGCGCGACGCGCTGAAGAGTGCTCAGAAGGCGGTCGACCAGCGGGTGCGGGACAACATGGCGGCGCTCGCCCAAAGCGGCGCTCAGCGCGCTGCGGATGAGAAGGACCTGGCGCTCTACAAGCAGCGCATGGACGAGCTCGTCGCCAAATTCCGCGAGACGATCAACACCTTGCGACAGACGGAGATCGAGCGAGCGACAATCAGGCGGTCGCTCGAGACGCGCGCGCGCGAGCTCTCGGTTTGTGAGAATCACAACGCGGCGCTCTTCAAGCTCAACGCGCAAGTGCTCACGCGCTGGGAGAAGCAGTCGTTCTGGTCGCGCCTTGCGAGGACCGACCCGTTCACGAGGCTCGCGCAGACGCGCCTGGAGAACCTCACCGACGACTACCGATCCCAGGCTGCCGAGCAACGGGTCACGTCGGAGAGCTTAAGGGCGGCAGCGGCGGCGGCGCCGCCGGAGCGACCGACACCGAGCCCATCTGCGCCAGCGAGCCAGAACCCGGCGGCTCCTGCGGTGAGCAGTCCTGCGGCGGGTGGACAGAGTCGCACGAATTCGGCGCACAAAGCGACTCCAGCCCCGGGCCCCTCATCTGGAGGTGAACCCTGAGCCGGACTCGAAATTGAAACAAAACCGTCATAAACCGTCCGAATAATGGTCGGCCTCGCTGCGCCGGAACCCAATGGGGGGTGCGAGGTCGAACGCGGGCGGCGTTGCCGATCCCTTGCCCCAGCGGGTACCGCGACTCGAGCTCGAGCGCGGACAGCGGCGGCTCCGTTGCCCTCTCAATTCAGGAATCCTTTGATGAACCGTTCTCGGGTTCTGCTGCTCGCGATGCTAGCGATGCTCGGAGGGGCGTGGTCCCAGCAGGCCCGGGCATGGTGGAACAGCGATTGGCAATATCGTAAGGAGATCGATTTCGATCTCTCCCCGTCGGGCGCCGACATCCGCGGACCGCTCACCGATGTGCCCGTGCTGATTCGGCTGAGTCTCGGCAACTTCCAGTACTTCAACGACACCAAGCCCGACGGCTCGGACCTCGTATTCGTCGGTTCCGACGACAAGACGCCCCTCAAGTTCCACATCGAGAAGTTCGATTCGAAGGCCCAGATCGCCCTGCTGTGGGTGCGCGTCCCGAGGCTCACGGGAGGCGCCAAGACGGACAAGATTTTTCTCTATTACGGGAACTCGAAGGCGACGACGAGCGGCGCCGACCCTGCGGGCACCTACGATGTGAGCCAGGCGCTCGTCTACCACTTCGGGCCCCCACCGGGCTCGCCGCAGGACGCGACGGCCTACAAGACCGAGCCCACGCAGTTCACCGCGCAGGTGACTCCCAACTCGATTATCGGGGCGGGTGCGAAGTTTGCCGGCAATCAGATCCTCGCCGTTCCAGCGAACGGTGCCGCTCACCTTGCGGCCGGCAAGGGCTTCACACTCTCGGCGTGGGTGCGCTTCGCGGCTCCGCAGTCGAACGCCTACGTCGCGCAGCTCGCCGATCAGGGTCGCGAGCTCGTGCTCGGAATCGCCGGCACGCAGGCCTTCGCGCGCTATAGCGTCGGGGGTGCACCGGTGAGCGTGCAGCAGAGCGGTCAGCTCACGACCGGCGCTTGGCATCATCTGGCGGTGCGTATCGGGGGCGGAGAGCTCGCCCTGTTCGTCGATGGAGTCGATGCCGCCCATGCGAACGCCGAATCTGAGGACCTCGCAGGGGTCATTACCGTCGGCGGCTCCGCCATGGGCTCTGACTACTACACGGGCGATCTCGATGAGCTCGAAGTCTCCGATATCGCCCGCAGCGACGACTGGCTGAAGGCAGCGGCGCGCAGCCAGGGCCTGATCGCGCCACTCGTGGTGTACGGAGCCGACACACAGTACGAAGGCGGCAGCCAGTCGTACTTCACAACGACGCTCCGCAATGTGACGCTCGATGGGTGGGTGATCATCGCCATCCTCGCGTTCATGTTCCTGATCGCGATGAGCATCATGGGCGCCAAGGGCGTGTTCCTCGCGCGCGTGGCAAGCGGAAATCGGCGCTTCCTCGCCGAATTCAACAAGCTCTCGGCGGATCCGGCGGCGCTCGAGCGCAAGCTCGGCGCACCAGACGAGGACGACGAGGAGGTGGTCGAAGGCCCGGAGAGTTTCGGCATCTCCACGCTCTGGCCGCTCTACCACCACGGCATGCGCGAGACGATGAAGCGCCTGGAGGGTCAGGCAGCGGGCGCCGATCGCGTGCGCTCGCTTTCGGTGCAATCGATCGAGGCGATCCGCGCGAGCCTCGATGCGACGCTCACGCGGCTCACCCAGCAGCTCAACAGCCAGATGGTCTGGCTCACCGTCGCGATCTCCGGCGGTCCATTCCTCGGACTTCTCGGCACGGTCGTCGGGGTGATGATCACCTTCGCGGCGATCGCCGCCTCGGGGGACGTGAACGTGAATGCGATCGCGCCCGGGACAGCAGCAGCGCTCGTCGCCACGGTCGCCGGTCTCGGCGTCGCGATTCCGTGCCTGTTCGGCTACAACTTTCTCAACAGCCGGGTGAAGGAGATCAGCGCGGACATGCGGGTGTTCGCCGACGAGTTCGTCGCGCGCATCGCCGAGACCTACTCCTGAGAGAACGTCCAAGCGGAGCAAACAGATGGCCGGCGCGGCAGGTGGTGAGAAGGACATCTACGACGAGATCAACGTGACGCCGATGCTCGATCTCGCGTACGTGCTGCTCGTCATCTTCATCATCATGACGACTGCGACGGTGCAGGGGATCAAGGTGAACCTGCCCAAGGCGAGCGCGCAGCCGAGCCTCGCCGAGAACAAGACCAAGGCGATCACCATCAGTGCGGACGGCACGATCTATCTCGACACCTTTCCGGTGACGATGACCGAGCTCGAGGCGGACTTGCGTCAGTACAAGGCCGCCGACCCGAATCTGCCGGTCATCATCAAGGCGGACTCGACGATCCAGTACCAGCACGTCGTCGATGTGCTCGATCTGCTCGGCCGACTCGACATCACGCAGCTCGGGCTCGTGACGCAGCGGATCGTGAAATAGGGCACGCGAATGACCGTGAAGCGCAAGAAAAAGCAGCGTCTCCTACCGGTAGCCGTCGTCGGAACGTGTATCACGGCGGTCGCGGCAGGTGCCTTCGCGCTGATGCGAAATTTCCTCAACAGTCCCGCCGCACCGCCGCCGCCCGTGGTGGAGCAGATTCACCTGGTCCGCCCACCGCCGCCACCGCCGGACCAGCCTCCGCCTCCGCCCCCGCCGCCTGAAGAGAAAGTCGATATCGCCCAGCCGCAGAAGCCTGCGCCGACGCCGTCGAGTCAACCGCCGCCGGGTGCGCACCTGGGGCTGGATGCAGCCGGCGCGGCCGGGAGCGATGCATTTGGTCTGATGGCGAACCAGGGTGGCCGGGATCTGCTCGCCGGAGGCGGCGGCAGCGTCTACCAGTGGTACGCCGGCGTGCTGCAGACCGACCTGCGCAATCTTCTGCAGGACGACGCGGAGCTTCGCAAGGGCACTTATCGGGCGACCTTCAGGCTATGGCTGCGACATGACGGCTCGGTTGAGCGCGTGCTACTCGCCGATTCGAGCGGCGATCGAGCGAGCGAGAAGGACAAGGAAGTGAGGAAACGGATCCTGGCGCTCACCCGGATCTCCGAGGCACCGCCCCCGGACATCCCGGAGCCAATCACGGTCGTGTTCCAGACGCGAAGTTGAGCGACACGGAGCGATCTGCCCTCGAACGAGCCGTGCAGCTCGCGCGCGTGCTGTACGGCGCTGGTGACCGGAGCGAGGCCGAGCGTCTGTGCCGGCAGGCACTGGCACTCGATGAGAAGCATTTCGAGGCTCTGACGCTGCTCGGATTCATCGCTGCGCGTACCGGGCGTCCAGTCGAGGCTGTCGAACTGCTCGGGCGCGCGATCGCGGCAAGACCGCAAGACGCGGTCACCCATTACAATCGCGCAAACATTCTGCGGAAGCTCGGCCGGCTGGACGATGCTCTCGAGGGCTATGACCGCGCGCTGAAGCTCGCCCCCGCGCTGGTCGAAGCCCACAACAATCGCGGGCTCACCTTGCGACAGATGGGCTGTCTCGCCGAATCGCTCGCGAGCTACGACCGCGCGGTCGGGCTGAAGCCGGATTACTCCGAGGCGCAAAACAATCGCGGCAACGTGCTCCGCGAGATGCGGCGCCTGGAGGAGGCGCTCGCCGCGTACGCTCGGGCGCTCGAGTCACGAGCGGGCTTCGTCGAAGCGCATGCCAACCGCGGCGTTGTCTTGCACGAACTGCGGCGTCTGGAAGCCGCGCTCGCGAGCTTCGACCGCGCGATCGGCCTCAACCCCCAGTATGCGGAAGCTCACAACGGCCGCGGCAACGTGTTGAGCGATCTACGCCGGTTCGACGCGGCGCTCGCGAGCTATGATCGCGCGGCCGCAATAAAGCCTGACAAGGCAGACGCCTACGTCAATCGCGGTAACGTGCTGCGGGATCTCAAGCGGTACCGGGAAGCGCTTGCGAGCTACGACCAGGCGCTTGCCAGAGAGCCGGAGCATCCCTGGCTTTACGGCTCGTGGCTCCATACCAGGATGCGCCTCTGCGATTGGCGCGACTTGGAAGCAACGTCAGCGACGCTCGCGGCGAGAATCGAGCGCGGCGAGACGGTCACCGCACCGTTTTTCCTGTTGGGATTGTCAGATTCGCCGAGCCTGCAGAGGCGGGCGGCGCAAGTCTGGGTGGCCAAAACCTGCCCGCCAAGCGAAGCGCTGCCACCCCTCATAAAGCATCCCCGCCACGCGCGGATTCGGGTGGCGTACTTCTCGGCGGACTTCTACCGCCACGCAACCGCGAATCTCGTGGCTGGTCTGTTCGAGAACCACGATCGGGCGCGATTTCACGTCATGGCGTTCTGCCTCGGTGCGAGCGCACACGATGAGATGAGAGCGCGCTTGCTCGCTGCGTTCGATCGGTTTCTCGACGTGCACGACAAGTCGGACCGGGAGATCGCTGAGCTGTCGAGAGCTCTGGAAGTGGACATCGCTGTGGACCTCAAGGGCTTCACGCAAGGCGCGCGAACCGGCATCTTCGCGTGCCGGGCGGCACCGGTGCAGGTGAGCTATCTCGGATATCCTGCGACGATGGGCGCGCCCTACATCGACTACCTCATCGCCGATTCGACGCTCGTGCCGCCGGAGAGCCGCGAGCATTACACGGAGCGCGTCGTCTCTCTGCCGGGAAGCTACCAGGTGAACGACCGCATGCGTCCGATCGGCGAAGGCGCGCCGGAGCGCGCCCGGTACGGTCTCCCCGCCGGCGCGTTCGTGTTCTGCTGCTTCAATGGGGCGTACAAGATCACGCCACCCGTGTTCGACGGGTGGATGCGGATTCTGCGGCGGGTTGAGAACAGCATCCTCTGGCTCCTCGAGGACAACGGCGCCGCCTGCGACAACCTGCGCGTGGCAGCCGAGGCGAGGGGCGTGAGCGCATCCCGGCTGATATTCGCGCGACGCGCGCCGCCGTCGGAGCATCTGGGCCGCCAGCGCTTGGCGGATTTGTTCCTCGATACCTCGCCGTGCAACGCTCATACGACCGCAAGCGATGCGCTGTGGGCGGGGCTGCCGGTCATCACCCGAGTTGGGGAGTCGTTCGCTGGGCGCGTGGCCGCCAGTCTGCTCGGCGCCGTGGGACTGCCTGAGCTCGTCACCTCCACCCCGGATGAGTACGAACGGTGCGCTGTCGAGCTCGCCGCTGATCCGCACCGGCTGCTGGAGCTGCGCGAGCGGCTCAGGCGGAACCGCCTTACGGCACCGCTTTTCGATACCGCCGCCTTTGCGCGACGCCTCGAAAGCGCCTACCTGAGAATGTACGAACGCTCCCAGGCTGAACTGCAGCCTGAGCCCTTCGATGTCGCCGGATGACTCGCCGACCGGCCGCTCAGCTCGCGGCAATCGCGCTGCCGCTCAGGCCTCGGGCAGAGCGGGGTCGAGCCTGCGCAGGGGCCCCACATGGGCGGCGTAGCGCCGCCAGCGCTCGACCGAGGCCGTGTTGATTCTCTGCCGCACCTGCCAGCGGCTCGAAGTGCGCACGGTGCGGCGGGTGAGGCGAAAGTCGAGGCAGTCCTCAACCCAGGGCAAACCCGCGAACTCCACCATGCGGCGGCTCCAGAGTTCCGGCTCCGCCACCAGCGCCTCGTAGGGCACCTCGAGGATCGTGTCGGGCGACAGCACCGTGAGCCAGTGGCTCATGAGGCGCCCGTACTCGTCGTGATAGTGGGCGATATCGTCCAGGTCGTTGGCATAGGTGTGCCACACGGGCAGGTTTTGAAAGTAAATTGACAGGCAGGTATCGATCGGATGGCGCCGCATGTGAATGATGCGTGCGCGAGGCAGCGCAGCACGGATCATACCGAGGTTCGCAAAATTTGCGGGCATCTTGTCGACGATGTAGCGTCGATCGCCCGCCAGCGTCGCGAGCAGTGCGTCGTACTCGACGGCCAGCGTCTCCAACAGCGCCGGGTCCGGGCCGGACTCGAGGCGCCCCGCAGCCACGCGCCGCGATGCATTCTCCCAGAACGTGAGCTCCCCGGCGCCGAAGGCGGCCGGGTGCGAACCGATGATCTGCTCGGCGAGCGAAGTGCCGGAGCGTGGCATGCCGACCACGAAGATCGGTCGCCGCTCGATTCCCACCCGCGTCCGGGTGGAATCGATCCACTCGCCGTCGTAGAGCTGCCGGACGCGCTCGAACCTGCTCGACAGTTGGCGTCGGTCGTGCGGCGGCCGATAGGTTTTCACGAGCTCGTTCGCCTGCCGATAGCTCGCAAAGGCCTGGTCGTACTCGCCGATGTCATCGAAGTACTTGCCCATCGCGAAGCGAAGTCGCGCTCTCTCCGGCGGCCGCAGCGGCCGCGCGGCGAGCTGCTCGGCCTGAGTAAGCCACGGCGCATCATCCGCGGGAGTCATGCGGCGCGTCGCGACGATGCCGGCCCAGGCAATGGCCGAGTTGGAATCGCGCGTGAAGGCCGCCCGATAGAGGGTCTCGGCGATCTCGAACTCGCCGCGCTCGGTTGCGAATTCCGCCTTTTCTATGGTTGCAGGCGCGCACCCGGGGTCGATCTCGAGTGCGCGCTCGATGTTCGTCTCGGACTGCGCTTCGCGACCCAGCAGACGTTGTACCGTGGCGAGGCGGGTGAGGGTGTCGGTGGAGTCGCGCTCGAGCGCGAGGGCACGCTGCAGACTCGCCTCAGCCTCCTCGAGGTGACCGAGCTCGCACAGAGCGCTTGCCAGGTTCTTGTGCACCTTCACGAGCCGTTCGCACGCATGCGCGGCATTGTCGGGGCTGCTCGGCGCCGCTGAATCCGCGGTCAGCAGCCGCGCGGCCGTTTGCAGCGCCCCGAGCGGATCGCGGTGCTGCGCGCGCGCTACCGTGCAGAGGAGCCTCCAAAGCACGGCCGATTCCGGGTGGATCGCAAGCGTTGCGCGAACCTCGGTCTCCAGATCGGCATATCGGCCCGACCGCAGCAGCTGCATCATTCGCGGGACATTGGGTGGTGCCGGCTCGGGTGTCACCGCAACCGCCGATACCGCATCCGGCCGCCCGCAGCACTTCTTGTATTTCTTGCCGCTACCGCAGGAGCAGGCATCGTTGGGGCCGATTTTGGCGGGCTTGAGTTTCATGATCTCGGTCACATCGACATCGATGGTGACGGCGCGCAGGGCAGTGCTGCATCAGGTGACTCTGGGCGCCGCGCGGTCCGATGGTAGGTCCGCTCAAAGTCAGAACTGCGCTGCTCCATGGACGCAGCCGCATTCATGGCGCGTGATTCTGGGCCATTGCGGACCGGATCGTCTAGATTCCAGAGCCGTGCACGCTCGTGGCGCCGCGACTCGTAGTGCCCTGCAAGCCGTCCGTGACAGGCATGTGACAGCGGATGGGCGCAACCAGCGGCAGCTCACTCGCTCCGGACACGGCCCGGAGTGGCGATCGCCGATCACTTCAGCTGAAATCGTCTCGAGGTCATTCCCGCGAAGATCGTGCCGATCGAACGGGAGTCCTCGTCGCACAGCTCGCGCCCGATCCGCTCGAGCGCCGCTTGTTCCTGCGCGAGGCTCCGGTCCGTCCACATCAGTCTACGGAACGTATTCCAGATCAGATCCGTCGCCGCGGCACCTACTTTCTGGATCTGGGAAGAATCGGCATTCGCCGAGAGCGTGGTAACGAACGGGAAGATGCTCAACGCCTTCAGCCGACCGCCATGGACGAGTCGGCGGAGAAAAAGGTCGTACGGAGCATCGACTTGCTTCGCGGACTCGAGCTGCTGCACGACGTTCGATTTCGATTGACCGTTGACGATGTACGCCGTCGAGCTCGCGAAATTCACCTTGGCCATGTCTATCAAGAAGTAGCCCGCGACCTGATCCTCGACACGCTGGTACTGCCAGCGCTGTCGCATGCGCACGAGTGAAGCCATCGTCGCGATGTCCGGAAACAAGGCGTCTGTGAACAGGATGTCCCAGGGCGGCATCGATGCGCCAGCCAGATGCCGCTCGATGGCGGCGCACGTCTGTGTGCCGAAAACCGCATCGTCCTCGAGCACGAAGATCGGACGCTGATCCTGAAGACTTGCACGAATGACCTCCCGGTGACTCAAGAAGCAGGCCTTGGCGGCTTCACTCGCGGCCCCAATGACCGCAGATTCACGAACATGCCGCACACCACGGGCCGCGAATCTATGCAGTCTCCAGCCTGCTGCGTGATGAAGGCCGAAGCTGCGCTCGATCTGCTCTCGACGCTCGCAGGCGCGATCCAGGTTGATATAAAAGCAATCCATTTGGATCGAGGGGGCGCAGAGCAAGCAGGCAGCCGCTCAACGCCCCGGTGGGTCGACCGGGCTCACTCTCGATGAGACGAGGTGGCTCGGGCTACGCCGATACGTAGATCGGCCCGGGGCTCGAGCGAGCGTGATAGCGGCGGTACATTTGCTCGTACGCATCCTCCAGATGGCGAACGTATGATCGAGTATCGAACAGCGGCGCCGTGCAACGGTTCCGTCGCAATGTCTCGCGCACAGCCGTCAGCCGATCGGGCCGGGTCGCCAGCTCGATCGCCCGGGACTCGTATTGCGCGGGCCGATCGGTGATCAGCTCCGGCAGGCCGACTGCGTTGAGCAGGCTTGCGGCCACGCGCCCGGCGAAGGATTCGCCGATCTGGGTGAGTACGGGCACTCCGGCCCAGAGCGCATCGCTCGCGGTGGTATGTGCGTTGTAAGGGAACGTGTCCAAGAACAGGTCGGCCGCCGCATGGCGTGCCAGGTGCGCAGCAACGGGCAGGCGCGGCGCGAATACCAGACGCTTCGCATCCACTCCTCGTTGCTGCGCTTCCCGCCGCAGATTGGCCGCTGCCGCGGGTATGTCCTCCAGCAGCCAAAGGACGCTCCCCTCGACCCCCTGAAGTATACGCATCCAACTTCCGAAGAGGTCTGGAGCGATCTTGTACGCCGCGTTGAAACAACAAAACACCACGCCGCGGCGTGGCAGGCCGAGCGCCGCCCGATCGACGGTCATCTCGGCTACGGGCCGCTTGCTGTCGTTGACCTGGTAGCTGAAGGGCAGATAGACGATCTGCTCCGCGTAGTGGCGACGACTCGGGTCAGGCACGACCGTTCGATCGGCGATGAGATAGTCGATGTAGGGCGCCGACATCGTGCCCGGATATCCGAGGTAGCTCACCTGGACGGGCGCGGCACGCCGGGAGAAAATTCCGCTCCGATGACCCATGGTGAACCCTTTGAGGTCCACGGCGATGTCGATTCCGAGATCGCGACTGAGCTGCGCTATTTCCCCATCCGAGCGGCCGCGGACGTCGACAAAGCGGTCAAACGCCGCAATGAGGCGCTCGCGCATCTCGTCGTGGTGATCCGGCCCGAACGACAACGCGAGCACCTCGAACTTGTCCCGGTCGTGCAGCTCGAACAACTCCGCGGCCAGATGAGCGGTCGCATGCCGGTAGAAGTCGGGGGAGTAGTAGGCGAGACGGATCCTCTCACCCGCGGGACGGTTGACCGAGGGCAAGGGTGCTTGTCGCAAAGAGGCAGTCTCCCGCACGCATACCTCTGCGGCCCGGCGTTGCAGCGCCGGGGAGTCCCTCAGAGCGAGCACGATGAAGGGGGTCGTCGCCGCCTTCGCTTGACCGATCCTCGCGTCGACCTCCGCCATCTGCTCGTCCCAACCGCGCCAATCGCACAGACGCATCCTGGCATACAGCCACGTGCCGTAGGCCCACGGGTGGCTCGGGTCCAAGGCGAGCACACGTTCGTAGCTCGCGAGCGCTCCATCGCACCGGTCGAGCGCCAGGAGCGCGTTGCCGTGACCCGCCCAGGCTCCGGCAAGCCGCGAGTTGATCGCGAGCGCGCGCTCGTAGCTCGCGAGCGCTTCCTGCAGGCGCTGGAGCTCGCTCAAAGCATTTCCCCGATTAAACCAGGCCTCGGCGAAACTCGGACTGATTCGCGTGGCCACATCGTAGCTTGCGAGCGCCTCCTCGCAACGGAACAGCGCGAGGAGCGCATTGCCGCGGTTGACATGGGCTTCGGCGAAAACCGGCCGGAGCCTCAACGCTCGCTCGAAGCTTCTGAGCGCATCCTCGTGACGCTCGAGGTCTTTGAGCACGTTGCCGTAATTGTTGTGTGCGCCCGCGTCGTTTGGCCGCGCCTGCACCGCGCGCTTGAGCAGACCCGCCGCCTCCTCCGTGCGGCGCGACTGCGCCGCAATGCTCCCGAGCATGTTCAGCGCGTCGAAATGACGGGGGTGCGCACGCAGAATGCCGCTGCATATGCGCTCGGCCTGGATCCACGTACCCATGCGATAGAACGCGAGCGCCTTCTGCATGGCGTCCCGCAGCGCGGAATGGCTTTGACCGGCCCTCGAGGCAGTGGCAGTCGCACTGCCGAGAGCTGTACCGCTCGGCTGCGGCGTGGGGGGCTTGCGCATCGGGAGTAGTTTGGGCGCTTCGTCGTTTCAATATTATTTCACGGTTGTCGGCGACGCGCGGACTTTCCAATGACGCTCCGACTTGCTAGTCTTGATCGCGAACGCCGTCTCGCCGGAGTCGGTTTCGAGACTGCAGCATCTCTTTGACTCTCACCCCGCGTGAGGGTTTGAGAATCGCCCCCTTGAACACCTACTTCATCAATCTCGCCGGTGCCACCGACCGGCGCAAAGCCCTTGAAGAAAATTTCCGGACGCTCGCTCCGGTATCCGCGAAGTTGACGAGGGTGGAAGCTGTCGATGGTCAGTTCGTCCAATCGCGCGGCCTGCCGGGGAAAATACGTGCAAGCGAAATCGCCTGCCTGCTTTCACATCGCAAGGCGATCGCCGCATCGCTCGAAGATGCGGGACACTCGCTCATCGTGGAGGACGATGCGCTCTTCGGACCCAGCACATTCCGGCTGGCGCCGCAGCTCCCGCAGCTGTTCGATCAAGCAACCGACCTCGTCTTGCTGAGCGCGTTGCTTGGAAACTTCGCCGACCTGGTGGGAACCATCTTCTTCCATCGGGCACTGAAGCAGGAGGGAAGGATCGCTGCGATCGACCTGGCGACCATTCCGTTCAGCGGTGCCGATGCGTACATCGTAAAGCGCCAATCGAAGGCCAAGCTGCTGCACTTGATTGATCAAGTGAAGATCCATGACGTCCCCTATGATCTCCTCCTGCGACAATGGGTGCGCTCCGGCGCGCTGCGTGCGGTCGTGGCATTTCCCTTCCTGACGATGCTCTCTCCGATGGCCGACAAATCTGCGAATGGCAACACGAATGAGACCATGACGACCTACCTCGCCTTTCGTCGGTTGCTCGCCCTCGATTCGCAGTACTACCCGGGCGACATCATGGCGTCGATCGACGGCATCGACGCATCGTTCTATGACAAGGAGGCGACCGACCTCGCGAAGGCGTTTCGCTGCCTGCTTTCGAGCAGGTTTGTCTTCGGCTAGGAGCCTCTCGGCACTTGCGGTTCCGGCGCCACTAGAAATGCTCTCCGAGCACGGGGCCCACCGTGCGATAGCCGTACTTGTGCGCAAAGCGCTCGTACATGAAGCCGTCTCCGAGCTCGCGCTTGTCGTGCCAGCCTCCTTCCGCGAGCCAGAGCTCGCGCTTCATCACGAGCTGCATGCAATCGATGTATTGAACGATGGGGGGTGCGCCGTTCAGAATGAAGAAGAAGCTCGGGGGCCCCTTCATCTGCATCGTGACCGTTCGAAACTTGATCAGGTTCCACATTTTCACAGGGAAGATGACGATGTCGTTGGTATCGACCGCGGAGCCCGTTTCGTCGAACAGGCGCGGACCGCGGCCGATCTCCAGCGCAATCACCTCGAGAGCATTCGGATAGAGGAGATTGTCGGCATTGAAGTGGAGAATGTAGTCGCCGCTCGCCTGCCTTATGCCGATGTCGCGCAGCGAGTGCCCCCAATCGCCGTAGCGCCGGTCGGTACAGATCACGGGATGCGGGAACAGGCGATCGGGATAGAGCAGGGGCCCATCGTGGTAGCAAAGGACCTCGAAGTCCCTGAATGTCTGCGCGTCGATCGAACTCAATCCGCGCAGAAGCGTCTCATGGGAGTTTGTACCCTGATAGTCGACGACGATGATCGAGAACAGTGGCACGGCGCGAGGGGATTCACTTACTGCGGCTGCGCATGCGGCGGGATCGGCGCGCTCGCTAGCCGATCGATTTCTGATGGGAGGCGAGAAAGAAGCGCTCGAATTCATCGAGTGCGCGGCGATCCTCGAAGAGTCGATGACTTCGCTGCCGTATGAGCTCGCCGAGCGCGTGACGCCGCTCCCGATTTCCCGCGATGTCGACCGCCAGGGCCGCGTAACGATCAGCGTCGCTCGCGACACAGTCGTCGATTTCCATCGCCTGGTACATCGCCTGTGTGAAGCGGCCGCGCTGCAAGGCCGCGGGCATCGTTACGACCGGCGTGCCGACGGAGAACGCGTCGAGCGAGGTATTCATTCCGTTGAAGTGGGGCGTATCGAGTACCACGTCGGCAACACCGAGCAACTGCAGGAAGCGCGCGTAACTCTGACGCGGCAGGAACTGGATGCGTTCGCTGAGCTCGCCCATCGTGCGGCGGAAGCGCCGCTGCAGCATCGCGCTCCATACGGCGCAGTGCGCCGTGAACAGCACGACGCGACCGTCGCCGTCCTGCTCGAGGATTCTGCGGACGAGTCCGTCGAAGTCGGGATGCAGCTTGAACAGCGTCTGAGGACAGATGTACAGGTGCGCACGACTCGGCAGCCCGAGCTCCTCACGCCTCGGGAGCCGCTGCGGCGCCTGCGGCCGGAAGTAGTACGACAGTGTCGGCAGGGCATGAAGCTCGACCAGACGCTCGCTGTAGTGCGCCGAGGCGCCGCGGGGTTCGTAGACATCCGTGGAGAGCCAGTAATCCATGGTCGCGATCCCGGTCGTATCCGGGTGACCGAACGATACGCATTGCACCTTCGCGAGACGGGCAAACGCGAGCAGGTAGGAGAACGGCTCCATCCCGATATCCTGGTAGAAGAGGATGTCGAGCTCGAGAGCGGCAATTTGCGTGCGAGCCGCCTCGAGCGAATCCGGCAGCGTCAGCCAGTGATCGCAGTGAGCGCGGATCGAGCGCGCCGTCTCATCGAGCACTACCGGCGGAATGTTGAGCACGTAGCGTTCGAACCGCTCCGGGCCCAGATTTGCGATGAGTCCCCGGGCGACTTTTCCCACGCTGTGTGTGCGCAGGAATCGCGAGATGAACCCGATCCGGATCCGTCCAGGCCGGCGCGCGCTCGCGATGCAGTGCGGCGCGCTCCACGTGAGCTCCGGGGCAGCCGCCGCGAAGACACGCGCCAGCTTGACGTTGAGCTCGCGGTTGCAGAGGCCGTGATAGGCGAGATAGAAGGTCGGTAAGTCGGCCTTGTTGAGCGGATCTTCGATGCGTGGTGGCGCTTCGAGCAACCGGTCGAGCCCGCGTTCGTAGCGCGCGCGCTCGAACGCGATCCCGTCCGCCGAGTCGTGGATCGCGCCCAGGAGCAGCTCGAGGCGCAGATTGATCCCATCCCCGGGGCGCAACCGATGGGCCCCGCTCAGGTAGCGGCAGGCGCGCTCCACGTGTCCGAGGCTCGCAGCGAGCTTGCCCGCGTTGTGCATCGCGCCGAACAGATCGGGCTGCAGTCGCGCTGCGAGCTCGTAATGAGACAGGGCTTTGTCAGCTTGCCCACTGTCCTGGAGCAGGCCGGCGATGCGGTAGTGCAGCGGGGCAATCCAGGGCAGCAGGCGCGCGAGGCGCAGGAATGCCTCGAGCGCCTCCGCTTGCTTGCCTTGCGACTGAAGACGCTCGCCCTCCGCGAAGAGCCGCTCGGCTGCGGCGCGCGTCGCCGCCGGAAGCTCTCGTGCAGGCCTTAACGCGTCGAGCGCTGCCGCACGGCCCGCAGCGATGCGTGCATCGTCGGGCCGGTCGAATGAGGCGATCTCATACTGAGTCATGGCGCCCGCGATTTCGCGCATCCGCAGGAGCGCATCGGCCAGCTGAAGTCGATATTCGTGGGATATCGGCGCCAAAAGCACGGCGGCTTCGGCGGCCGAGACCGACTCGAGCGGACGGTCGACCCGGGCAGCGAGGGCCGAGATGCCGTGCCAGAGTCGTGCGTTCAGCGGCTCCGCCGTCGTGAGCGACCTCAGGATCTCGGCGCCCTGGTGCTCGCGTCCAGCGACGAACGCGAGCTCCGCCGCGCGGAGAGACGCCGAGTTCGGTTGGACGCTCATGCGATCTCCAATAGGAAGCGCTCGAGCGCGTCGACCGCCGACTGGTCGCGGTACGCTCGCGGCAGGCGCTCGGGCAGCTCATCGCGGACGCGCGACCGAGCCACGGGATTCTCGATGAGAGATAGGACGAGGTCGGCATACTGGGCGGGAGATTGAGCCACGAGCTCCGGAAGCGACAGCCGTTCGAGTATTCCGCTGCCGAGCCGCCCGCGCATGAAGCGTCCCCGGCAGGTGACGACAGGCAGGCCGCACTCCAGGGCGCGCATCACCGTGTTGAAGCCCGAGAAGCCGATCGTGTCGAGCAGGAGGTCGGCCGAGCGCAGGAGCGACTCGAACGCCGCTGGGGTTGCCCAGGGCTTCACGAGAAGAAACGACGATGCGTCGAGTCCGTGCGCCGCAAAAGCGCCCCGGAGGCGCTCGATGAGTCGCCTCGTCAGCGCTCCGTGCCCGTGCGCGAAGAAAACGAACTGACAGCGGCGGAGCCGACGGGCGATGTCGACGAGCACGGCGTCGTGCTCCGGAGCGTACTTGTACGGCGTTCCTGCGCAGATCAGCACCGGTCCCGAGCGTGGGTCGGATCGGGCCTCGTGAGCGGTGCCGACCTCGTGGGCCGGCGGCTCGAAGTAGGTGCCGAAGTGAGGTAGGCGCACGAGCCGCTCGGTGTAATGGCGCGACGCGTCCGCGGGCTCGAAAGCGTCGCCGGAGAGGTAGTAATCCATCGTCGGCAGTCCGCTCGTGATGGGGTGGCCCCAGGAGACGAGCTGGGTCGGCGCCAAGCGCATGCTCGCGAGCTGCAAGGTCGTCTGGTCCATCCCGATTTCGGGGTAAACGAGGACATCGAGTCGTCGCTCGAGCAGGGTCCGAGCCCAATCCCGCATGGCTCGCGGTCTCTCCTCGAAGCGCTCGGCGAGGCCGCGCGCAGTGGCTGTGTCGGCATCGATCTGGCTTCCGAGGTGGAAGACTTCCGCGGCGAAGCGCTCTGGATCGAGTCGGAGCAGCCACCCGCGCGTGATCGCGGAGTAGACCGAATGGCTTGCGATATGCGCGGAGACGATGCCGATTCGCAGCCGCGATCGATCTGCCGTGCGCGCTGCGGGCAGCGGTAACGGTTCACTGCGCTGCCAAGCCTCCATCAGACTCACGCAGAGGCGGCCATGAGCGCGCAGCGGCTCAGTAGCGTCCTCCTCCTGGTAGGCGAGATAGAATGGTTGCATGGCACCGATAAGTGCCGAAGGATCCTCGCCGGGTCGGCGCCGCAGGTCGGCTTCGAGCGGGTCGAGCGCCGCTGCGAACGCTTGCCGCGCCGCCGCGACCTCCTCGACGCTCGAGGGCACGAGGGGTATCTCGGCGACGGTTGCGGCGAGCCGCGCCATCGCGAGGTCGGGACTCAGCCGCAGAGCTTCGCGGAATCCGGCCACGGCGCCCGCGCGATCGCCAGTGATGCACAGCGCGTTGGCGCGCACGTAAATCGCCTCCACGTACCCCGGCCGCAGCGCGAGGGCACGCTCGCAGGCGGCAATCGCCTCCTCGGGGCGACCGAGCGCCTTTAAAGCCGCACCGCGTGAGTGCCATGCTTCAGGGAACGCGGGATCGAGGGCGAGCGCCCTGTCGGCGCACGCGAGGGCTTGGGTTGCTTGCTTCAGTCCAAGCAGGACGCCCGCAGCGTTGCACCAAGCAACCCCGAGGTCCGGACGCAGCGCAGTCGCCCGCTGATAGCACGCGAGCGCCGCGACCGGCTGGTGGTCCGCGAGCAGGACGTTCCCCAAGTTGAAATGGGCGACCGCGTCCGTCTCATCGAGCGCGAGCGCAGCCCGGTAGCAGGAGGCCGCTCCCGAGCGATTCCCCGCTCGTTCCAGCAGCACACCGAGATTGCGATGCGCGGCGCCGTTGCCGGAATCAAGCTCGACCATCCGTCCGAGAGAGTCGATTGCGGCCGCGAGGTGGCCTGCGCTCAGCTCTGCGTCGGCGAGACGCCCAAAGGCTGTCGCATCGGCGGGTTGCAGGCGGGTCACCGCACGGAGAAACTCTGTCGCGGCGGCCTGCTCGCCGAGCGATGCATGGATCATCGCAATCAGGTTCAACAGGGTCGCGGTCGGTGGCGAATTCGCGTGGACTATCAGCGCCTCGGCGAGCGCATCACGACGTTCGCCGCTCCGCCAAAGGGCGAGCGCGGTCTCGAAGCTCGGCACGGCCCGCCTAGCGATCGAGCCGGACAGCACGCGCCACCCCCGCGACCTGCCCCACTGTAGCCAGCCCGCCGGCACTGCGGCGGCAATCCGCGGCCGGGGCGATCATCTCGAGACCACATCCGTGGCAGCCGGGAACTCGGCGAATGCGTCGTGCGCGCGCCGTGCCGCAAGAACGTACGCGAGGAAATACAGATCCATCGCGGCGGCGAGGAGTGCCGGCACGGTCTGGTCGCTCGCACCCGCAAGACGCACCGACACGTCGGTCGCCCGGAACGCGAAGTCAACTCCCGCCGATAGCGCGAGCAGCCACTGCCCGCGAGCCCAGACCCAGCGGATCGCCCGAGATCCGGTTGGCGCACGCCGCACGAGCCCACAGAGCACCGCGAACGCGATCAGTGAGGGCAGGAGACTTTCGGCTCCGATGAATCCACCGACGAAGGCCCTGATGTCGCCGCTGCTCCCACCGACCAGGCTAGTGAAGCCGAGGACGATCGGCAGAGAAACGGCCCTGGAGAGATAAAGAGCGGCGATCCACAGGAGCAGCGGCGGCTTCAGGCACATGAAGTCGTCGTAGCTCGAGGGCGGGTAGGTGCGGCTCATGACGGCAAAACGAGTACCGGGCACCTCCAGAGGGTAGGTGAGGCCGGTGACAGCGACATGTCACTCCTCCGGCGGTGCCGCCGGCGCCCGCTCTTGAAAGGCCTCCGCCTACCCCTCCTCCCAAGCGCCTGAGCACCGACACTCGTCCGTCATCCGGGGCGCCGTGCGGCGGACATTTCTGGTACGAACGTCACGAAATCGCAAAAGCATCGCAACACTACATAACTACTGTCACGCTGCAGGGCAAAAACGAACCCGCCACACAAGAGAGACAGGTCGTGATCGAAACTCGCAAGCAGGCCGTATCCATTCGCGTGAACACGGCGGACGTGCGCAAGGTGAAGAAGCTCGCGCAGCGGCTCGGCGCACGAGACTCGGATGTCGTTCGATTCGCAGTGAAATGCCTGCTGGCGAGGCTCGGACCGCTGTGCGACCCGGAGGTGAGGGGACGCAATCTCGTTCCGGTGTTCGTCGAGTCCGGGGGCGAGTTGCTGCGCTATTTCGAGCTGGATGGGGCGAGGCTCGAAGGGATCATCAACGAGGGCGTCGATACCGCGCGGCGGGTCGACCGCGACGATATCGCGCTGATCGCGCTCACCGTCGCTCAAGAGCCCTATGCGGAGCTGATGCTCCGCGATCTCGACCGCGGCGATCATGACCGGCCCCGCAGCCTGCAGCTGTCGGAGTCGCTCCGGCGATACCTCTACGAAAAGTACGTCTACGGCGGGAGCGGCGAAGAGCTCACCGCCGGCGAGGAGTCGCATGCCCTCGAATCGCGCTCATTCGCCTTAGCAGGAGGACGTCATGATTGAGACAAGGCTCGTCGAAACCGTCGCTGCGAGCGAAGCGCTGCCGGCGCCCAGGCCGGCTGCTCAGGTCCGTCCGCCCGGTCGGGCGCGAAAATACGAGCTCTCTGACGCGCTCCGCGCCTTTCTTCAGACCAAGTACTCGAGCGCGCCGGCCATCGAGGGGATGCCGCCAGCGATCCGGCCGACGTTCGAGCTTGCAACCCGTTGCGGCGGTGGCGAGCGGACCAGGCCCCCAGGTGCCGGGACGATCTCAGCGAGGGTCCATCACCACGCCCTGGTCGTCGCAAGGCTCCTGGTCCTGGCGGCGATGTCCGTCGCGCTCGGTGCGGTCGCCTTCGGTGGCGCGGCTCACGCCGATACCCTGGAGTTCCAGCAGGGCGGTTTCTTCACTGGCACGCAGGCCGATCAGTTCTCGTTTACCAGCTCCAGTGCGGGCACGCTCAACGTCGCGCTTTCGGATCTCGACGGGAGTCTCGACACGATGCTCGGTTGGCCCGTTGGCTCGACCCAGCTCACCAGTCTGACCTTTACGCTGTGGTCGTCCACGCAGATCCTGGAGTCATGCTCGCTCGCCGCGCCCTGTCAGCCGTTCAACATCGGCGGCGCGGGCACTTATTACGGTGAGATCGAAGCGGTCGCCGGCTCGAATCCCTTCTTTCCGGGCTTGAACTTCGGCGCCGATGGCGCCATCGGCGAATTCGCGCCGGTGCCGCTCCCGGCGAGCGCGTGGTTGCTCCTCGCCGGCGTCGGCGCGACCTTCTGGTCTGTGCGTCGGCGCCGCGGCGCGGCGGAGCCGCCCGAGCGGGCGCGGCCGCCGGAGCGTGTGGCTTACCCAGCGGGTCCGAGGACGGCATAACCGCCTCTCGGCTCACGGTCTTGGCGATGCCGCCTCGGCGTCGCCGCGGTGCCATCGTTGCCCCGCGAACCGTTCTCACCTGCGCCGGACCGTGCTGCCGAAAGAAAAGCGTCACGGTCGCAGATTAGTATGACAAATGTCGTCAACCCGTCTCCGCAGAAAATCAATGCGAACTAATGCGCCAGGGGTTCGGGGTCCGCGGTCAGAGCGAGCAGCCGGGAGCCGAATTCTGACTCTCGCGCTTGCGGCACTGTTCGGTGGCATTGCCGCACTGCCGGCAATCGCCGGCCCAGCGGCGCCAGCGGCTGCCCCTGCCCACGCGGTCCAGGAGTACCTGATCCAGCCTGGAGACCTGCTGCAAGTGACAGTCTGGAAGGAGCAGGACCTGACGGGCGAGGTGCTGGTCCGGCCGGATGGCGGTCTTTCCTTTCCGCTCGTGGGAGATCTGATCGCGGCGGGAAAGACGGTCGAGGAGGTGCGTGAGGAGTTCACGAAGCGACTCAAGCAGTACATTCCGGACCCGGTCGTGACCATCGCGACGAAGGAGAACGGCGGCGACCAGATCTTCGTGGTTGGCAAGGTGCAGCGTCCCGGAGCCTTTCCTTTCGTTCGGCCCATCGACGTGATGCAGGCGCTCAGTCTGGCAGGCGGCGGCACGCCATTCGCCGCGCTCAACAGCATCGTCATCCTGAGGCGCGACAATGGCCGACAACGCGCGATTCACTTCCGGTATTCGGATGTCGCGCGCGGCAAGAATCTGGCCGAGAACATCGTTCTTCAGTCGGGCGACACCGTCGTCGTGCCATGATCGAGCCTCCGGCGTGAGGCGCACGGTCCGCGCCGCATGCCATACAGCCTTGGCGCTCGGCTGCATGGCCGGAGCGTCGCTGCCGGCGCGGGCGGCGCAGTGGTCTCTGGCCCCGGCACTGACTTGGGGCGCAGATGACGACAGCAATCGCTATTTCCTCGCGCAGGGTCAAGCGAGCCAGAGCGCGTCGGTCTCCGCCTCCCTGCAGGCTGAGCGCTCGACGGAAACCACGCAGCTTTCGCTGTTTTCGCACCTCGACTGGCAGGACTTCTTCCCTCGCGACTATGGACGAATATTCGAGTGGGATGTGACGGCTGCTGATGAGTGGACTCTCGAGCGCGGCGAGCTCGACTTCTCGGCGCGGGACGCCGACCAGAGCAGTCTCACCACGGAGACCACGGAGACCGGGATCTTGAGCACCAGTCTCCATCAGCGCACGGATGCTGCGAGCGTCTCGTCAACCTACGATCAGTCCGAGCGGCGCGCCTTGGTTCTTCAGTTGTCCTACACGGACATCGAGTACTACGGTTCACCTGAAGCGGAATTGACCAATCTGCTCTTCGGCTACCGCCTGCCATCAGGCTCGGTCGCCGAGCAGTATTCACTCTCGGAGCGCTCGACCCTCACCGCAAGCGCGTTTTCCTCCGAGATTCTAAGCCGCCTACCCGGAGCCGACGAAAATGAGACCGGGCTGCAGCTCGACTACAGACGAACTCTCGCAGAGAACACCCAGCTCGATCTCTCAGGCGGCGCCGTGAAGACGCGCTACTCGACCGGCGGACAGACGCTCACTCTCGCATCGTTGCAGCTGTCGCAGAGCCTCGACGCGGGCAGCCTTGCGCTGTCGTATTCACGCAGCCTGATGCCATATGGCACCGGAGTGCTCGTCCAGCGACAGGAGTGGAAGCTTTCCGCCAAACGGGACCTGACCGAGGAACTGGATGTGACCGCATCCCTCGACCGCGTTCAGAACAGCCAGCCGCCCGCACTTTCAACCTTCCTTCAGCAGATTGCTCTCGTGCAGACCTACGATAATGTCCTGCTGGGACTCGACTGGCATTTCGCCGATAAGTGGAAGCTGAGCGCACAAGTCGGCACCACCTGGACGCGAACGCTGGAAGTGGTGAGCCAGCCCATCCACGAGTGGCGCTGCGGACTCTCCGTCGTCTGGACACCGAACCCGATCATGCCAGAATTCTGGCCGTGAACGATGGGCGCTCACGCTCGGCCGAGTGCGTAGCGCACGCGAGAGTCGCGAGCCCCGGCCGGAAGGGGGCGGCCGGGGCCCGTCTTCTCCCTCGTCATACGAGAGATTTCTGCGCACTCAATGCGCCGCGGGAGCGTGGCGTCTCCATATTACCGACGTGCGACCTCTTGGTGAACGTTTGGCGTCGTGCGGGGATTGATTGAGTGAGAATTCGTGCGTATGGCCGCTCCGGGATGTTCGGCAGCGCTACCACGAGGGCGGCACGCGCCGTTCTCGCCTTCGCCGTCCTGTTCGCTGCAGCTTGGCTCGTGGGCGTGCTTCATGTCGCGCGACGAGCGCGGCCAGTGGGCGCTTCGGCCATGTCAGTTGCCGCGCCCGTGCCATCACCTGCAAACGAAGGCGCGCTAGGACCGCCCTATCCCGACGAGCTTGCCGTAATCATCAACGATTCCGACTCGCTGAGCGTCGCCACCGGTAACTACTATGCAATCCACCGGGCAATCCCAGCCGTGAACGTCCTGCACGTGCGTCTACCGCGAGAGCCGGCGCTCGCACCTCTGGTCTTTGAGCGATCCGCACGGCTGGTCGAGGCACAGCTCAGTAATCGCGTGCAGTTTCTCGCGCTCGCGTGGACGGAGCCTTACCGCGTGGGATGCATGTCAGTCACGAGCGCCTTCGCCTTGGGCTACGACAGCGCAAACTGTACGAGCGGTTGTCGGCTCACCCCGTTGAGCCCTTACTTCGACTCCGACAGCCGCTTTCCATACCGCGATTTCCACATGCGCCCGGCCATGTTGCTCGCGGCGTCCGACTGGGCGCACGCAAAAGCGCTCATCAATCGCGGAATCGACTCAGACGACAGCACTCCGTTCGGCACCGCGTATCTACTCGATACGAGCGATCGGGCGCGCGACGTTCGTGCGGCCACTTTCGTGAGCACGAGTCTTTACGCCCCGCTCAGCGTGAATATCCAGATCGTCGAGGGGAACGAGATCCTCAATCGCGACGACGTGCTCTTCTACTTCACTGGAGTCCCCTGGGTGCATGGGCTTGAGACACTCCGTTTTCTTCCGGGCGCCATCGCCGACCATCTCACGTCGTACGGCGGCGACCTTGCCGGGTGGTCCGCGCAGATGTCGAGTCTCGCGTGGCTCGAGGCGGGCGCGACCGGCAGCTACGGAACTGTCGTTGAACCCTGCGATTTTCCCGGAAAGTTTCCCGATATACCGATCGTGATCCGTCGCTATCTGGCCGGTGAGACGCTGATCGAAGCTTACTGGAAGAGCGTCGCGCGGCCGTCGCAGGGAGTTTTCATCGGCGAACCATTCGCGCGACCATTTCGTCAGTCTGCGATTTCATACAACCGTCACGCCGCGCCAGTACAGTCGCGCCAGTAGAGAGTCCCACTAAAACCGGTACCTTCCCACATGCGGCGTGTCCCGCGCGGCGTGGCCGTCGTTGCCACGCTGTTTCTATGCTGCACGGGATTATCCGCCTGCGGCGGCACGCAGGCGCGCTTCGCGAAGCACATGGCGCGCGGCGAGAAGTACCTGTCTCAGGGAAATCTCGAGAAGGCACAGGTCGAGTTCCGCGACGCACTACAGATCGCGCCCGACCACGCAGACGCCCGCGTGCTGACGGGGCGGGTGGCCGAGCGCCTCGGGGATGTTCGCGACGCGCTTTCTCTGTACCAGTCCGCCGTCGAAATCGATCCACACTTCACTCCCGCGCGAGTGAGCCTCGGAAAGCTCTACGTGTTTGCCGGCCTGCCGAAGAAGGCGATTGCCGCCGTCGAACCTGCGCTCGTGAGTCACCCGAACGATGCTGATCTACTCACCGTGCGCGGCGCGGCGCGCGCAGAGCTTCACCAGGCGCCGGCAGCGCTCGCAGACGCCGAGCACGCCGTGCGGGTCGCGCCGCAGAACGAGGATGCGATAGCGCTCCTCGCGTCCCTGTACGCCGAGGCCGGTGCGTCCGAGCGCGCCGTCGATCTGGTGCGCTCGGCGATCGCAGTGCATCCCTCCTCGGTGCAACTTCGGCAGATCCTCGCTGATCTGTATGCCCGCGCGGGGAAGGTCGAGCTCGCGGCAGACGAGCTCGCACGAGTGATCGCACTGCGGCCGTCCGATCTCTCCTACCGGTACGCGCTCGCTGCATTGTACGCGCGCGCCAAGCGCGAGGACGACGCTGAGCGGGTGCTGAAGGAGGCGATCGCCGCCGCGCCCCGGAACGACGAGCCGAAGCTCGCTTACGTCGAGCTCATCGCGCAAGAGCGCTCGCCGGCATTGGCCGCGAGCGCCCTCGCGGACCTGGTGCGGAGGAATCCCGATGACTACGACTTGCAGATTGCGGAGGCCACGCTGCTGCAGCGGCAAGACAAGCTCGACGAAGCCGCCGCGGGCCTTCGCAGCGTCATCTCTCGAGCGGGTGATCGGCCTCAGGGTCTTGTGGCTCGCACCCGCCTCGCGGCGCAGTTGATGTCGCAGCGGCGCTTTGCCGCCGCTGCGCCCTTGATCGCGGAAGTGCTCGTGAAGGCGCCGCAGGATGATGCGGCGCTGCTTCTGCACGGTACGCTCGCGATCGAGCGCGACGAGCCGAGCGCCGCGATCGGGGATCTGCGCGCCGTGCTGCGGGATGAGCCGAACGCTGTGTCGGTGATGCGTGCCTTGGCGCGCGCATACCGCGCCGCTGGACAGATGACACTCGCCGAGGAGACGCTGCGCAACGCGATCGACACGGCACCCAAGGACAGCGGCGCTCGGGTCGAGCTCGCCGGGCTCCTCGCGCAATCACATCGCCTGGACGAGGGCATCGGCACGCTTCAGCAGGCCGCGAGGGACCTCCCGAACGATTTGAGCGTGCGCGCAGCGCTGGTGCGGCTCGAGTTGCAGAAGCCGGATCTCGATGCCGCAGCTGCAGCCGCGCGGCAGCTCTCCGCGCTGGCACCCGCGCGTGCAGTGGGCGCATATCTCGAAGGTCTCGTCGCGCAGATGCGCGGCGACCGCGGGACCGCGGATGGGTATTTCCGCGAGGCGCTTCGGCGACAGCTCGATGATATCGACACGTTGGCTGCGATCTCGGGGCTCGAATTTGCAAGTGGACAATCTGCAATTGCGCTCGGGCGCATCGAATCTCTCGTCGAGCGTGAGCCCGCGAACGCGGCGCTGTGCAATCTCGCGGGTGAGCTCGAGCTGCGCCTCAAGGTCTACCAGCGCGCGAGCGACGAGCTCATGCGGTGCATCCAGCTCGCGCCGTACTGGTCGTTGCCTTACCGCAATCTTGGGGCGGCGCTCTCGGCGAGCGGCAATCTGGACGGTGCGGCAGCCATCTACCGGCGGGGCCTCGCGGAGGCCGGACCCGATGCGGTGCTCGTGAGCGAGCTCGCGACGCTCGATGAGCGGGAAGGACGCGGCGAGGATGCCATCCTGCAGTATGAAATGCTGTACGAGCAGGATCCGCACTCGGTGCTCGCCGAGAACAACCTTGCGATGCTGCTGGTGACTTACAAGTCAGACCGCGCGGACCTCGATCGCGCCCTGCAGTTGACTTCCGGCTTCATCGACTCCGACAACGCGGCGCTGCTCGATACGGCGGGCTGGGTGCGGCTGAAGAGCGGCGACGCTGCTCAGGCGTTACTGCTTCTCGCGAAGGCGGTCGCAGCGGCTCCGAGGTCGAGCGTGCTGCGCTACCACCTCGGGATCGCGCAGCTTCAGGCCGGTGAGCGCGATCTGGCGCGAAGCAATTTGCAGTCGGCGCTCGCGGGCGACAAGGAGTTTCCCGGCCGGGCCGAGGCGCGAGCGGCGTTGGCGCGCCTTCAGCCACAGTCGAGCTGACGGAAGATGATATTGAGCGGGTCCCGCCGGCGCTACGCGGTCACCGGGAACCCACCCCCGCGCCGCCGAAGCAGCAGGAACGCGAGACCCAGCCCCGAGAGAAGCAACGCGAACGCGCCCGGCAACGGAACCGGCGTAAGGCTCATCGTCCCGCCGTAGGATGCAGCCTCATTTCCAACCGCCTCGCCCCGGATCTGCATGATGTAGCTGCCGGGGCCAACGGTCGCAGGCATCGTGAGATCGATGCTCCCGCCGCCGAGGTTGAGGCTCTGCCACGCATTCAGCAATGTTCCACCAGCCGGCGGCCCGAGCACCGGATCGCCGGCCGAAACGGTATTGCCAGCGGCGTAGATCAGGCGGACCTGAAGATCCTGGACGTTGGACTCGGAATTCGAGATCACGGCCGCTTGAACCTCCGCACCCGGGTTGAGGCTGAAGTAGTAGTCGTCCTGGAAATTCCACGGACCTCCCGAGGAATTCCCGGTCGCAGCGGCGCTGAAGTCGGCGCTCGTCGTGGGAGAGGTGCCCTCGTTGAAGCTATTGCCACTGAGGCTGTAGGTACTGGTTGGAACGAGCGTGCCGTTCGAAGGATTCTCATCGCTCGTGACGGTGTAGGTCTGACTGGCGCCGGAGCCGCTTGCGGTTACGGTGTCCCCTACATACAGGGTTGCCGCACCCGCCGTGCCAACAGCGAAGCAGACGGCGAGCGTGGTCGCACCGATTGTGAACTTTACGGGCGCTAGCATGGGGACTGATCCTCTCTGCCTGAAGCCTGCACTTCCGCGCCGCAGGCTGTGCGATGGACCCCGACAAAGCTTGTCAGCAACGGTCAGGCTGGCCTTCCTATGTAACCGCCAGATGACAGTCTTATGAAATCCGGTCGGCCGAGAGCGTCTCTCTCGGCGGAATCCAGGCGAGCCCGAGCTTGTGCCGCGATGGCGAGACCCGCGATGCTCAGCTCCGATCGTCCAGGGTCCTCAAGAACGCAATGACATCCGCGATCTCGGCGTCGTTGAGCGCGGGGACTTGACCGAGCGTCCGGTCGAACGGGGGATCCGCACGGTCGACGTTCTCGCGGTAGACCGGTGGCAAATCGTTGTAGACCTCCACCCGGCCGGCGCGCCGCGGATACCAAAGCGCTGGCTGCAGATCGCGCTCCACATAGAACCGCAACACCTGCTCGAGCGTCGTGAACCGTCCGTTGTGGAAGAAATAGGCCCGGCGCGCGACATTGCGTAGCGTCGGGGTCTCGAACATCCCGCAGTATGCCCCGCTCTCGCGCACGAGATCGGTGCGGTAGGGTCCGCATAATCCGAGATCGAAGAACCGCGGATCGGCGTTCGCGGAGAGCGCGGTGTTGCGCGGTACTCCGAGCACCGCAAAGCGGTGGTCGGTGAAATCCGGCGGCCGACCGCCCGGCCCCGGGGCGCTCGGATGACATTCCGCGCAATTGCCCTTGCTGGGGGAGTTGAAGAGCGCGAGGCCGCGCAGCTCCTGCGTGCTCAACGTCCCTTGGCCACGCAGGTACGCATCGTAGCGGCTGTCGTAGGGGTGAAAGCTCGGATCCTCGGACTCGAAGCGCGCGAGCGCGCGCAGCGCCGAGCGCACGAGCACGCGGTCGTCCGTGAAGTCCGCGGTGCCTGCCGCCACACGCAGATCGACCGCCTCGCGGCTCGCCCGCAGTCTCGCGGCAAACGCGTGACGATCGCGATTGGCCATCTCGAGCGGATCGAGCAGCGGAATGAGCGCCTGGGATGCGAAGTCATCCGCACGACCGTCCCACATGAGTCCGCCGCCCGGACCCACGTCCTCGCCGTCATCGCTCCGCGCAATGTAGAGGTGGCGGGTGAAGCGCGGGGTGTCGCCGAGGTAGCGCAGCGAGGGAACCGTGCGGAATCCAGGCAGGTCGCCGCGCGGACCGCCCAACATGACCGGGCCGGCGTTGCGCGGTGGGCCGTAGGCTTGCGCGGGATCGTGGCAGCTCGCGCAGGCGAGACGGCCCGAGCTCGAGAGCCCGGGATCGAAGAACAGCCGCTTGCCGAGCGCGGCGAGCGGACTCGAGGGCGTGCGCAGCAAGCGGGGAGCGCGGGCCTGTGGCGTTGCGGTTGCCGCGGCAAGCGCGAGCGCGCCGGCTAACAGCAGCCGGCCGTGCGCGATTGCGGGCGCGGATCGCACGCGTGGGGTCGGGCTACCTCGAGAAATCGAACAGCGTCGTGAGATCGCCCACCGCCGGACCGTTGAGTGGACTGTAAGGGTCCGAGCGCCGCGATACCGGGTTCGGGAGATTGTCGCGGCTGCGGTCGGTGATCGGCGGCACGCTCCAGTTACGCTCGATGAACTTGAGAATCGAGGCGTGGTCGCTGTAGACGTGATCGATGTGCCCCGCCCGGGCGTAAGGGGAGATCACGAGCAGCGGAATGCGTGGGCCATCGCCGAAGAAATCGAGCGTCTGGATGGAGCCGGAGTCGAACCGGCCGCCCCCCTCGTCGGTCGTCACGATGATCGCGGCGTGCTTCCAGATGTCGGGCTCTGCCTGAACCTTCGCGAGGATATCGGCGAGGAACGCCTCGTAGCTCGTGAGAACCGACTGCCCCGGATGGCCGCTGTCGAGGTTCTTGGGCACGACGAATGCCACCGCGGGGAGCGTCCCGGCCGCAAGCTCCGCGGCGAAGCTCGTGAGGCCCTTCAGATGCGAGCGTAGTGAGGGGCTCTGCATCACCGCGGCCGAGGCGGTGAGAGGATCGCCCAAATAGTTGTACTGCAGGCGGCGCGCGGCATCGAGACTCATCTTGCCCGTGCGCATCTCCGCGGTGAGATCCGCGGCGTCGCGCCCGCCCGTGTACCAGCCCCAGCTCACTCCGGCCGCCGTGAGCGCCTCGGCGATCGTGCGCACCGTCTGCGGCGGGTAGTTGAAGTTGTTCGGCCCGATCGGTTGCGGATGCCCATCGAGGTCGTAACCGGGCGCGTAGTTGTTGACGAGATAGTAGTGCCCCGGCTCGCAGCCGCTTGCGCGGTGCCTGCGGCGCAGGTAGGCGAGGATCTGCGCCACCCCGGGCTGCGTGGCATCGGCGCAGTCGACGTACGAGCCGCCCGAATACCCGTCGCGCCGATAGAAGTTGGGGGTCCCCGGGGTGGGGTCGGGGTCCTCGATCTGATTTGCGGGCGGAGCGACCGCTTGGCCCGCCGCATCGAAGAACGCCACGTCTCCGGTCGCGAGCGCGAAGAAGTTCGCGCCCGTGCCGCCCATGATCGACTGATGGTAGTTGTCGCTCATCGCATAATGCTGAGCGAGCGCGCGGAAGAGCGGGGCATCGCCTGCGGCGATGTTCACGAAGCCCATCACCTCGCCGCCTTGCCCCGGATTGGCTTTGGTCACGTCCTCCGTGTCTCCCCCCATCCCGGTCGTCACCGCGACCCAGGTGTAGAGATCGAGCCGGGCGTTATCGCCGCCCGTCTGCTGCCACATCTGAAAGAAGCGGTGCACCGGGTCGCCGCTTGCGGCGGCGAGGTCGGTGACGGACGTTGCGAAGTCGGCGCTCGGCGTGCCGCGTGGCCAGGCGAGGTATCGGGTCAGTTGAAAGGGTCCGGGTGGAAGATCGCGTGGAAAGCGCGGATCCGGCCCATTGCCCGCAAGCCGCAGCTCACGGGTGAACACGCCGATCAGCGTCGGTTGCGGGAGGTAATCGTAGGGGCCTTCGCGGGGCGGATCCAGCATGTAGTGCAGCTGTCCGAGGGCGCGATCCTGGCGCGCGCGCCGGAAATGCCGGCCGGGTGTGCCATCGCGGCGCACGATCCCCTCCGCGAGGAGATTGCGGATGTGCTCACCGGCGGGGGCGGCGTAGGTCGCGAAAACCGAGTCGAAGGTCTGGTTCTCGCCGACGACGATGATGAGGTGATCGATCGGCGTCGTCGGTGCTGCCGCGCGGCACAGACCGAGCCACCCAAGCGCACAGGTGACGCCGGCGACGGCGATCGCGCCGCGCCGGCGTCGGGTCGCGTGGGCCGAGCCTTCCTTGCGAACGGCGAGCATCGTCATGCGGGAGCTCTCCTCGATGCGGTGACGGTCCGCGACCGACTCGCGGCGCCTTCCACAGTACACTACCGTCATGCGGCTTTCCGTGCTCGATCAGTCGCCCGTCTCCACCGGCTCGACACCCGCCCAAGCGCTGAGCAACAGCATCGAGCTCGCCCGGCTCGCGGACCGGCTCGGCTTCGAGCGCTACTGGATCGCCGAGCATCACGCGACCGCGACGCTAGCGAGTCCCGCGCCCGAGATCCTGATTGCACGGCTGGGCGGGGAAACGCGCCGCATCCGCATCGGGTCGGGGGGCGTGATGCTGCCGCACTACAGTCCGCTCAAGGTCGCCGAGCAGTTCCGCATGCTGCACGCGTTGTATCCCGACCGGGTCGACTTGGGCATCGGCCGCGCGCCCGGCGGGAGCCCCCTCGAGACCTTCGCGCTGCGCCGCGAGCGGCTCGAGACGCCGATGCCGGACGATTTCCCCGATCAGCTGGTCGAGCTGCTCGGATTCGTCCACCACGAGTTCGCTCCGGGGCATCCTTTCAGTCGGATCAAGGTGTCCCCCGATGCGCCGGGGGCCCCGGTCGTCTGGCTCCTCGGCTCGAGTCTGTGGAGCGCATCCGCCGCGGCGCAGCTCGGACTGCCCTACGCTTTCGCTCATTTCATCGCCCCGCAGCCCACCCGCACCGCGATCGAGCACTACCGTAGCCATTTCCAGCCCTCGCGCTACCTGGCCGCGCCGTGCGCGATCGTCGCGCTCGGTGCCGTGTGCGCCGAGACGGACGCCGCGGCTGAGCGGCTCTCGGCGAGCGTGCGGCTGATGGGGCGACGGCTGCGCCAGGGCGATCTGCGTCCGGTTCCCACTGTCGAGGAGGCCGAGCGCGAGCTCGCCGCCGCGGGCGGCGCATTCGCCGAGGAGCCGAGCGAGTGGCCGCGCCATGTGTTTGGCTCCCCCTCCACCGTGCGGCAGCGGCTCGAGGCAATGGCCGCTGCGCTGCGCGTGGAGGAGCTGATGATCGTGACAATCCTGCACGAACATCGCGCGCGCCTCGCATCCTACGAGCTCCTCGCTCAAGCGTTCGGCATGCCGCGGTGCTAAAGTCGCGCCCCGGGTGAAGGGAGGGGAGACTCCGATGCTGCGATCGTCTCGATGGGTCGCGGCGGCGCTCGCCGCCGCACTGATGTTCACGATCGGCGGCGCAAGGGCCGCCGGGCACATTCCCACGTACGTCACGGCGGCCGTCGACGACGCCGCGCGACCGGATGCGGATAAGATGGTCGATGCGGAGCGCAAGCCCGCGGAGACGCTCGCGTTCTCGCACGTGAAGCCCGGCGACAGCGTCGCCGAGCTCATCCCCGGAAGAGGCTATTTCACGCGCCTCCTGAGCGCGGTGGTGGGTCCCTCGGGACACGTCTACGAGATCGTGCCCCCAGCGCGCCCGGGTGCGCGGATGGACATGGGAGCCGCAGTCAGGGCGATCGCGGCGGACCCGCACTACGCAAACGTGACGGTGGTGACGATGGGACCGGACACCTTCGGCCTGCCGGGTCCGGTCGATCTCGTCTGGACGACGCAGAATTATCACGACTTCCACAACGGTCCCAACGCCGACATCGCCGCGTTCGACAAGCGGGTGTTCGATGCGCTCAAGCCGGGCGGTATCTTCCTCGTGGTCGATCACGCCGGTGCGCCGGGTACCGGCACCACGCAGACGAGCACTCTGCACCGCATCGATCCGGCTGCGGCGCGCAAGGAGATCGAGGCCGCGGGATTCAAATTGGCCGCACACAGCAACGCGCTCCGCAACCCGAAGGATCCGCACACGGCGCGGATCTTCGATGCATCGATCCGTGGCCACACCGATAAGTTCATGTACCGGTTCGTGAAGCCCACCTAACGTGGCGGATCATTCGCTTCGAGGAACCTGACCGAGCTCTCGAGCATCTGCAGTCGAGTGTCGCTGCGCGAGAGCCAGTGGTCCTCGTGCTTGAGCACGACGAACTCCACGCTCTTGTGCGCTCGGCGCAGCGCCTTGTACATGAGCTCGCTCTGCTCGAAGGGTACGACCGTGTCGTCGCGGCCGTGGATGAGGAGCACCGGAACGTCGACCGCCTGCGCGTGGCGGTCGGGGGAGAGCTGGGCGAGCACCGGATCGTGGCGCCCGGAAGCGCCCCAGAACCGGTCCCAGTAGCGCACGGCGCGGTGGTCGCCGGTGCCGTGGTCCTCGGCCTGCCAGTCGAGCATTCGCCGCAGATCGGAGATGCCCGCCACGGCGACCGCACAGCGATAGACACCGGGATCGAGCGTGACGCCGGCGAGCGCCGCATAGCCGCCGTAACTCGCACCGACGATGCACACTCGGCGCGCGTCGACGATTCCTGCCTTGACGAGGTAGCGGACGCCGTCGGAGAGATCGGTCTGCATCTTGCGGCCCCACTCCCCGAAGCCCGCGCTCACGAAGGCCCAGCCCAGACTCGACCCGCGGTAGTTCGGGCGCAGCACCGCGTAGCCCTGATCGGCGAGCGCTTGCGACCACCAATCGAACTCCGCCGTGTCGCGCGCAGCGGGACCGCCGTGCGGGAGCACGATCAGCGCGAGCTCGCGCGCGGGGCGGCCACGCGGGAGCGTCAGGTATGCGGGAATGTGCAGACCGTCGGCGGCCGGGTAGGTGATGCGGCGCACTGCAAGCGGCTGCGTCACGCCGGCGTAGACATCGCCGATCGGTGTCGCCTGGTGACTTTCCATGTCGACCAGCACGTAGCGGTATCCGTCCTTCGAGCCCTCGACGCGCGCGACCACGCGCGAGAAGTCCGCCGCGCATGAAATGAACTGCACGCGCTCGCCCGGGAACGCCGCGAGGACCGACTTCCAGCGCTGCTCGAGAACCGGGTCGAAGAACACGTACTGCGTGTCATCGTCGACTCGCAGGCCGCCGACCATCTGGTATGTGAGCTGATCCTGGATCGGCTCATCGAACCTGCGGCCCTCCTCGAGCGGCGGGCCGAAGGTGTCGTCCTTCAGTGAGAGCAGTCGCCAGACCGGATCGCCCTGGTCAATCGTCTCCACGAGCGGAGAGTCGCCGTGCGGACCGAAACCGAGCAGGCGCGGGACGTCGATCGCAGCGTAGCCCGAGGCGCCACTCTCGAGCTCGCCGCCGTGCCACGTCTTGATCATCCAGCGCTGCTCGCGCTCGTCGTAGTCTTCCTCCGCGACGACGGCGCCGGAGCCATCGACGAGCCATTCGAGCGTCCCCGCGCCGCCTTCGCGCACGACGCGCTCGCCACCGGTGTCGAGGTCATAACGCAGCAGGATCGGGATGCTCGATCGGGGCCCGCCGAGCGAGAACGGGAATTCCGGCGTGACGGAGTACCCGGGCACGAAGAGCACCGTGTGCCCGTCGATCCGCCTCACCATCACCCGTCCCGAGATGAAGCGCATGATGTGCACAGCCCCGCTGCGCAGCGGCGTGGGGACGATGCGGATGCGCCTGTTGCGGATGTCGTAGACCTGAAGCAGCGACCACTCGCGATCGGTGCCGAGGAATCCCCACGGCAGTCCCGTCGCCGAGGTGACGATCATGAGGTCGTCGCTGTCGGCCCACGCGATGCTGCGCAGCTTCTCGTTGCCGACGCGGAGCGCACCGATCGCCCGACGCTCGCCGAGCGACTCGATGACCACCCATCGCGAGTCACCCTGCGTGCGCACGAAGGCGAGCAACGCGCCATCGGGAGAAAGGGCAACGTCCTCAATCTGCGGCAGCCGCCCATAGACGTCGAGCGGAACGGCGTGCGCGAGCGGCGCGCACGCGAGCGCCGCGAGAAGCGCGCAGGCGAAAGAACCCCGCCCGGCGCTCACGGCACGGTGTGCTCGCTCGCTTGCGGGGCGAAGCCGAACACGCGGCCGTAGAAGGCGAGCTCGGCCTCGAGCGAGCGCACGATGCTCTCGGCTTTGCGAAAGCCGTGCTGCTCGCCCGCGAACTCGATGTAGACCGCGGGGACGCCCTTGCGCTCGAGCGCCGCGACGATCGCGCGCGACTGACTCGGCGGCACGATGCGGTCCTCGACACCCTGAAAGGTGATGAGCGGCGCGTGAAAGCGCTCGAGATGGCGGATGGGCGCGCGCGCGGCGTAAATCTCGCGGCCTTCCGGGAGCGGGGCCACGAGCCGATCGAGATAGCGGCTCTCGAACTTGTGCGTCTCGCGGGCGAGCGCCTCCAGGTCGCTCACGCCGTAGTAGTTCGCGCCGGCGCGGAAGACGTCGTGGAATGCGAGCGCTGCGAGCACGGTGAACCCCCCGGCGCTGCCGCCGCGAATGGCGATACGCTGCGGATCCACGCGACCGATCGCGACCAGATGACGCGCGCCGGCCACCACGTCCGCCACATCGACGACGCCCCAGTGGCCCTCCAGACGCTCGCGATAGCGCCGGCCGTAGCCGCTGCTGCCGCCGTAGTTCACATCGAGCACGGCGAAGCCGCGTGAGGTCCAGAACTGAGTCGGGAGACTCAACTCGGGCTTCGCGTGCGCGGTCGGACCCCCGTGCGCCTTCACGATGAGCGGTGGCTTCTCGCCTGGGAGCGGCGAGCATTCCGGGCTCGTCGGCGGATAGTAGAATGCGTGCGCCGTGAGTCCGCCCGTCGTCGGAAACTCCATCGCCTCGGCGCGCGAGATCCACGCCGGGTCGAGCTCGAGCGTGCTCGCCGTGCGCACGATGCGGTGGCGCGCGCCCTCGAGCTCGATTGCGACCACCGCGGCCTCGGCCACGGCCGAGGATGCGATGGCAAGCGCCGTTGCCGGCGAGAGCATCTGCAGGCTCGAGAACGCGACGAATGGCAGGGCGAGCGGCTCGAGCTCGCCGCTCGCGAGGGTCACTACCCCGAGCCGATCGCTCCCGTCGATCGCGTAACGCACGACTGCGCGGCCTTGGCCGGTGAGCGCATAGCTCGATGCGCCGAGCGTCCAGAGCGGCTCGGCGATGTCCGCGTCGATCGTGACGGCTCGCTCGACCTTGCCGTCGCGCCAGCGATAGAGGTTCCACCAGTTCGAGCGATCGGAGAGGAAATAGAGGCTGCCATCCGTATCCCAGCGCGGCTCCACGACGGATTCCCCCGGCCCTCCGGCAATCGAGGTCATCTGGAGCAGCCCCGCAGAGGTGAGCCGCGCGACGTGAAGCGTCGTCCCATCCCACGGCATGTCGGGGTGGTTCCACGAGATCCATGCGAGCTGCCGCCCGTCGCGACTGACGCGCGGATACGCGACAAAATCGCTGTCGCCGAAGAGCACCACGCCCGGATCGCCGCTGCTCGCAGTCGATCGGCCGTCGCGGCCGGCCCGAGGCCGAGCGCCGAGCGCAAGCGAGACGATTGCATTGCTGGGCTCGGCACCCGCGGTGCTCCCTTGGTGGTCCTCGCGCACACACAGCACCCGTTCGCCGGAGGGATCGAGCTCGAAGTCGGCGTACCGATAGCCCTCGGGCGTGACGGCGGTCGGCGGCTCGCCGCGCCGCTGCGCGTACAGCCGCTGATCGGCGAAATGGGTGAAGAGAATTGCCTCGGGTGCGATGAGATAAGGAGTCCCGCCGTACTCGTGCACGCGGCTGCGCACGTCGAACGTCGCGGGCGTGAGCTCGCGCACCGGGCCATCCGGTGCCGGCGTTGCGAGGACATGCCGGCCGCCTTCGCTCGGACGGCTCTCCACCCAGTACGGCGCGCCCCCGGCGACGCGCACCGAGCTCAGCGTGACGCCCGCGCGCGCGAGCGCTTCGGCGCTGATCGGGGACGGCCAGGTGCCGCAAGCCGCCCGTCTCATGGCGCCCTGCCCTCAGTATCCGATTGCCGCGCCCATCTCGTTGCGGAAGTCGCTCGCCCCGAGACGCTCTCCACTTCGTGGGTCGACCTCGATGCACTCGCCGTCGCCGCCTTCGCGGAAGAGAATCTTGTAGCCCCGCTCACCGAGCAGGCGCACGGTGTCGGGCGAGAAGCGGTTGACCTCCATGAAGATCCGGTCCGGCATCCACTGCTCGTGGAAACGCGGCGCATCGACGGCCTCCTGAATATCGAGACCGAAATCCTCCGCGCCGATCAGGATATTGGCAACCGTGGTGATGATGGTGGGCCCGCCGGGCGAGCCGAGAACCAGCCAGAGCTTGCCGCGCTTGAGCACGATCGTCGGCGTCATGGAGGAGAGTGGTCGCTTGTAGGGCGCGATGGCGTTGGCCGAGCCCTGGATCAAGCCGAACATGTTCGGAGCGCCCACCTTCGTTGCGAAGTCGTCCATCTCGTTGTTCATGAGAAACCCGAGCGGACCCACGGTGACCTTGGAGCCGAAGTAGCCGTTCAAGGTCGTGGTGACCGCGACCGCGTTGCCCTCGGCGTCCACGACCGAGTAGTGCGTGGTCTGCATCCGCTCGTTCGCTTCGGGGGCGAGCGGGTGCTTGGCCGCATAGCGCAACAGATCGGGAAACGTCGCCGGGCGCTCGAGCGAGCCGTTCGCGGTGGCCTCGAGCGGTTGAATCGAGCTGCGCCACGCCGCCGCGTAACGCTTATCCGTGAGCTCGAGCATCGGGGCGCCCTTGAAGTCCGGATCGCCCAAGAACTCCGCGCGATCATAGAAGGCGCGCCGGTAGGCTTCCGCGATGAGATGGATCGACTGCGCGGAGTCGAGACCCGCCTGCGCGAGATTGAAACCCTCGAGAATGTTGAGCGACTCGATGAGCGTGATGCCGCCCGAGGAGGGCGGCGGGGCGCTCAGGATCTCGAGGTCCCGGTACGTGCCACGCACCGGGACCCGGTCTTTCACCTCGTAGCGCGCGAGGTCGCTCGCCGTGATGAGCCCGCCGCCGCGCTGCATGAATGCCGCAATCTCGCGCGCCATCTGCCCGCTGTAGAAGTCATCGGGATTCGCGGCGATCCGCTCCAGCGTGCGCGCCAGCTCCGGCTGTTTGAAGATGTCACCCTGGTGCCAGCCCTTGCCATCATTCTGAAAGATCCGCCGAGAGTCGGGAAACTGCGCGAGAGTGGCATCATTCGACATCAACCGCGCGTCCTCCCAGCCGATCGCGTAGCCATTGCGCGCGAGACGAATCGCGGGCTGCATCACACGCGCGATCCCGAGCTTGCCGAAATGCTGCTCCGCATAGGCCAAGCCCTTCACGGAGCCCGGCACGCCGGAGGCGAGATAGCCGATGCGGCTCAAGTGAGCGATGAGCTGGCCGCGGGCGTCCTGATACATATTCGCCCGCGCTTCTCCCGGCGCCTCCTCGCGGAAGTCGATGAAGTGCGTCGAGCCATCGTGCATGCGGATGAGCATGAATCCGCCCCCGCCGATGTTGCCGGCTTTCGGATCCACCACCGCGAGCGCGAAGCCGGTCGCGACGGCTGCATCGACCGCGTTGCCGCCTGCCTGCATGATCTCGACACCGGCCTGCGAGGCGAGCGTGTGCACGCTCGCGACCATGCCGTGGCGCGCGTGCACTGGATGCAGGCCGCCGCCCGCGTATGCCGCGGGCAAAGCTAGCAATGCGAAGAGAGCGAGGAGGCCGGCGGAGGCGAAGCGAGCGGCGCGCACGTGCATCTTCACGAGGGGACCTCGATGATCATTTGACGTGACAGTATAGCGGTGCCGGTGCTGGGCGCAGGACCGAGGCGCCCCGAGAGCTCAGCGACGCAGGGCTTGCCGCCGCGCGAGACTCGCCTGCGGCCAGTAGCGCGCGCGGTCGTAGTATTCCGCCACGGCCGGCGTACCCTCCGGCAGCACAACCCACGGCTGCTTCGATGCGGTGAAGATGTGAATGTCGGGCGGTAGACGATCCGGCTCATCGAGCGTGCCGACACGCACGAACGCAATGGCCTCGCCAGCGCCGGAATAGTGGCTCCAGAGCGCGATCTGGCACTGAGGACAGCGCGCGATCCGCTGCCCCTTGCCACTTTCCGACGGGGTCGCGATGATGATGGGCGCGCCGTGCGTGAGCTCAAGCCGCTCGGTCTCGATCATGGCATTGAGCGCGAACGAGGCACCCGTCTCGCGCTGGCACCAGCGGCAATGGCAGCAATGAACGAAAAGCGGCGCGCTCGTCAGAGAATAGCGCACCGAGCGGCACGTGCAGCCACCCTCGAGCGATTCACGGTCTTCAGCGCTCATCGGCAATCTCCGGCGGTAATCAGAAGTTCATGAAGGGCATGCTAGCATTTCAGCGAGCCGTGTCTGTTCCTGCAAGAATTCTACCCACGGCGGTGCGGCTCACTCCACCCGAAGCACGATCCTCGCCCCTGCGCATGTCGAACGGTCACAATGCGGCTGGTGCGCACGCGGTGCTCACGCGCATCGAGCTCGCGAGACAGCGCATGCATGCCGGTCGGTATTCCGAGGCGATCGGCTTCTGTGACGAGGTGCTCGCGCATGACGGCCTGTGTGTCGATGCGTTACGGATTGGCGGCGTTGCACGGCTCATGCTCAAACAGTTCGGGGAGGCTGCCTCGATGCTGCAGCGTGCGGCGAAGCAGCGACCCGACGACCCCGCGCTACTCAACAATCTCGGCATGGCGCTCGAGTGCAGCGGTGCGGCAGCGGAAGCCGTGAACGTGCTGCGGGACGCTGCGGTGCGTCACCCGGCCCGTCGCGACATCTTGCTCAACCTGGCCACGGCGCTGCAGCGCAATTACGAGTTCGCGGAGGCGGCAGAAATCTGCGAGAGGCTCGTGAGCCGCAACGGCCGTGATGCCGAGGCACTCTGCAATCTTGCTTCAATACAAACCGAGGCGGGCCGGGGAGACCTCGCGATCGCCTGTTACGAGCGCGCCCTGGCTCTCGAGCCGCACCTGCGCAAGGCGCGGGAAAATCTCGCCTACGCGTTGCTGCGCACGGGCGACTTTGAACGTGGCTGGCCCGCGTACGAGAGCCGGCGCTTCGACGATCGCTCCGGGATCTCGGCGCAGCGACCGCGCTGGAACGGAGAATCCGCGATTTCCCTCACGCTCATTGCCGACCAGGGCTTCGGTGATGCAATCCAGTTCGTGCGCTACGGTGCGCTTCTGCGGGCGGCCAACTTCTCTGCTTCATTGCAATGCGCTCCGCGAATGGTGCGTCTCTTGAGCTCCTGCGAGCATTTCCGCGCAGTCGCGCCGTTCGGCTCGGAAGCGATCAGCGCCGAGACGCGTTGGCTTCCACTGTTAAGCTTGCCGCTCGCATTGCGGACGCGGCTCGAAACGATCCCGGCGCGAGTGCCTTATCTGCGGGCCGACTCTGCGCATGTCGCGGCCTGGCGCGAGCGACTGCAGGGAGATTCCTCGTTCCGGGTCGGCATCGCTTGGCAGGGAAATCCTGGTGCCGAGGTCATGGGATTGCGGGACCGCTCGATCCCGCTTGCGCAATTTGCTCCGCTCGCGGAGATTCCCGGCGTTCGGCTCTACTGCCTCCAGAAATCGCCCGGCTTGGAGCAGCTGCGCGATGTCCATTTCGCGTCTCGGATTTGCGTCGCGAGCCCGGAGCTCGACAGCGGCGAGGACGCGTTCCTCGACACGGCGGCCCTGATGACGCTGCTCGATCTCGTCATTACCCCGGACACCTCCATCGCGCACCTTGCCGGTGCGCTCGGTCGTCCGACTTGGGTTGCACTCAAATCGGTCCCCGACTGGCGCTGGCTCCTGCACCGGAGCGACAGCCCCTGGTATCCGACCATGCGATTGTTCCGCCAGCCAGCCGCTCGGGAATGGACGCCCGTGTTCGCAGCGATGGCGCGCACGTTGCAGGAACTGCTCGCCACTCGGGCGCGCTGACGCCTTGCCGCGCGCAGATTCCCTTGGCGCCGCCCGAGCCGCGGTCTACACTCGCGCGAACAGACGGACGCACACGCCCGCACCCCCGCGCCTTTCTGCGCGAAAACCCGGAGGTCATCGATCCTCATGATCCGCACGATGCTGCGCGCAGCGCTCTTTGCACTCGTCATGGCCGCCGGTTGGGCATCCCCGGCGTTTGCCGCCGACGCACCCTCGCCGCCCGCCGCATCGACGGCTCCGGTCCCCGAGAGCATCGAGAGCTCCGTGGTGAAGATCTTCGCGACGATGCGTTATCCGTCGCCGTTCAAGCCGTGGACCAAGCAGGAGCCCACCGCGGTGACCGCATCGGGCGTGGTCATCGAAGGCAACCGGATTCTCACGAACGCCCACGCCGTGGTCTATGCAAGCGACATCCAGGTGCAGGCGAGCGGCGAGGGCGACAAGGTTTCCGCGAGCGTCGCGGCGATGGCTCCGGGTATCGATCTCGCGGTGCTGAAGCTCGATGATTCCTCGTTCTTCCGCAGGCATCCCGCGATCGCGCGATCGAGTGCGCTCCCGCAGATCAAGGACCCGGTGCTCGCGTACGGCTTTCCGGTCGGCGGCAACTCGCTCTCCATCACCAAGGGCATCGTCTCGCGCATCGAATTCGTGCCCTACAGTAGCGACACCTCGGGGCTCAGAATTCAGATCGATGCGGCGATCAACCCCGGCAACAGCGGCGGCCCCGCGATCGTCGGGGATCGGATGATCGGGCTTGCATTCAGCCGGCTCGGCGGCAGCGCGCAGAACATCGGCTACATCATTCCGAACGAGGAGATCGAGCTTTTCCTGAGCGCTATCGCCGACGGCCGCTACGACGGCAAGCCCGCGATGTACGACGAGCTGCAGACGCTCGAGAACACGACGCTGCGCAGCTTTCTCAGGATCGACCGTTCGGTCACGGGCGTCGTCGTGCACCGGCCGTACCGTACGGATGCTGCCTATCCGCTCAAGGAATGGGACGTGATCACGCATATCGGAACGACACCGATCGACGATGAGGGCATGATCACGCTCGGCACGGACGTGCGCCTGAGCTTCCGCTATCTCATCCAGAAGGTAGCCCACGACGGACGGGTGCCCTTGACGATCGTGCGCGCCGGAAAGACTCTGGAGGTCGAGCTGCCGGTCTCCTCGTCGCGGCCGCTGCTCATTCCGGAGCTGACGGGCGACTACCCGCCTTACTTCATCTACGGTCCGCTCGTCTTCTCCCGGGTGACCTCGGCGTTCCTCGCCGGTTTCAGCCAGAATGCCGCCGTGCTGAACGCGTTCTCCGTCCTCAAGAGCCCGATCGTCACCGAGCGCGCCGATCCGCCGCGGCCCGAGCGGCAGGAGCTGGTCGTGATCTCCTCGCCATTCTTTCCCAACAAGCTCGCCGAAGGCTATGGAAACCACGCCGGCTGGGTCGTCTACTCCGTGAACGGCACGCCTGTCCGCAGCCTCGCTCATCTGGTCGCGCTGCTGCGTGACATGAAAGACGAGTTCGTGGTGTTCGAGCTCGACGGGCGCGGCGGCGAAGCACTCGTCTTCCCGCGCAACGAGACGCTCGCAGCCACGGACGAGATTCTCACGGACAACGGTGTGCGGGCGCAGGGCTCGCCCGACATGATGGCGGTGTGGCAAGGAAAATCGATGCCGTAGCGGCGGCGGAGTCGATCGAGACCGACGTTCCCGCGCGGCTCGATCGGCTTCCCTGGGGTCGCTTCCACGCCCTGGTCGTGGTCGCGCTCGGCATCACCTGGGTCCTCGATGGACTCGAGGTCACCCTGGTCGGCGCGCTTGCCGGCGCGCTCGAGGCGAGTCCCGCGCTGCACCTGAGCGCGACGGAGGTGGGTGCTGCCGCGAGCGCCTATCTCGCCGGAGCCGTGCTCGGGGCCGTGATCTTCGGCTGGCTCACCGATGCGTGGGGCCGGCGGCGACTCTTCTTTGTCACGCTCGGGCTCTACGTCGCGGCGACCGCCGCGAGCGCGCTCGCTCAGAGCTTCGCGGCGTTCGCGGTCTTTCGTTTCATTACCGGTTGCGGCATCGGCGGTGAGTACGCCGCGATCAACTCGGCGATTCAGGAGCTCATTCCCGCGCGCTACCGCGGGCGTACGGACCTTGCCGTCAACGGAAGCTTCTGGGTGGGCGCGCTCGCCGGCTCGCTCGGCAGCACTCTGCTGCTCGCGCCCGGCCGGTTGCCGCCCGATGTGGGGTGGCGGTGCGCTTTCGGCATTGGCGCGGTGCTGGGACTCATCGTGCTCGGCTTGCGGCGGCTCCTTCCCGAAAGCCCGCGCTGGCTGGTTTTGCACGGGCGCGTGACGGAAGCCGAGCGGACCGTGACGGAAATCGAGGCGCGAGCACGCGTTGCGCCAGCGGACGCAGCCCAGGAGCTGCCGAAGCTCAAGCTGCGGCGGGCCGCCGCGCCCGGCGGCCCAGTCGCTCTCGCGACCACGTTGCTGCGGCTGTACCCGCGCCGTGCGCTCCTGGGGCTCGTGCTGATGGCGGCGCAGGCATTCTTCTACAACGCGATCTTCTTCACCCACGCGCTGGTACTCGGCAGCGTCTTCGGCGTGCGCCCCGATCGCGTCGGGCTCTATCTCATCCCGTTCTCGGTGAGCAATTTTCTCGGCCCTCTCGTGCTCGGTTCGCTGTTCGACGGGTGGGGGCGGAAGCCCATGATCACGCTCACGTACGCCGCCTCCGGAGCGCTGCTGCTCGTTACCGCGGCCGCGTTCGCCCGCGGCAATTTGAGCGCATTCGGTCTCACGGCCGCCTTCACGCTCGTATTCTTCTTTGCATCGCCGGCGGCGAGCGCCGCTTATCTGACCGTGAGCGAGAGCTTTCCGCTCGAGGTGCGTGCGCTCGCGATCGCGGTCTTCTACGCCCTGGGGACGGCGCTCGGCGGTATTGCAGCGCCCTGGGTGTTCGGGCGATTGATCGGCACGGGCTCGGTGCGGATGATCGGTGGCGGATATGCCTTCGGCGCCGCTCTCATGCTCATTGCCGCGGGCGCCGAGCTATGGCTCGGAGTGCGTGCCGAGCGACGTCCGCTCGAGGAGGTTGCACGCCCCCTGTCGAGTGCGGAACCGGACTGAGCGCCTGCGGCCCGCAAAAGGACCGCGGTGCACTCCTGCCGAGAGGGGGTCAGCGGCAAGAGCGCACCGCGTTGCTAGCAAACTGTCGGACGCAGGATGAGCCCGTCGCTGCCGAGCAGCTCATCGATGCTCACGGCGGCGGCGACCCGCTGCGCGTGCACGCACCACGGCTCCCCGGAGGATCGGCTGCGTGCGTATTCGCCGCACTCGCAGCTCAAGGTCTTCCGGCCCGCCCCGTCGCGCCGTTCTTCGACACGATGCCCGTGAACGAAGTACGTCCGCTCGAGAGTGCCGTGCTTCGATGCGTTGCGGATCACGACGACTGCCTCCCGGTCCGTGTCGCCCCGCGTCCGGATGCGTAGCGGAGTCAAAGCAAATCCGATGCCAACCGACCGCGAGCGTCACGGCGCGCGCAAGTGATTGATTGAAGACGCTGAGCTCCTGGCTCTCGCCAGCAGCATGCACCGCGACGGTGCATTATGGGGCGAGGTGCACCACGCAGAGTGGCTCCCGAGAGCCAACGCGGCGAAATTCCCCCGGAAAATCAAGGCGCTCCGGCCTGGCACGAGGGTTGCAATCCCTCCATTAGGCGCGTGTCCTGGGTGGTGCTCTCTCCTCCGGTGCCCCCTCTCCAGATGAGGATCATTGCTCGGACACGCTCCACTTAATTCAGACGGGGGCCCGTCACATGGACTCGATCGTCGACAGGGAATCACTCTCCGGTGCCGCAGCGGCCACGGAGCCCCGCGTCACTCGCAACGCGATGATCGATGCGATGGCGCGCGCGCTCGCCCGGGGTGGTCCCTCGGGGCTCCCGTGGTCGGCCATCGTGCGCGAAGCGGAAAGCTCGAGTCTGTGGCGCTCCGGCCCGTGGTTCGGGGACGTTCCGGCGCTGGTGGAGGAGTGCTATGCACGCACGGCGCGGGCACTCGAGCAGTGTCTGTTGCGCGCCGAGACTGCGCCCGGCACCGCGCTCGATCAGGTCGCGGCCTTCCTGGTCGCGGCCTTCGAGCTGCGGCGCGACCGCACCGCGCTCCTCGCGCTCCAGCCTCCCGAGGGCATGCCGCCGACCCAGTGCAAGCGCCTGCGCGAGTGGGACCTTGCGATCCGCATGCGCATCAAGCGGCTGCTCCTCAAGGGTCGCCGCGACGGGTCGCTCGCGCTGCGGCACGCCGATTCCGCCTGCGCGATGATCCTCGCCTGCCTGCAAGTGCCGCTCGCGCACACCAACGCCGCCGAGCAGCAGATGTGGGACGGAGAGCTGATCGAGCTCCTGCTCGCGGCGATCGCCGAGCCGCACCCCCAGGAGGGGGGCGGTCGGCGCGCCGTTTAGATCGCGCTCATTGCCTCGGCGGTAGCGGCGAAGCGGCCCGCGGCGGCGCGGGTGCTTTCGCGCTCAACAGCTCCACTTCGAACTTGAGCAACGAGCCCGGGGGAATCGGCGGCGGGGAGTTCTCCCCGTATGCGAGCTCGGGCGGGATGTAGATGTCCCACTTGGCGCCCGGCTTCATCAGCACGAGCGCTTGCTGCCATCCTCTGATGATGCGGTTCAGCGTGAACGTCGCGGGCTGTCCCCGCTTGTACGAGCTGTCGAACTCCTTGCCGTCGATGAACGTCCCGCGATAGTTGACGGTCACCTCGTCCGTCGGCGCAGGCGAGGCGCCACTGCCCGGGCTGATGACCTTGTACTGCAATCCGCTCGGGAGCGACTTCACGCCGGGCTCCTTGGCGTTGTGCGCCAGAAACCGCTTCGCTTCCGCCTCGTTGCGCTCGGCGAGCTGAGCGCGCGTGGCCCGGATGAGATCCTGGGCCGTCTGCTCGTCCGCGGGGCTCGCCGTCGTCTTGCCGCTCAGAGCGGCGCGTACGCCCTGCTGGAACTTGAGGAAATCGACGTCGGTCGGGTTGAGACCGAAGTCGTGCAGCCGCTCACCCATCAGCAGCCCGAAGCTGTAGCTGCCCTTCGCCTTGAGCTCCGCGCGCTCCTTGGCGGCCCCGTCAGTCGCGCCGGCGTGGTGCGCGGTATGCTTGGCAGGCCCCTGGGAGCTCGCAGCGGTGCCGGTGTCCTGGGCGCTCGCGAGCGCGGCGGCGCCTGCGAGCGCGGCGCCGAGTGCGACGAGGAAGCCTCGATGCGTCACGTCGCGGACGGATGCATTGGAGAGAATGCGTCGAATCACGAGCTCACCCTGATCGGTGGAAAAAGACGGCGCGTAGTTTGGCCGTTTGTGCCGCAACCTGCTCGGGTTTCTGTGTCTGCCCGGGAAGCGTGGTTTCGGGCTAGAGTGCTGCCCCGTCCGGGAGATGACGATATGTTCGAACGGCTCGAGCGCCTGCCCGACGATCCCATTCTGGGCCTCATGGCTGCCTACCGCGCGGACCCCGACCCGCGCAAGGTCGATCTCGGAGTCGGCGTCTACCGGGACGATGACGGCGAGACCCCGGTCCTCAAGTGTGTCCGCGAGGCCGAGCGGCGGGTCCTCGAGCGGCAGCGGACGAAAACCTACGTCGGTGCCGCGGGAAACGCGAGCTTCAACCGTGCAGTGGAACAACTCGCGCTCGGCGCCGATCATTCAGCGCTCGCGGCCGGGCGCGTACGCACGATCCAGGGCGTCGGGGGCTGCGGGGCGTTGCGGCTCGGGGCCGAGCTCGTGCACGCGGCGGCACCGCGGTCGGTCGTCCACGTGAGCACGCCGACCTGGGCCAATCACGTGCCGCTGCTCACGGGTTGCGGACTCGCGCTCGAGCGCTATCCCTATTACGACCCCCGCACCGGCGCGGTCGACTTTTCCGCCATGCTCACGGCGCTCGACCGGCTGTCGCCGGGAAGCGTGGTGCTGCTGCACGCCTCCTGCCACAACCCGACCGGCGCCGATCTCGCCCCGGAGCAGTGGCGCGAGCTGCTCACGCTGATCCGCCGCCGCGGTCTGCTGCCGTTCATCGACATGGCGTACCAGGGGCTCGGTGCCGGCGTCGAGGCCGATGCGTACGCGGCGCGCCTGTACGCCGCGGAGCTTCCCCAAGTGCTGATTGCGGTGTCGTGCTCGAAGAACTTCGGGCTGTATCGCGAGCGCGCCGGAACGCTCATGGTCGTCGCCGCGACCGCCGCCATCGCGGAGGCGGCACTTTCGCAGGAGGTGCGCATCGCGCGGCGACTCTACTCGATGCCGCCGGATCACGGTGCCGCGATCGTCGCGGAAGTGCTCGGCGACGAGGCCCTCGCTGCCGAGTGGCGCGGCGAGGTGGGCGCGATGCGCGAGCGCATCGAGCGGCTGCGCGGCGAGCTCGTCCGCGCTCTGAAGGTGTCGTGTCCGCGCCGCGATTTCGGCTTCATCGCGCGGCAGCGCGGGATGTTCTCCTTCCTCGGGATCGACGTCGCGCAGGTGCAGGCGCTGCGCGAGATGCACCACGTGTACATGACCGAGGACAGCCGCATCAACATCGCGGGCTTGCGGGGCGAGAATCTCGCTTACTTCGCGCACGCGGTCGGAGAAGTCCTCGGGCGCGCGGCGACAGCGCGCTGAAGTGCGCAGGTCGCATCAGCGGCGCTCGAGCTCCGCGTAGAGCGCCGCGAGGGATTCGAGCGGCGCCGAGCACACGCTTCCGCGGCAGAGGTAGGCGACCGGCGCTGCGCCTCGCGGCGTCTTCTCCGCGAGCGCCGCCGGCAGCTCCTCCGCATCCGCGGGAATTGCGAGCACCATGCGTCGCGGCGCGTAGAGCCGCGCGAGCTCGCGCCGCCAGGACTCGAGGCTTGCCCCCGCGCCGCGCACGATCACGATCTCGGGAGGATGCAACGACTCATCGAGCGCGAGGAGCAGCGCGATGTGCGCCGCCGGGTGGCGTTGCAAGGCCGGCCACGCAGAGCGCAGCAGGGCGGCTGCGGCGTCGAGCAGCGCCGGTTCCCCGAGGAGAAACCCGAGCCGCTGCAACGCAAAGGCCGCGATGCCGTTTCCGGAGGGCGTCGCATCGTCGGCGAGCACCGTCGAGCGGTGGATCAGCGGCTCATGCTCATTGGAGGTGAAGTAGAGCAGGCCGGAGGCGGGGTCACGGAATTGAGCGAGCACCACGCCGACCAGCTCGCGCGCGAAGGCGAGCTCCGCCCCCACGAAGCGGACCTGCTCGAGCTCGAGGATCGCATCCGCCAGAAACGCGTAATCGTCGAGATAGGCGTCGAGGTGGGCGCGGCCGTCCTTGCTCGTGGCGAGGAGCCGCCCGCCGCGCCAGTGGGTGCGCCTGAGGTAATCGAGGGCGCGCGCGGCTGAGGCGGCAAAATCCTCGCGGCCGAGCGCGCGCGCCGCTTGCGCCATGCCACGGATCATGAGCGCATTCCATCCGGTGAGAATCTTCTCGTCGCGCGCGGGCGGCACACGGCGCCCGCGGATCGCGAGCAGCTTCCCGCGCGCGGCGTCGATGCGCGTGGCAACTTCGTCCACCGCAAGATTGAGGCGCAGGGCGATCTCCTCGATCGAGGCGAAGGTGTGCAGGTGCCACAGGCCCTCGAAGTTCGGCGGGCGGTCGAGCCCGAACCGCGGGGCGAAGGCCGCGAGCTCCGCGGGGGTCAACGCCGCCTCGATCTCCGCACGGTCCCAGACGTAGTACTTGCCTTCGTGACCCTCGGAGTCCGCATCGAAGCTCGAGTAGTACCCGCCATCGGGCGCTTGCATCTCGCGCATGACCCACTCAGCGGTCTCGCGCGCGATGCGCGCGGGAAACGGATCGCCCGTGGCGAGCGCCGCCTGCGCGTACACGGCGAGCAGCGCACCATTGTCGTAGAGCATCTTCTCGAAGTGGGGGATCATCCAGTACGGGTCCACCGAGTAGCGCGCGAAGCCGCCGGCCAGCTGGTCGTTGATGCCACCCTCGCCCATGCGGCGCAGCGTCAGCACCGCGAGCGCGAGCGCCTGCGCATCCGGCTCGCCCGCCCGCTCGCTCGCCTGCCAGCCGCGCAGCAGCTGCTCGAGCGTCAAGGGGTGTGGGAATTTGGGCGCACCCGCGAAGCCGCCGAACTTGGGGTCGAAGGCGGCGGCGAGCGCCGCGCGCACCGCGGTGAGCGGACCCGCATCGAGCGCTCCGCGGCCGTCCGCGGGCGCGGCATCGATCTCAGCGAAGGCCTCCATGAGCGCCGCGCTCTGCGAGCGCAGCTCCTCACGGTGTCCGCGGTAGTAGTCCGCGACGCGCGTGAG
>Ga0335072_10000753_pt1 | contig 58272 bp, 45 predicted proteins | sample Lox_Sample_21_FD_206725 | JGI IMG/M metagenome (GOLD analysis project Ga0335072, IMG submission 206725) | Soil microbial communities from Loxahatchee National Wildlife Refuge, Florida, United States - Lox_Sample_2.1 | ecosystem: Environmental > Terrestrial > Soil > Wetlands | place: USA...
CGAGTTGCAGGGAACCAACGTCAAGGTCAACTCGGCGCACCCGGGCTGGGTGAAGACCGACATGGGCGGGCCGCAGGCGCCGATGGAGCTCAAGGACGGCGCGAAGACCAGCGTGGCCCTCGCGACGCTGGCCGACGATGGGCCGAGCGGCGGGTACTTCCACGAGGGGCAGACGCTGCCCTGGTAGGGCATTGGTCTTCGCGCCGCAGCCAGTCTTTTGCGCCAGCTTCGCGGCGGAGCGTGCCGTGCTCAGAAGAGGAGCAAGCACCCCCGCCGCCTTCGCCCGAAGTGCTTCCCGAGTGGAGCGAAATCCGGGAGCGGCGGCATCGCTCCCGGTGCTTTTCGGTAAGAACCTTGAGCCGTTACCATCGAACTCATGCCCCGCTTCCCCGCAGGCCAGACCCTGCTGATCGACGCCGACGACACACTCTGGGAGAACAACATCTACTTCGAGCGCGCGATCGTCGCGTTCATCGGCTACCTGAACCACCACGAGTACACCCCGGCCGAGGTGCGCAGGGCGCTGAACGCCGTGGAGCGGGAGACCATCCTCGCGCACGGCTACGGCCTGACCAGCTTCACGCGGTCGCTGGTCACCTGCTTCGAGCGGCTGAGCACGGAGCCGGTAACGGCGGAGAAGGCGGAGCGGATTTTGGGGTTCGCCCGCTCGATTGCCGAGCAGGAGATCGAACTGCTGCCGGGAGTGGAAGAGACATTGGCCGACCTGGCGACGCGGCACCGGCTGATCCTGATGACCAAAGGCAACGAGGCCGAGCAGGCGGACAAGCTGGCACGGTCGGGACTGGCGGATCACTTTTCGGCCGTCGAGATTGTCCCGGAGAAGGAACCGGCGGTTTATCGCGAGGTGATCGAGCGGCGCGAGCTCGCGCCGCATACGGGCTGGATGATCGGCAACAGCCCGAAGAGCGACATCAACCCCGCCCTCGAAGCCGGGCTGCACGCAGTATTTCTCTTCCACAAGGACACCTGGGTGCTGGAGCACGCGGAGGTGGCCGAGGCGCCGGCGGGACAGCACCTGATCGAGCTGGATGGGTTTGCGCGGCTGACGGAGATCTTTTAGGGGCCGCACGGTCCAGCTATGCGTGCTTGAAGAGCCGTGCGTCGGGCTGCGTGGGGTCGGCGGGCATCTGCGACGCTTTGTGAAGCTCGAAGGCCTCGTCGAGGAGCGCGGTGAGGAGATCAGTAAAGAGGATCGGGTCTTCGGCTGCCTCCCACAGAAAGAAGCCAAAGGAGCCCGGACAGGGGTTCACCTCGTTGAGCCAGAGCTCGCCCGTGGCGCGATTGGAGAGGAAATCGATGCGCGGCGCGCCGCTGGCGCCCAAGGCGGTGAAGCAGGCGGCGGCCCAATTCCGAATATTCGATTCGAGCTCGGGAGCGAGTTTTGGATTGATCTCGCGGGTAAGCGAGAGCATGCCCTGGCTTACGGTTCCGGGCACCTTGCCGCCGGTTTTGCCGCCTTCCGAGGGCCAGTATTTGGATTTGAAGTCCAGCAGCTCCTGGGCGACCTTGGGCTGCTCGATCGCAGAGGTCTTGATCTGGTTGCCCACGCGGCGGATGGCAACGTTGTATTCGACGAGGTTGGGAACGAAGGGCTCGACCAAAGCTTCATTGTCGAGCTTGAAGATCGGCGGCAGAGCGGCGCGGACTTCTTCAAGTGTGCTCGCTTTGGCGACACCAATGCTCGAGCCGAGATGAACCGGCTTGACGATGAGCGGATAGGTCACGTTCGCGAGGAGCGCTTCGAGCTCGGCGATGGACGGCAGAAATCCCGACTGCTGGCGGCGGACGACGACGGAGGGCAAGGTCTGGATCGCGGTTCCGGCGAGAGCCCGCTTGGTGACCACCTTGTCCATCGATAGCGCGGAAGGGAACGAGCGCAGGCCGGTGTAAGGGACGTTGGCGAGCTCGAGAAGCGCCTGCACGCGGCCGTCTTCGCCGAAGGTCCCGTGAAAGGCGAGGAGGGCAACGTCGAACTCGATGGGCTTGGCCGCGCCGAAGAAGCTGCGCTTGTCTCTGAAGAGCAGGCGGCCGACGCCGTCAATGTTGGGGTTGAGATCGAGGGTTACGCCGGCGAGCTCGTTGAGGACGGCGCCCTGCGGAAGGTAGATTTTCTGGTCAGCGAGCGGGTCGCCCACCAGCCAGGCTCCGCTGGTGCTTACATAAACCGGAAAGGCGCTGAAGCGATCCGGGGCGACGGCCTTGAAGGCCTGCAGGCCGGTGACGATGCTGACGTCATGTTCTGGAGAGCGGCCTCCAAAGAAAACGGCTACGCGGGTCTTCATCTTTATCCATTGCGGCGGATAGAGGCTGCGCCCGCCGGTCCCTTTTATGCTATCGCATCGGTATTGAACCTTCGGTTTCTTGGCATGGCCGAATCCACGGCTGCGCGGTACTTCACGAGATAACGCTCCCCTATAATGAGACAGCGGAAGGGGCGGATGACCGGCGCGACAGTCCGTATTTGCCGGCTGTGGAGACGTTACTGGCGCTTAGACGGAATGGATAGACACGCGATCGCGATCGACGGCAACGGGGCACGAGAAGAGGCGCGTTACCGCGCCGGCTCGCAGGGAGATTTGGATGGAGCCTGAGCGCGCCGTCACGCAGACGCACTTTGCGATCCGCAACGTTGGGCTGGAACGGCCGGACGCGCCAAACCTGGTGTGGGGCCACGGCTGGGGCCAATCGGGCGAGGCGATGCTGCCACTGGCGAATTCGCTGGCCGGGTTCGCATACTCGACCGTCATCGACTTTCCGGGGTTTGGCTCTTCGCCGATGCCACCGGCGGACTGGGGCACGGCGGAGTACGCGGATGCGGTAGCGGCATGGCTCCGGGAGCAGCCCCGGCGCACGCGATTCTGGGTGGGATACAGCTTCGGCGGGCGAGTCGGCATTCAGCTTGCATCGCGGCATCCCGAGCTGGTTGACGGCCTGATCCTGGTCGCGTCCGCGGGGCTGCCGAGGAAACGCAGCTTCCCCGGGCACGTGCGGCTTTCAATCAAGCGAAGCACCTTGAAGGTTGCCCGTCGCCTGCTTCCCGAGGGGCCGGCCCTGGAACGCCTGCGGTCGCGGTTTGGAAGCGCCGATTACCGCAGCGCCGGCCGGCTGCGGCCGATTCTCAACAAGGTGGTGAGCGAGAATCTGGACGAGGTGGCCGCAAAGGTGGAGTGCCGCACATTACTCGTTTACGGGGAGCGCGATACCGAGACCCCTGTAGAGATAGGCAGGCGACTCCACGCTTTGATAAAGAACTCGCAACTGATCGTCCTGCCCGGACTGGACCATAACAGCATCGTTGGCGAGGGACGCCACCTGACGGCCCGGCATATTCTTACGTTTCTTAAAGGCGAGGCGCAATGACGGTTCTGTTTCTTGCCATCCTTCTGGTGTTCGCCCTGCGCCGGGAAATGACTTACCTGCACATCTTCCAGCAGGAGGAGTACGACGGGCGCCGCTTTGTCCGCTGGATCGTCACGCGGCTGGCCGTGGACAAGCGGGCGACGGCGATTCTGCTCATTCTCTGGATCGTGCAGCGGCTCTGGCATCTCGCGGCGATGCCGGTCGATTGGGGCGCTTCGATCGCCCTGGCGGTGCTGACGGCGATCGAGACTGATCCGCGCAAGAAGGCAAAGAAACCGCTGGCCATGACGCCGCGGGCGAACCGCACCTACTCTCTCGCGCTCGCGCTCTTCGTTGCCGCGGCCGTTGCCGTTGCCGTCTTCGCGGCCAGGCTCCCGCTGTGGATCGCGGCGATTCAGTTCATTCCCTTCACGCTGGTGCTGGCCAACCTGATCCTTCAACCGTTCGAGGCCAGGGTCCAGAAGCGGTTTTGGAACGAGGCGCACGAAAAGCTGCTGCGGCTGAAGCCAACCACGATCGGCATCACCGGTTCCTTTGGCAAGACCTCGGTCAAACACATTCTCAGCCACATTCTGGGAGCCAATGCGCCAACCCTGGCGACGCCCGGCAGCGTGAACACGCCGATGGGAATTGCGCGCGTGGTGCGCGAACAGCTGGGAACCCACCACCGGTTCTTCATCTGCGAGATGGGCGCGTACGGCCCGGGGTCGATTGCGCGGCTTTGCCGGCTGGCCGGGCCGGACCTGGCGGCGATTACCGCGATCGGGCCGGCGCACTACGAGCGCTTCAAGTCGCTGGAGGCCGTAGTGCGCACCAAGTTCGAGCTGGCGAGCGCCACCGTCGACCGGGGCGGCAAGGTTGTTCTCAACGAAGAGATCCTGCAATTCGCCTACGCTCGAGAGTTCTACGAACAGCACAAAGAGCAGTTCGTGCTGGTCGGCGCGAGTCCCAGGTGTCACTTCCGCATCGGCGAGACGCGGCAAACCGCCGAGGGGATCGAGGCCGACGTCGAGTGGCTGGGCAAGACCTACTGCCTGAGCTCGCATCTGTTCGGGCGTCACCATGCGCTGAATCTGGGGATCGCCTTTGCCGTGGCGTGTGTTCTGGGAGTTCCGGCGGAGGATGTGCTGACGGCCATCAAGTCGGCGCCGCAGATCGCGCACCGCCTCGAGGTGAAGCACGAGCCCGGCGGCCAGATCGTGATCGACGACGCGTACAATTCGAACCCGACGGGGTTCGCGAACGGCCTGCAGATCCTGGATCTTCTGCGCAACGGAACGGGACGGCGGATCCTGGTGACCCCGGGCATGGTCGAGCTCGGAGCCGTTCACGATGAAGAGCATCGCAAGGCTGGATTGGAGGCGGGCAAGTTCGCGGATGTCCTTCTCGCGGTGCTGCCCGGCCGCATCGGGACGCTCATCCGGGCCTTCAAAGAGGCGAATCCCCAGGGGGAAGTGGTGGAGTGCGCGACCTTTGCCCAGGCCCAGGAGTGGATGCGGCGGAACTTGAAGCCGGCGGACGTGGTGCTGCTCGAAAACGATCTTCCGGACCTGTATGAGAGAAAGTTGCGGCTGTGAGGGGAGATTGCTGCAGGACGTGGGGATTTGCCGGGCGCACTGAGGAAAATCGAACCTCCGTCGCGGCGGCTGCGCAGGGCTGCCGGGTTGGCCTGAGCGCCGCCTCAATCTGCCCGCGTCAGACCTTGCAACTGTCTGGCGAAAACGGGTTGCAATAATAGAAAGAGCGGTCGCGCACCGCGCTGTTTTGACTCGCCTGTTTGCAATCGCCTTCCATCAAGAGGTTTCAATGTCTCTATTCCGGCGTTCGACTGAACTGTTTTTTGTCTTCATCCTTGCTAGCCTGATTCTTGCGGTACAGCGTTCATCGGCGCAGACGGTGCCCTGCCCGGCCGGACAGGAGTGCGCCCCGGCTTCGCGTCCCTGGATGGACAGATCGCTCTCGCCGGACCAGCGCGCCGATCTCGTCCTCCAGCAAATGACCCTCAACGAGAAGCTGAACTTTGTGCACGGGACCGGCTGGAACGGCCTGCGCGCGGACGCTGTGATTCCCAGGGGATCGCTGGGCGGGGCCGGTTACGTCCAGGGTGTGCCGCGGCTGGGAATTCCGGGGATTAACATGGCGGACTCCGCGGTGGGAGTTCGCCTGTCGGGCCAGGGCAGCCACTACGCCACGCTCCTGCCCTCCGTCCTGGGCGCGGCTTCCAGCTGGGACGACCAGGCCCTCTTTCTCTTTGGCGACGTAATCGGCCGTGAGCTGCGCGATATGGGATACAACATGTCCATTGGCGGCGGTGTCGATCTTGCCCGCGACCCCCGCAACGGCCGCAACTTCGAGTACGCGGGCGAGGACCCGCTGCTGGCCGGAACCATGGACGGCGAGCTGGTGCGCGGCCTCCAGTCGAACCAGGTGATGGGCGACGTCAAGCACTACGCCTTCAACGACCAGGAGACCGGCCGCACCATCGTGAATGTGGAGATTGGCCAGCGCGCCGCCCGCGAGAGCGACCTGCTCGCCTTCCAGCTCGCCATCCAGCTGGGAGAGCCCGCCGCGGTGATGTGCTCTTACAACAGGGAGACGGTTACGCCGCCCGAGACCAGCGCCGACTGGTCCTGCCAGAACACCTATCTGCTCAATCAGGTTTTGAAAAAGGACTTCGGCTTTAAGGGCTTCGTGCTCTCCGACTGGGACGGAACGCACTCCTCGGTCCACGCTTTTCTTGCGGGCCTCGACCAGGAGGAGCCGGGCTCGAAGTACTTTGGCGATCCTCTGAAGGCGGCCATCCAGAGCGGCCAGGTCCCCATGTCGCGCCTGAACGACGCCGTGCACCGCGTCCTGCGCAGCATGTTCGCGAACGGCGTGATCGACAACCCGCCGCAGGCCGAGGAGGTCAATCCCTTCCAAGGCCGCGACGACGCCGAGCACATCGCCGACGAGGGCATGGTGCTTCTGAAGAACGCGGACAGTATCCTGCCGCTCTCTGCGGAGGGGTTGAGATCGGTCGCCCTGATCGGCTCGCACGCCGACGTCGCGGTGCTCAGCGGCGGCGGGTCGGCGCAAGTCGATGCTCCGGGCGGCGGCGCCGTCGATCCGCATCCCGGCTCTGCCCACTGGATGGAGCACGTCTGGTTTCCGTCGTCGCCGGAACGAGCGATCCGCGAGCACGCCCCGGACGCGAGAATCCAGTTCGATGAGGGCACGGACGTGCAATCGGCGGCGCAGCTTGCCTCCACTGCGCAGATAGCCGTCGTATTTGTGCATCAGTGGATGAGCGAAGGCATGGATCGCCCAACACTGGCTTTGCCCGACAACCAGGACGCGCTGGTTGAGGCGGTCGCAAAGGCCAATCCCCACACGATCGTCGTGATCGAGAGCGGCGGTCCCGTCGCCATGCCGTGGCTCGGTCGGGTGAAGGCTGTCGTGGAAGCCTGGTATCCGGGGATAGGTGGCGCACGGGCGCTCGCCAACATCCTCTTCGGACAGGTCGATCCTTCGGGCCGGCTCGCCATCACCTTTCCCAGGGACTCCGCACAGCTTCCACATCCCCAAATCCCCGGCATGCCCCTCCCCGAAGAACACGGTCTGCCGGAGAATCGCAAAGGCCATCCCGAGCAGGTCCCCTTCGATGCGGACTACAACATCTCCGGCATGAGAGTGGGATACAAGTGGTTCGAGTCGGAGCACAAGACGCCGCTGTTCCCGTTCGGATTCGGGCTGTCGTACACCACCTTCGAGTTCGCAGATCTCTCCGTTGACCCCGCGGCGCTGACCGCAACCCTGACGCTACGCAACACCGGCCGGCGCGCGGGAACCGAGGTCGCGCAGGTCTATGCCGTGCTGCCGGCCTCGACGGGCGAGTCGACCTTCAAGCGGCTTGTCGGGTGGGACCGTGTGCAGCTTGAGCCTGGCGAGTCGAAGACCGTTACGGTGCATTTGAACCGGCTCACCCTGTCGATCTTCGATGTGGCGAAGAATGCCTTCACCATGGTTCCCGGCGAGTACACCATCGTTGCGGGCTCATCCTCGGCCGATACGCCGCTTCACGTCGCGACGGAGATGGGAAAATGACGGCGCGGGCCATATACATTGCAGCAGGTTGGCGGTCACGATGACCTTAGGCAAAGAGCCGCCCAGCAGTGCCGGCCCTGTCAACACTTGAAGCAAAAGTGCCGTAGCGCAGACTACACATACGTGCAGCGTGTGCCCCTCTTGCCATGAAACAGAGCGCGATAACATGTGGCCGAACTCCAGCCACATCTCTGATTCGCGTCTATCTATACGGCGCCTGACCTATCAAAAGATTCACAGTTTATGCAAACCAAACGGCCTCTGTTGTCGTCTATGGGTCAGAAGTTGTCTGACTCCCCAAGCGAAAAGGCAAATTATGACCAAGAAGCCAAGGCTCTTTGGCCTTCTCATCGCCCTGTCGTTTGCTCTTTTCTTGCCTGCATGGGCCGCTGCCCAGACCGCCACTCTGCGCGGCAGTGTGGTCGATCCCAGCGGCGCGGTTGTGCCTGGAGCAGACGTGACGCTGACGCAAGGCAGCCTCGTCCTCAAAGCGAAATCGGGCGCCAGCGGACACTATATATTCCACGACCTGGCCGCGGGCTCATACTTCATTGCCGTCGCCGCGAAGGGTTTTGCCCCGCTTTCCCTTACTAACGTCGCCATCGCCGCCGGGCAAATCAAGGAACTGAATCTGCCCCTGACAATCGCCGTGCAGCAACAGGAGGTCCAGGTTGAAGGCCAGAGCCGCGGCATCAGCATTAGTCCCGACCAAAACGCGAGCGCTACGGTGATCCGGGGCAGCGACCTCGACGCGCTATCCGACGATCCCGATGAGTTACAAAGTGAGTTGCAGGCCCTGGCAGGTCCCGCCGCCGGACCCAACGGCGGTCAGATCTATATCGACGGGTTTGAAGGCGGACAAATCCCGCCCAAGTCATCCATCCTCGAAATTCGCGTCAATCAGAACCCGTTTTCCGCCGAATATGACCGCATCGGCTACGGACGCATCGAGATCATTACCAAGCCGGGCTCGCAAAAACTGCACGGGCAGTTAGGAAGCTTTGGCACTGACTCCGTCCTCGATACCAAAAATCCACTCGTGTCGGAACAGCCAAGTTACTATCTCTTTGGAATCTTCGGAAACATCACGGGACCGGTGACCAAAAATGCGGCTTACTTCTTCAATGCATTTGGCATGAGACGGCAAAACCAGGCAATCGTAGATGCTCTCAATCCGTCGGATCTGACTACGAACATTACCGAGGCCTTCCCTACCCCCTCATCCGTTTTTTCCGTCAACCCGCGCGTCGACTTCGAACTCGGCAAGAACAACATGATCACCGTCCGCGACTCGATCTTCCGATCCACACAGACTGGCGGCGGGGTGGGAACACTCAACCTCCCCGAACAAGCCATCGATTCTGACAGCGAAGAGAATACCCTCCAGGTAGGCGAGACATGGGTCGTCAACAACAGCTTCGTAAATGAAACCCATCTTCAATGGCGGCGCGTGCGCAACAGTCAGACCTCCGAGTATCTGACTCCCACTATCATCGTTCAGGGCGCATTTACTACCGGAGGCAATAGCTCCGGCGTCAACCAGGACCACGAGGACGATCTGGAACTGCAGAACTATTCCACGGCCACCAGAGGTCCCCATACGTTCCGGTTTGGCATCCGTCTGCGCAGTTATCGGGATGCAAACTATTCCACCTCCGGAAGCAACGGAACCTATATCTTCAGCTCGGTGGCGGCCTATGAGGCCAACACCCCCTCCCAGCATTTGGAGACGGTGATCGCGAACCCCTTGGCGCGGGCGCTGCTGTTCGATGGGGCCGCATTCTTTGAAGACGATTGGCGCGTAACACCCAACTTCGATCTGGGTCTGGGCCTTCGTTTCGAAGGCCAAAACCGCATCCGCGACCATGCCGATTGGGCGCCTCGGCTCTCATTGGCATGGAGCCCGGGGCACTCCGGCCGGGCGCCGGCGAAGACTGTGATTCGCGCCGGTTACGGCTGGTTCTATAACCGCTTCACCGTGCCTAACTTCTTCGGCTCCGCCGCCGGTGCACCCTACGTCGTCCAGGCCATCCACAACAATCTCATCAATGAGCAAAGTTATGTCGTTACTTCTGATGGAACACCGGTCCCGTACTACAACACGATCGACCCGCACTTTCATGCGGCGCTCGACATGCAGGGAGGCATAGGCGTTGACCGTCAGATTGCCAAAGGCATCACCGGAAACATAACTTATCTATACACACAGGGCGTTCACCAGTATCTCACCGACGATATAACTGCTCCAACATTCGATGCAGCGAGTTACACAGTCACTGGAGCAACCCCGTCTGTCTATAACTACCAGTTTCAGTCCGGCGGCGTGTATAAGGAGCATCAGCTCATTTTGACCACGAGCGTCCGATGGAAGAAGATCGGTCTCAACGGAAATTACACCTTCACTGTGGCGAACAGCGACACGCAGGGGATCAATTCGCAGCCTTCGGACGAGCAGGACCCCGGTCTCGATTACGGCCGGGCCAGCTTCGGCATCCGTCACCGGATGTTTTTGCTGGGCACTTATATGGCCCCTTACAAGATTGTTATCGCGCCGTTGCTGGTGGCGCAGTCAGGCACTCCTTACAATCTGACCATCGGGAGAGACCTGACCGGAAACAATCAGTTCGACGCCCGTCCCGCCTATGGAGTCTGTGGCCAGCCCAACGTAGTCGCGACGCAATACGGGTGCCTCGACACCGATCCGGTCGGAACAGGCGAGAGAATGGTCCCGTACGATCTGGGCACCGGCCCTGCCAGCGTGATGTTTCACGTGCGCGTCAGCAAGGTCGTGGGTGTCGGTCCGAGAATCGAAACCAAGGGTCAGGACAACGGGTTCCGGCCAGGCAACAACAGCGTTAGCGGACGGGGCTTGAGTGGTGGCGGCGCGCCCATCCACCTGGACGCGACCGCTCCCCGCAAATTCAATCTGACCTTCGCGGTGGCCGCGCTCAATGTCTTCAACGTCGTGAACCTCGGACCTCCGAATGGAGTCCTGGATTCGCCGCTCTTCAATAAAACCCAGTCGCTCGCCGGCGGTCCGTACTCATTGCCGATCGCGGGCAACCGGGCCATTCTCTTTCAGATGATGTTTGGGTTCTGAGACGCTGCAGGCGGACGAATGACCGGAGCCGCCCGCATAAATGCGCCTTCTGTTCAACCCTTCCCATGCGGTATCGTTGTTCCAGGATAACGATTCGATGCGCGCCGCCGAACTCATCGCTCCCCTCACATTCCGGTTGACTGAGAGGTCGATTGACGAACCCGCGCCGGGCGAGGTGCAGGTGCGCGTCGAGGCGGTCGGCGTGTGCGGCTCCGATCTGCACGCCTTTGGCGAGGGCGCGGTCGGCGGCACTCCCAATGTCTACCCCATGGTGCTGGGACATGAGCCCGCGGGACGGATCGTGAAGACGGGCGCGGGGGTCGCGGGACTGGCCGTGGGCGACCGCGGGGCGCTCGAGCCGGCGCTCTACTGCTATCACTGCGAGTTCTGCCTGAGCGGGCGCCACAACGTGTGCGCCAACATCCGCTTCCTGAGCAATCCCCACTACCCGGGGTTTTTCCGCGAGTTCGTCAACCTGCCCGCCGCCAACTTTCAGCCCATCCCCGCGGGGATGTCGTTTGAAGAAGCGGCGCTCGCCGAGCCCCTCGCCATCGGGATTCATTCGCTGCGGCTGACGTCGATCCGGCCCGGAGAAACGGTTGCGGTGATCGGAGCGGGGCCCATCGGGCTGTTGACGATCGCCGCTCTGCGAGGCGTCGGAGCCGGACGCGTGTGGGCCGTGGAACCCTTGGCGCACCGGCGCGAGCTGGCCCGGGCCGTCGGCGCCCATGCTGCGCTCGAGCCCGGCGAAGCGGTCGCCCAGATCCTGCACGATACGGGGCAGCGCGGCGTGGACTGCGCGATGGATTGCGCGGCCGCAGAACAGACCACCAGCCAGGCGATTCAACTTGCCCGCAATGCCGGCCGCGTGGCGCTGACCGGGATTCACTCGACGCCTTTTGTGGCGATGGACGGCTCGGCGATGCGGCGCAAAGAGCTGACCATCTTCAACGTGCGCCGGTCGAATCATGAGACCGAGGAGGCTCTCGATCTGCTCCAGGCGCATCCTGACTGGTTTCAACCCCTGTTGACGCACGCCCGCGGCCTCGAGCGCATCGATGAGGCCTTCGCCATCGCCAGCCGGTATAGCGACGGCGTGGGGAAGATGATGGTCAGGCCGTGAGCCGCTGCGAACTGAGAACCCCAATCGTACAATGGAAGAAACTCTTCCCCGGGGCCAAAACCAGTCCACCCTGACCCTCGATCCGTTTGAGCCGGTTGATCCGCAAAATGGAGACAACCGGTAAGAGACGAACGCGCACCGAGGGCGGCATCTGTTCTATCCCAAACCACGCCGGCGGCCTCAGAAAGAGTGCCTGGGATGCTGTAGAGAGCATCATTCACCGATCTTGTCTTGCATCTCGAACGATCACTCGAAGAGGGGGAAACCGCCCATTGAGCATCGCCGGAATCGACTTCGGAACGACAAACAGCTCGGTCGCATGGGTCGCCGCAGATGCGCGAGTGGAGCTTGCGTCGTTTACATTCCTGGGCAGCGAAACACTCTCGTCCCGGTCGGTCCTCTATTTCGAGCAGTCGAAGGCCCCTGGAGGAATGAAGCGAACCCACGGACTGTCGGGGCCGGCAGCCATCGAGCGCTATCTCGATTCCGATGAGAAGGGCCGGCTGATCCAGTCTTTGAAGTCTCACCTCACCAGCCGCACGTTGACGGGAACCGAGGTCTTCGGCCGCAGGCACCGCCTCGAGGAACTCGTCTCGCGCATCCTCAGCGACCTCCGCAAGCATGCGGAAAGACAATTCGAAAGAACCATTACCAATGCGGTTGTTGGCAGGCCGGTTCACTTCGTCGGTGCGGAAACCAACCAGGACGACGACTTTGCCGTGGCAAGACTGCGCGAAGCCTTCCAGCTCGCTGGCTTTGAGCAGGTGCACTTTGAACTTGAGCCGGTGGCTGCCGCCTGCGCCTACGAGGCCACCCTCGATCATGACGAACTGATCCTGATTGGCGATTTCGGCGGCGGCACAAGCGATTTCACTCTACTGCGCGTGGGGCCGGAAACGCGCAAGCACACTCGCGGAAAGAGGGAGATGCTTGGCTACAGCGGCGTGGGCCTCGCCGGCGATGCCTTCGATGCGCGGATCGTCCGCAAGTTGGTATCCCCCGCCCTGGGGTCGAACTCGGAAGCGCGTTCGCTCAACAAAATTCTGCCCGCCGTTCCGGCCTGGATTTATGCCAACCTGGAGCGTTGGCATTATCTCTCATTCCTGCGCACCAATAATGTCCGCGAGATCCTGAAGAGCGCCCGGGTGCGGGCGCTCGAGCCCGAAAAGATCGAAGCCCTCATCGCAATTGTCGAGCAGGACCTCGGATACCAGCTTCACCAGGCCGTCCAGCGGGTAAAGTACGCGCTGTCTCAGCACGAAACTGCGGAGTTTCGTTTCCACGATGGAGGATTGGATCTCCGCATTCCCGTCACACGCCGCGAATTCGACGCCTGGATTGCCGATGATCTCAAGGCCATCGAGGACTCCATCGATTCGCTGCTCCGAGGCTCCGGCATGCATCCGCGCGATGTCGACCGCGTCTTTCTCACCGGTGGCAGTTCTTTCGTTCCCGCGGTCAGGCGCATCTTCACAAGCCGTTTTGGCAAAGACCGCATCCGCGGCGGACATGAGTTCACCTCGGTGGCGCAGGGGCTGGCGCTTCGCGCACAAGAGATCGGCTACGACGGTTAACTGAATTCAACAACTTTTTGCAGGCGCCTTCGAAGACCTGAACGACTTGCAAAGACCCCACAGTACCTCCGAAACTTCCCTTGTTACTCGGCGCGAGCGGTCTTGCCGCCGTCGATCACCATCTGCGCGCCCGTCATGTAGGGAAAATCGTCCGATGCTAACGCCAGGGCGAACGCCGCAATCTCCTGCGCAGTCGCCATTCGTTTCATGGGAACGTGCGACTCTGCCCAGACGTGCGCGGCAGCCTCCCAAACCGCGTCCGGTACGTCCTCCATGTGCGCTACCCTGCGCACCAGGTCGGTATCGGTGGTTCCTGGAATCAGCGCATTCACGCGGATTCCTTTGTCGACGTAATCGAGCGCAGCCGACTGCACAAGTCCGACCAGACCCCGCTTGCTCGCGGTATAGGCCGATCGTTTCGCAGTCGTCGCAATCGCGTTGGAAGACGAGGTCACCACAATATTCCCGCCGCCATTGGCCAGCATATGCGGAATCTCGTACTTCATGGCCAGAAAGACTCCGCGAAGATTCGTGCTCACCACGTTGTCCCACTCCGCGGAACTGTACTCGTGCAGCGGCTTCTCCAGAGTGATTCCGGCATTGTTGAAAGCCACATCCAGCCGACCGTACTTCTGCACGGTCTGCTCCACGAATGCGATCACCTGGCTCTCGTCGCGAACATCGGCATGAATGTAAGTGGCCTCTCCGCCGCGGGCGCGGATCCCTGCCTCCACTTCGTGGCCAAGGTTCACGCGGCGCCCGCAAAAGCTCACCTTCGCGCCCTCGGCCGCGAACTGCTCTGCCGCGCACCGTCCGATTCCGGATGTGGCTCCGGTGATGAGGACGACTTTATTCTCAAAGCGGCGTCTGGCGGGAGTTGCCGTCGCGGACCGCGGCGAAGAGCTTCCGCAGCCTGCCAGAGAAGCAGCCGCGGCGGCCGCCGTCCAGGAAAGAACAGATCTGCGACTGATTGGCGTAGGGCGCATTACTGCCGGCGAATCTTGACTCATCGGTTCCTCACTGCGGAGAGTTTGCTCTCGGTTGGTCATCTTCCGGCGCCTCCGCATGGCAATACGAACAACTGCGGTTGGGAACCGTCAACGGAGGATCGTTTGCAGCGTTATTGTCTGCGTACAGTGCGGCGCGCGCGTAAAGATCGGAATTGGCTACTTGCTCAAAGTACTTCCGATGAGGCCAGGTGGCGTAGTTTCCGGCATATCGCGCATCGGCAAAGATGACCTTGGCTTGCTCCACCCGACCGGCCTTCACCAGGCCATCGTGCTCACCGTTCCCGTGCCGCAGTCGCAGCGCCGATCTCTGCCGGCATCTTCTTCCGCTGCGCGGCAAAGCAGCGAACGCACCACCCGCTTGGTGAACTACCGCCGCGGCGCGATAAACTCCCCAATCAGATTGCCGCCGGCCTTGAACACGAACGACATGCTTCCGATGCGAAGCGCATCGGCCGGCTCATAACGGCTCGGATACCAGGCATACACGGCTGTAAAAGCACCCGCATACGGAGCGCCCAGAGACGGCAGCGAAAAAATCGTTCCGCCCCGCCGGGTCCTCGCAGTCAGCACCGAAACGAATGCATGAGCCGTCCTAGGCAGGAAACCCGCACACGCGCATCGGCGGTAGGCGACGTCCTCATGCATCAGCGCGCCCAGCGAATACTCCGTTGTCTTGGTGGTCATATTCATGCCCAGTCGCCATCCATAGCGTTCGGCATAGCCCTGCGCGCCCAAATCCCACTCCGGCGGCGCCGGCTTGCCTTGATCGATGCCGGCGCCGATTGCCGTGCTGATCAGCCCCGGCGGTCCAAACGTGTAATAGAGAAAGTTGCGGAATTGCTGCCTGCCATCCGGAAATCGATACGCTGCGTCCGGCGCGCCTGCGAGCGGAGATGTCGCGCCGGGCGCCGGCGGATCCGGTTGAACCCTCTCCGCCGGATTGGGAACCCCCTGCGCATACAGGCAGGCACTGACAACACAAAGCGCAAGCACAAGCAATCGGGCGATGGAGATCATCGAACCCTCCCTGTGCCGCAGTGTCGCCAGCCGCCGCGCTCGCTCAAAGGCTGAACGGATAAACGCGCTAACTTTGAAAGTGAGTGCGCCGATTCGCCGGTTGAGCGATTCCGCAAACACCGGCCAACGCCGGGCCAGGCCTTTCCGGCAGGTGCGCAGCGCTCATCGCCCATTTTTCGGCGTTCGTTCCTTTTCCGTGTCGTTCCTGACACAATGACAGGAGACTGAATCAGAATCGGTTGGATTGCGCGCCGCATGGGATACCGCGAGGCAAACATCGTTCTCGAGACTTCGGGCTTCGCCATGGGAACGGCCCTGTCTGCCCTGCTGCTGGTCCTCGTTTATCGCTCCGGGGGCACCCACCGCGGCGCCCGTTTCCTCTTCGCAGCGTGCATCCTGATCGCTAACGGCGCCGGCCTCTTCAAGAACCTCACCCTGCTCGCCGATCCAGGCTTGAGCCTCCTGCTCGAATACCGCTTGCACTCCATCGGCTTCGCCGCCGGAGCTCTCTGCCCCTGCGGGATCCTCCTCATCTGGAGGGCCAACGCGGTCTCCAGCTTTCGGCGCACTCTCGGAAGCTGGCTCGTCTTCTATGCAACCGCGAGTGGCATCCTCATCGCCCTCGCGGTCATGGCCGGCGCCTGGGACGCCGCTCAAGTCTCCTCCGTCCCCGCGCTGCGCTTTCTCTTGAATCAGGATGCGGTCGGCAATCTGACCATCTACAACGGCCTCGCAATGCTTGTCCTGGGCGGCGCCGCCTTGCTCCCGGGCACCTTCGAGGGCTCCGCCGACCGCATCGCGGTCGCACTCATGGTCGCCGGCCTCTCCATCAGCGCGGTCAGCGCCGTCGCTACCGTCTTCGTTCACCCTCCCGGCCCCCTGGCGAATCTGATGCAGGTAGCGCGATTCCAGGGCCTCATTCCGCTCGTCATCGGCGCCTGCTTCTACTTCTCGCACTTTCGTGCCGCGGACGTCTTCGCAAAGTCCGCGCTCCGCCTGCTTCTTGCCGGCTGCCTGGCGATGGCGGGCGCCGTCGCTCTGTTCGGCCCGCTCGCCGTCCCGCTTCGCCACGCGCCCCTGCCGCATGCCGCCCACATTCTGTCCGGCACTGCCGTCGCCTGCGCGGTTCTCTTTCTTTATCTGAACTTCGGAAGCTGGATCGACCTCTTCGTCGAGCGCCGCATCTTCGGAAAGCGCAATCCCCGCCGCGCGCTTCAGGAGTTTCGCCAGCAGATCGGGGCCTGCGATTCCCGGGAGCCCGTTCTCTCGTTCACTCACTCCCTCGCTGCCCGGACCCTGGTCATGCGCCCGGACGACCTCCGCATCGAACCCGATCCGTCCCCCCGCCCCGCACCCGCCACCGACGTGCTGATTCCCATCCCGTCGCGTCGTGATCCCATGCGCATCGCCGTCTCCTTGCGCGGAAACAGAAGAACCCTGCTCACCTCGGAGATCGATCTTCTCCACGAAATTGCGCTGCACGCCGCGCGCCGCCTCGATGACCTCGAGCGCGAACAGGAGCGCTTCGAGCGCGTTCGCCGCGAAGGTCTTCTCGGCAGGCAGGTCGTCGAGGCCGAACTCCGCGCCCTGCGCGCCCAGATCAATCCCCACTTTCTCTTCAACTCGCTCAACACGATTGCGTCGCTCATACCGTCCCAGCCGGACAAGGCAGAGAAGATCACCGTGCTCCTCAGCACCATCTTCCGCTACGTTCTGCTCCATGCCGACCGGCCCTTCACCTCTCTTGACGAAGAAATCGAGTTCCTTCGCACCTTCCTTGAAATCGAACAGATTCGATTCGGGGAGCGCCTCGCCGTCGAGTTCGATGTCGACCCCGCGACGGAGCATCTAACCGTGCCTTCGCTCATCCTGCAGCCGCTCGTCGAAAACGCCATTAAACACGGGGTCGCTCCCAAGATCGGCAGGAGCCGCATCTTCATCGGCGTTCAGCGCATCGGCAGCGAGATTCACGTCGCTGTGGAAGACGACGGCGTCGGATTTCGCCCCAGGAGCATTCTCCAGCGCCAATCCGGCGTGCGCGCCGCGAACGGCACGGGCTTCGGGCTGGAAAACATCCGGGAGCGGCTGAGCACCCTCTACGGCGCCGCCGCCAGCCTCGCGCTCATCGATCTCGAACGCGGCGGCTGCAGGGCGACCCTCAACATCCCCATTCACGGAGTCAACGATGACAGTGCGAGCCTTGCTGGCGGACGATGAGCAGGCCGCTCGCGCGCGTCTGCGCAGGCTGCTCGGCCGCTACCCCGACATTCGCGTCGTCGCCGAAGCGGAAGACGGCGTCGAGGCGCTTCAAAGCATCGAGCACATCCGCCCCGAGCTGCTCTTTCTCGACGTGGAGATGCCCGGCCTCAACGGCTTCGATGTCCTCAAGGCGCTCTCCAGCGACGTCCCTCGACCGCTCACCATCTTCATCACGGGTTTTCACGAATACGCTCTTGAAGCATTCCGCGCCCGCGCCGTCGCCTATCTCCTCAAGCCCATCGACGAGGAGCACTTGCGCGAGATGGTAACCCGCGCCATGCTTCTCATCGCGTCCAGCTCCTCCCGCCAGGCTGAGGATGAAAAGGTGACTGGCCTCCTCGGCGGCGCCGCCACTTCAATGCAGCAGATCGTCGCCAGGAAAGCCAACCGCGTCTTCCTCATCAATCCCGCCGAGGCCGTCTACTTCTACATGGACGGGGGAATCGTGCGCATGCGCTTGGAAAACGATACCTACTGGGTGAACTATCAGCTCGGCGACCTCGAGCAGGCCCTCGAGGAACGCGGCTTCTTCCGCGCCCACCGTTCCTCACTAGTCAACCTCGCCCGCGTCAAAGAGCTCCGCCTCGATCCCCGCAGCATCGTGCTCGTCATGAACGACGCCAAAAACTCTGAAGTCGAAGTCAGCGAGCGCCAGGCGCGCGTCCTTCGCCTCCGCATCCCCGGCCTCTAAAGCTGTCCCGTCTGGACCGGTTCTCTAATTTCGCACAGCGGAAGATAAACCCTGACTGCAATACCGCTCATAGAGGAACTCTCGCCTGGAAGGACCTGCAAACTCGTTGCCTCATCCTTCGCGTTCATTGCGAAGGATGGACCTGGCAGATGCCGGCCTATTCGGAACACCCTTCGTCAAAGGAACAATCTTTCCCTGTCTCGCGGTTTCATTGCGTCCCTGTTTCCCCATGCTCCTTGCCGATAATTTCCCATCGTCGGCCCATAATGGAGCCTGAGGGTGAACCATGACCGAGCCGTTCGGAATCCGAAGAAAAGTCGAAGATGTTCCTCCCGCATACGGAGAAATCACGCAAAAATGGACCCCCCCAGGGGGGGTCTTCACAGTTCGCACTGTTCTTGGTGCAATTTTGAACAACGATTTGTTGAAAATAAACAGGTTAGTCAAAACAATTCGGTAACCAGATAGTTACCTGATTAACAATCCTTTAACATTTGCGCCGGAACTGGTTCGAGCGCCTGCTGAGACGCTTAACTCTTTGGAAAAGTATGACTTCAAGCTTGTTTCAACTCGCAGGAGTCCTCTGCAGGAGGAGAGCTCCAACCTGTCTGAAAAGGCCGTTCCGGGCTCCACTTCGGCAGAGGTCAATCGCAGACCAGCTCGGCCTCGACAAACAGCGGCGCCGCCTCTTCCGGCTCGCCCGCAACCGCCGCGCCCGAGGCAAAAAACCCCTCCACCTCGCCCAGCACCGCCGCGCCCGTCCGCGCCTGGTAGATCGCCGCCCGCAGCTTCGCCCCGCCCGGAACCCCGTGCGTGAACCACGTCGCGAACTGCTTCATCTTCCCCACCGGGTCGCCAATCGGCGCATCGCGTCCCGCCGGCGCGCTCGCCTCCGCCTCGGCCAGCAGCATCTCGAAGTACGCCCGGATCATCCGGTAGCGGTCCTCCACCGTCGGCTGCTCATAGCTGCCCGTCGCCGTGTACTGCGCAATCTGCCGGAAGATCCACGGGTTGGCCGGCGCCGCGCGCCCGATCATCACCCCGTCGCATCCCGTCTCGGCCACCATCGCCGCCGCGTCCTCCGGCGTTCGGATGTCCCCATTGCCCACCACCGGAATCCCCACCGCATCCTTCACCTGCGCAATCCACTGCCACTGCGCCTGTCCGCTGTATCCCTGCTCCCGCGTCCGCGCATGGAGCGCCACGCCCTCGAGCCCTTCGGCCTCGGCCATCCGCGCCAGTTCCACGCACACAATCTGGCTCTCGTTCCACCCCGTCCGGAACTTCACGGTAAATGGAATCGTCACCGCCTTCCGCACCGCCCGGAAGATCTCCCCGATGCGTGGCAGATCGCGCAGCAGCCCCGATCCTCCGTTGCACCCCACCACCCGCTTCGCCGGGCAACCCAGGTTCAGATCCACCGTGTCGAATCCCGTCTCCTCCACGATCCGCGCCGCCTCGGCCAGCGTCTCCGGATTCGATCCGAAGAGCTGCGCCCCGATAGGGTGCTCGTCATCGTAGAAGGTCAGGTACCGCCGGCGCTTGCTCTCCCGCATCCGCGCCAGCCCATCGGCCGACGTGAACTCCGTCATCAGCAGCCCGCACCCCGACTGCGCGTTGCTCACCGCGTCCTCAACCGTCTTGTCGCCGGATGCGGAGTCTGCCGACGCCGTGAACAGGCTCGCATTCCGTATGAACCGCCGGAAGACCGTGTCCGTCACGCCGGCCATCGGCGCCAGCACCGTCGCCGGCGCCACCAGCACCGCCCCCAGCCGCATCTCCGCCGGCACGCGCGCCTCGGCAGGCATCGCGTGCTCGACCGGGTTGTCCCAGTGCTTCTTCACCGTGAATCCTCGCCGGGGCATAGCAACCGCCTATCGCGTCGCGCGCTCCTTCGCTTCTCCTGCGCGAAACTTCGCAATCCGCTCGATCAGCTTGACCGGGACAGCCGCGGGAAACGGGAACCGGATCGTGCTCTTGACTACCTCGTAGCCGCCCAGCTCACCCTTGAACGCTTCAAGCAGACTCCGCGTGACAGGATAGAGCGAGAAATAACTCTTCCAACCCGCGAAGTAAAGTATCCGCTCGCCGTGCAGCTTGTAGGTTGGCATCTTGTACGAGATCGACTCCTCGGCCTCCGGCACGGCCTTCACGATCGTGCTCCGCACCCGCCGCAGCGCAGCCTGGGCCGCCTCGGGCTGCGCCGCGATGTATTCGTCCACCGAATGGAAGTCCGCTTTCATCTTGCTTGCTCCTCCCCGTGCCTGAAGAGAGACACCGGCGGCAAACCCCGCGCGCAACCTTTCGGTCCCAGACAAACTCGGGCCTCCGCCGCGGCGGAGGCCCGGATGAGCTTGACCGCTGCTGCGGTAAAGTTACTTCGCGGCGGCCTTGACCTCGGTCGCCTTGGCGTACTTCCGGCGGAATCGCTCTACGCGCCCAGCCGTGTCCACCAGGCGCTGCTTGCCCGTGAAGAACGGGTGGCAGACCGAGCAGATTTCCACGTGAATGTCGCCCCTGTGGGTCGACCGCGTTTCAAAATTGTTTCCGCAGGCGCAGATAACTCGCACCGCGGCGTAATTGGGATGAATCTTTTCCTTCGGCATCTCTCTAAAGACAGACCTTTCCTGCAATTGTCCTCATCCATTGTAGGGGGATTTCAACCGTTTAGCAATGAACACGGCAAACAGGTTTTGGCAAAAGGAAGCAGGAATAGGCGCTGGAGAGCAGGTCAGCGCCGGCCGCGCATGGACACGCTTAGCCTCACGTCGTTTCTTTATCCGGACAGTAGTGCGTGCTTTCCTGGCCCCGATCCCTGACCCCTATTCCTTGCCCTTCAGCGCCTTTTCGATTCCGGCCTCGGCCAGCGGGGCCATCACGGCAAACCCGGCCGGAAGCGGATGCACACCATCCTTGCTCAGAGTGGGCGGCAGGCCGCCCTGGGCGTCCTTCATGGCCGAGTAGTAGTCGACATAGACGTAGTGATCCTTCGCCGCAAAGGCCTTGATCCACGCGTTGACGGCAACGACCTTCGGTCCTGGATCCTGGCCGGGATGCCAGGGATAGTTGATCGTGGGAAGCACCGAACAGAGCACGACCCGGATGTGGCTGGCCGTAGCCAGTTGCGCCATCGATTCGAGATTGCCCTCCGTCTCCTCCAGCGTCATAGGTCCCGTGTTGCCGGCAATGTCGTTGGTTCCGGCGAGGATGATGACCACCTTGGGATGAAGATCGATCACGTCCTGGCGGAAACGGACCAGCATCTGCGGGGTTGTTTGACCGCTGATGCCGCGATTGATGTAGGGTTTACCCGGAAATGACTGCTCAAGGTTCCAAATCTCCGTGATTGAGTCGCCCATGAAGACTACGCGGTTCTGTCCGGCCGCCGGGGGCCCAAGCTCCGTATCGGCCTCGCGAAAGCGACGCAGGTCGCCGAAGTCCGCGAGCATCTCTTCATCGTGCTGAATCCAGTAGGCGCCCTTCTGCCACGCCGGGACCTTCAGCGTAATCGGCGCCAGAGGCTCGCTGACGCTGCCCAGATGGTTATGTGCGGAGAGGCTTACTCCGGATCCGAGGAGCCCGGCCAGTACGATCAAGACAGGATATGCGCGCACGATCGATGGATTCACTGCAAGGATTCCCTTCGGAGCGGGACGATGCAGGCGGTTCGCACTCGCCGCGCTCGCAGCCAATTGTAGGCAACCCGGCCGCGGCGCGTCACGCACCGGTGGTTGGTCCCGCCGATACCAGTCTTTTCCACACTTCGCACCCACGACGCACAGCCGCCCGGCAGCGCCCCGTGCGCTACGCTGGAAGCCGTATGCCTGTTTGCACCATCTGCGATGGCGTGGGCCTTGTGCGAGTCGTCGACTCGGCCGGCAGATGGGTCTCGCGCCCCTGCCGGTGCCAGGAGATGGAGCGCGAAGAGCGCCGCCTCGCTGCGGCCCACATCCCTGAGCGCTACCGCCATTACACGCTCGACGGCTACGAAACCGCGTTTCGCGGCGCCCATCCCTCCCTCGCCCAGGCCCATCTCACCGCCCGCAAGTTCGTCGACGCCTACCCCGTCGACACTGCGGGTAAAGGCCTGCTCTTCACCGGCTCCATCGGCGTCGGCAAAACCCACCTGGCCGTCGGCGTCCTCCGTCGCCTCATCCAGGAACGCGGCGCTCACGGCCTCTTCTGCGACTACCGCGAACTGCTCAAGAACATTCAGAACAGCTACAACCCCCAGGTGAGCACCACCGAACTGGAGCTCCTCAAGCCCGTCTTCGCCGCTGAGGTCCTGGTGCTCGACGACCTGGGCGCCCAGAAGCCCAACGAATGGGTCTGGGACACCGTCGCCCTCATCCTCAACACCCGCTACAACGACAAGCAGACCACCATCATTACCACGAACTACCCTGATCTGCCGGCGGGGGGTGGGGGGTTAACGGAAGTCGAGCGCGCCGCCCGCGAACCCACCCTCGGCGACCGTATCGGCGACCGCATGCGATCGCGGCTGGCCGAAATGTGCGTGCGCGTGGAGATGACCGGCGAAGACTTCCGGCAGACGGTGAAGCGGGCGCGGTTTGGATGAAGCCAGAGGGGATCATTGACCCGTTTTGCGACACGAATCTGTCCTGTTTCGCGGCATTTGACTGAATCTGACTCGGCCCGGTGTCCGATTTCCGGACAGACTGTATGAAATCGGCACATTCGGGCGGGAAGAAAATCACGATGCGAAAGTTCGCGGAAGTCCTCAGCCTCCTCGCGCTGACCGTCCTGGCCTGGACCACTTGGCATGCCCTGGCGGGGCCCGAGCCGCTTCCTGACCATATTCCCACCCACTTTGACTTCGCCGGCCAACCGAACGGATGGGGCTCCTGGCACTCTCTTCTGTTCCTCCCCGCCGTCGCCCTCGCGCTCTATATCCTGCTTGCGGTGGTCTCCCGGTTTCCGTCGATGTTCAACTACCCCGTGCGCGTTACGCCGGAAAACCGTTCGCGCCTGGAAGATCTGGCGTTGGGGATGCTGACTTGGATGAAAGCAGAAGTGCTCTGCCTGTTCGCCTGGATCCAGTGGGCCATCCTGGCAAGCGCCCGGTCCGGTCGTGGAGAACTCCCGTTCGTCCTGTTGCCGGTTGCTCTTGTCGTCACCGCCGGAACCACCGGATGGTACATCGCCGCGATGCGAAGGACAGGCCGCCGGTAGAAGCCGCGAACCGGCATGAAAGCCCACGAGCCCGACTCGCGCTTCCGCACACACTCTCAGAAAAGCCACAGACTGCCGAGCAGCAGCAGCATTGCCACGATGGTCATGTACTCGTATATGCGCGTCGACGTCTGAGCATCGTGCAATGAAACACCCGGTGGCCCTGCTGAAGATTGAGAGGAGGTTTTCATGGCTGGCCTGCCTTTCCATGCGTTGCGGTGAGTCTTACAGTCTGCCCGCGAATCTGGTTTCGCGTCTTCTTGCCCTCTTAGACGCGTATCAAGCGCCGGAGATGCACACTGCCAAAAGAACTTCTTGTCACCTCGTGGGCGCGCTTCCACCCTCGCCCGAACTGGCCGGAACCTCCTGTCCATTCGAAGAGAGATCCGTCGGGAGTCCGACCCGTAACAGGTGTAAAATTCGCTCGTGAGCAGTGGACCCCAACTGATCCGGCCGGCTGAACCGCAGGAGCGGAACTGGCTCCCGTTGGCAATTGCAGCCGCCCTCGTGGTGGTTGTGGCCGTCGCGCTGGTGCTGGTATTCGAACACGGCAAACAGGCAGCGACCGTTACGCCGGTGAATGCCCCACTCGCCTCCTACGCCGCGCACCTGACGGTCTCGGGGCTGGCGATGAGCCAGTCGACGAACTTCATGGGCAACCAGATCACTTATCTGGATGGCCGTATCGCCAATACCGGCAGCCAAGTGGTGACCGGCATTACGGCGCAGATTCTCTTCCGCGACTTCACCAACCTGGTGACGCAGAATGTGACCCAGCCCCTGAAATTCATCCGCACGCGCCAGCCTTATGTGGATATAGAACCGGTTGCGGCGGCTCCCCTCAAGCCCGGCGAGAGCCGGGACTTCCGCGTGATCTTCGACGGTGTTTCCCAGGACTGGAACGGCGCTTATCCCGAGGTCCGGATCGTCCACGTGGACACCGAGTAATTCCGTTACTTCGACCACCCGGTAGAAACTGCCCGGCAGTGTAAAAATTACCGGCCCCAGACAGCACAAACGCGTCCTCCCGGGCGCGATCCGCGCCTGCCTCGCCATTGCTAAGCCGAATCAATTGACCGTGATGCCTGCCGTGCCCCGTGACCGGCGAGTTTGGCAGCCCCATTGCAAACTAAACCGGCAGAAAGCAGGAGCCGCTCCCCTGTCAGGCGAGGCGGCCGCTGAAGAGGGCAGACAATGGATCATCTCCCGATTTTGAAGAACTCTTTTTCTCGCCAGTTCGCGGTAGTGATTTTGGCGTCGGCGCTGGGGACCCCGGCAGGGGTCGCCCAGGACACCAATGCGTCGCAGCAGCCGGCAGCGGCGAGTTCAGCCCAGACGACGGCTGGCGATCAGAGCGTCCCTCCTTCGGCGTCGCAGCCCTCCCCCGAGGCAAGCGCAACCTATGTACCGCCGCCGAAGGAGGGGTTCTGGGGCCGCATGAACCCGTTTGCCCGCAAGAAGTGGGTGAAGAGGCAGCTGGACCCGATCAACGCCCAGCTCGATGAGCTGGACCAGGTGAACGCCAGCAATGCGCGGGAGATCAAGGACGTAGACGCCCGGGCGCAGGCGGGCATCCATCAGGCGCAGTCGACGGCCGACAGCGCCAACCAGACGGCCATGACGGCGGGCAACCAGGCCCAGCAGGCCAATACGACGGCCGAGCAGGCATCGAGCGCGGTCGCCCAGATCAACACCACCGTGAATGGTCTTGACCAGTACCACCAAGTTTCGTCGCTCGACGTGGCATTCCATGGCGAGAGCCCCTACCTGACCGAAGATGCGCGGCAGCAGCTTGACAGCTTGGCGGCGAGCATCACCGGGCACGACGGTTACATCTTGCAGATCGAGGCGCATTCGCCGCTAGCGGGCAGCGCCGGGATCCAGAGTTCACAGCGGATGGCGGAAGCGGTGGAGCGCTATCTCGTCACCCAACACCAGATTCCCATCTACCGGATGCACGCGGTAGCGCTGGGCAACGCGCATTCCGAGGCCGGCGACAGCGGCGCCCCGGAGCGGGTTCGCCACAGCAGCGTGCATGTGGACTTGATGGAAAACAGTTTGGCGGCCCGGGCAGCGGCGCCACCCCAGGGCACTGCTGCTTTGAGCGGCGCGGAGCGGTAATACCGCAGGCCACTCCCTCCGAGGCTAATTCCGCGCCAACGGCCACCCCGCCGTACGGCCGCCAATCAAGCTCTCGCAACACGAGAGAACCAAGGCAACTTGGCCCCCGTGAAAACGGGGGCCGATTTTTTTTGCCCGCTGGCGCCGGCACTCTCCGGGAGGAAGGCTCACTTTTTGCCGGGCGCGGTAAACCGCAATGCGAGACGCGACCGATTTGGCCATTGCCCGCCAAGAGCGCTGTTTTTGGCGCATTTCTGGGTCAATCACCCTCAAATTCTGTTAAAGGAATGTTAATCAGGTTACTCATTGATTACGAAATTCGCTTCGGTATCTTGTTGATTCTAAATAAAACCATGTTCTGAATTGCACCGAAATCAGAGCAAACTGTGAGGAACCTCCCCCGGGGGGGTGCTGGAAGGCAGAATTCTTCCCACATTGCGGCATTTGAAGATTATGGCTTCGTTTTCTGTTCACCACAGGCCTCTCGATCGACTCTTAAGGTGATTATGCGCCGGGAGGGGGAAATTCTGCGCAAACTCAGTGGTCAGTGGTCAGTGGTCAGGGGTCAGTGGTCAGTGGTCAGGGGTCAGTGGTCAGTGGTCAGTGGTCAGGGGTCAGGGGTCAGGGGTCAGTGGTCAGTGGTCAGTGGTCAGGGGTCAGTGGTCAGTGGTCAGTGGTCAGGGGTCAGTGGTCAGTGGTCAGTGGTCAGTGGTCAGTGGTCAGGGGTCGGTGGTCAGGGGTCGGTGGTCAGTGAACAGTGAACAGTGATCCTTGGTTAGCGGCGGGGGGACGGGGGGCGGGATCCCTGGCCTCAGAAAGCCGGAATCTCCGGGACTTCGATCCAGCGGCGCTCGCGGATGGATTGGTACGCCAGCTCAGCCAACTGGACGCCGCGCGCGCCGTCGAGGAAGTCGTGCGGAAACGGGTCACCGCTGGCTACGTGGCGCAGGAACATCTCCCACTGGAGCTTGAAGGCGTTGTCGAACTCGCCGTTGTCCGGAACCTCGGCCCACTGGTCGCGGAAGCGGAAGGGATTGGGCTGGTCGGGGTTCCAGACTGGCCGGGGCGTGTTCACACGGTGCTGGGCCCTGCAGTCGCGCAGGCCGGCCACGACGCTGCCCTCGGTGCCGTCGACGTGGAGGGAGAGCAGCTCGTCGCGATAAACGCGGGTGGCCCAGGAGGAGTTGATCTGCGCGAGCACGCCGCCGGCGAGCTCGAAGGTGGCGTAGGCCGCATCCTCCGCGGTGCACTTGTAGCGGGCGCCTCTTTCATCGACGCGCTCAGGAATGTGGGTGGCGGCGGTGCAGGAGACCGCTTTCACGGAGCCGAACAGGTGGTCGAGGAGGTAGCGCCAGTGGCAGAACATGTCGAGGACGATGCCGCCGTCCTCTTCCCTTTTGTAGTTCCAGGAGGGGCGCTGGGCGGGCTGGCCGTCGCCCTCGAAGACCCAGTAGCCGAAGTCGCCGCGAACGGAGAGGATGCGGCCGAAGAAGCCGGCATCGATGAGGCGCCTGAGCTTGCGGAGGCCGGGGAGGAAGAGCTTGTCCTGGACGACGCCGTGCCTGACGCCGGCCTTGTTGGCGGCGGCGGCGAGGGCGAGCGCGCCGGCGAGGGTGGTGGCGAGCGGCTTTTCGCAGTAGACGTGCTTGCCGGCGGCGATGGCGTCGAGGACGTTGCGCTGGCGAAGGCCGGTGGCGCCGGAGTCGAAGTAGACGGCGTCTTCGGGATTTTCGAGGCTGCTATTGAGATCGGTGCTCCAGCGGGTGAGGTTGTGGGCTTCGGCGATGGCGCGGAGCTTGTCCTCGTTGCGGCCGATGAGGATGGGGTCGGGCATGAGGGTGTCGCCGCTGGCGAGGGCGACGCCGCCTTGGGCGCGAATGGCGAGGAGGGAGCGAACGAGGTGCTGGTTGAGGCCCATGCGGCCGGTGACGCCGTTCAGGACGATGCCGATTGTGCGCTGCATTCCTGCTCCCGGTTTTGGGGGAATGCTAACACGGCGCGGTTGGCCGAGCCAGCGGAGCGGGCAGGCTACGGAAAAAAGTCCCAATTCCGGGGGAAATGCCCGGAAAAACATCCCTCGGGGGCTAAAGCCCCATTGATTCTGTTGCGCTTTTACGGCACGGCTATTGACTCCTGTATAAAGAATGCCCTTGCGCCGTCCCTATGGGACTCCGTGGCGAACTTGTGGAATCCCTTCTCCCCAGGCTGAAGCGCGGGGCTAACCTACGCTGCGCCTCCGGCGCGTTTACCAGGACATTTCTTATGCAGCAATCAATAAAGCCGTGCCCTTTCAAAACAACGGCAAGTTTGACGTTTTCCGCAGCCTGCCCTGCTCTTTCTGGGAACGATGTTTACGGACTGAAGTCGTACCCTGCTACCTGTTTGAACTCTGAGGGCTGTTGCCGGGACAGATGAATCAAACCTGAATTAGTAGTTTGATTCCGAAATAACATCGCAACAGATTCAGCGGAGGTGGAAGGTATCCGCAGGGGCTAAAGCCCACGCTCATATGCAGCTGTTTGCGGCACGACTGAAGTCGTGCGCTGTTACAAACCATGTTCGGCCGCATTGCCACGTTATTTTGGAATCGTCTTACCAGGGCCTGTTCACACTACCGGGGTGACCCAGAGCAGGGGCTGGCGGAGGGGGAAGTTGCGGATGATCTCGGCGGTTTTGGGCATGGGGCGCAGGGTCTTCCACAAGGCGATGTACCTGGGGTCGCGGTAGGCGATGCCGGCGAAGAGCAGGCTGGGCTGGCGGTTGGGCAGGTCGTCCCAGTACTCGACGTCCTGCTTGTAGGGCCACTTGCTCTTGTCCTGGATGTAGGGGTACATGAAGTCCACGGCTTTCTGGTAGCGGTCGCCGTCGGGGAGGGTGAACTGCCAGAGGTCGGCGGCCGGGCTGGCGGTGGACGAAGCGATCTGGCAGACGATCGCGAGGGCGTCGAGGTTGAAGAGCGAGTAGCTGTAGGGCTTGGTGCGGCCCAGCTCGAGGGGGAAGCTGCCGTTGGGGGCGAGCTGCGTGGGGAGCAGGGCGTCCTTGAAGCGGTCGCGGCAGAGAGCCATGGCGGCCTGGTCGCCGGTGAGGGCGGCGAAGGCGGCGGCCTGGGCGACCCAGCAGGAGCCGTGATTGTTTTTTGCGGCTTCCTCTTCTTTGCCGTTCTTCGAGGTCTGCATCCAGGTGAGGTACTGGGCGAACCAGTTCTTGACGCCGGCGACCTCGGCGGGGGTGAGGGCGCCGGTCTTGTCGAGATGGCGGGCGGCGCGGGTGACCTCGATCAGGTGCAGCGTGTCGATGATGCCGGTGCCGCGGCCGGGGGTGCGGCCCCAGATGGCCTGGGCGTAGGTGAGGGACGGGTTCATCATGGTGGCGGGGTTGAGGAACCAGGCGCGGAGATGCAGGGCGGCGTGGCGGGCATAGCGCATCTCACGGGTCATGAGATAGGCGGAGACGAGCGCTGGGACCTGGAGGCTGAGACGGATGAGGGCTTCGCGGTCGGAGTTGAAGTTGGCGGGGTCGGAGAAGCCGTCGCGGCGGATGTAGGGGCCGTTGGGGTCTTTGGGGTTGGGCCACCAGTAGTCGCCTTCGGAGAAGTAGTCGTGCGGGCCGCCCTTGCTGCGCGGGGAGTGGTAGGCGGTGATGGTGATGGGCGGCTGGGTGAGGTACTCATCGGCGGCCTTGAGGACCCAGGCGCGGTCGATGCGGGCGATCTCGCGGGGGGTGATGAGCGGGGCGGAGTCGAGGCCGCGGAGGGGGATGGAGGCGGCCGCGGCGGCGGCGGTGAGGCAGAAGCTGCGGCGATCCATCATGGAACGCGCTCCTTAATCTGAGATTGAAACGAACGCCGGTGCGATGCCCTCGCTCGAGATGGCGACGGCGGCGGGGCCGGAGCCGCGCTCGATGGAGATGCGGGCGCGGCCGTTGTACATCTGGACGACGCGGGAGCCCGAGGAGGTGCCGAGGTTGTCGATGAGGCGGCCGGCGCCGGCGAGCGAGAAATGGACGACGTTCCTGGCATCGAGACAGAGGACGCCGTCGGCGTCGTAGAGCGTGGCTTCGACGGTGGTGGTTCCGGCGTCGCGGCCGATCTCGGCGATGGCGAGCTTGGCGGGCGTGCCCCACCTGGCAGTCTGGTATTCGAGCTCGATCTCGTCGGTGACGGTGACGCCGTTTTTGGTGGCGACGACGCGGAGATGGTTCTTGCCGGGAACGAAGCTGACCATCCAGCGGAGGCCTGCGGCGGGGAAGTTCTGGCTGTCGCGCGGGCGGGCGCCCTGGGATTTGCCGTTGAGGAAGAGCTCGGCGGTGGGGCAGTTGCAGTAGACCTTGACCATGCGGGGCTGGCCCTCGGCGCCCCAGCGGACGGGCCAGGAGTGGCCGTAGATGTGGGCCATGGGAGCGTCGGTCCAGTAGGACTGGAAGACGTAATAGCCCTCCTTGAGGGTCATGTCGCGCTCGAGGACACCCTTCTGGTTCATGCGCGGAACGGGGTTCTCGACGCGCAGGGGGGTGGTGAAGTCCTTGAAGATCCACTGTGCGGAGCCGGTGAACCAGGGGAGAGTCTCCTGGACCTTGAGATACCAGTCGAAGAGGTCGCAGGCATAGGTCTCGGACCAGTCGCCGTCGCGGGAGACGCGGGCTTGGCCGCCGGTAGAGAGATAGGCGAGGCCGCGCTCGGCGGTGTTGGCGGTGGTGGAGATGCCGGCGAGGGCGGCGTCGGGATCTTCGGAGTGGCGGCGAGCGTGGCTGTCGGCGCCCCACTCCATGTGGATCATGCGCTTGACGCGGGTGCGCTGGGCTTCGAGGGATTGCTGGTACTCGGTGTAGACGCCGCCGTACCAGCCGGCCCAGATGGAGGGGGAGTAGACGTCGGGGATGTCGCGGGCGAAGTCGCAGCGGCGGATCGAGGTAACGCGCGAGGGATCAAGCTGATGAGAGAGATCGTTCATGCGGTGCATGAAGGCGCGGATGGCCTCGTGGTCCATGGAGGGATACTCGCCGGGCCAGTCGTCTTCGTTGCCCAGGCTCCACATGATGATGCTGGGATGGTTGAAGTGCTGGTCGATCATGTTGGCGAGCATGGCGAGGGTCTGGCTCTGCCACTTCTGGCTGCCGATGCCGGAGCGGCACCAGGGGGCTTCTTCCCAGACGAGGAGGCCGAGCTCGTCGCAGAGGTCGAGGACGAGGCGGGTCTGCTGGTAGTGGGCGAGACGGACGAAGTTGGCGCCCATGGCTTTCATCAACTGCATCTCGGTGCGGATGAGGCCGTCGGGCTGGGCGGCGGCGTAAGAGGCGTGGTCCATGTGGCGCTGCGTGCCGCGCAGCAGGAGCCGCTCGCCGTTGAGCTTGAAGGGGCCGTTCTCGACAAATTCGGTGTGGCGGATGCCAAAGCGCTCTTTCGAGACACTCGGACCGAAGGCGGTTGTGAGGGTGACCGTACACGTATACAGCTTTGGGTCCGCAGGCGACCAGAGGAGCGGAGAGGCGACGGAAAAGTCGGCGATCTCGGATTCGCCTGCCCAAGCCGGGATGGTCTTCTCAGCATGGAAGACGGCCTGGCCGTCAGGGCCGGCGACCTGGATGGCGAGGGTGGCAGGACCGGCGAAGTTGGTGGGGTTGTGGAGGCGGGCTTTGACCTTGACGCCGGCCGCGGAGCCTGGGACATACGAGGGCGCGATGTGAACCGCTTGCAGCGAGACGGCGGGGAGATAGACGAGATGGGCGTGGCGGTAGAGTCCGCCATAAAGGCTGAAGTCGCTTAGATCCGATGGAGCGCGCTCGAGGTCGGGAGAGTTGTCGCAGAGGACGGAGATCGAGGCGCTGCGGCTGTTGGAGACAGGGTCGGGCTGGGCGAGGGCATCGGTGACATCGTATACATACTCGTCGTATCCGCCGACGTGCGTGCCGATGAGCTTGTCGCCGAGATAGACGCAGGAGGTTTGCCCGGAACCTTCAAAGTGGAGCAGGGTGCGGCCGTTCTTCAACGGGTTGGCGATGGGGACCTGCCGGCGATACCAACCGTGGCCGCGGTAGTACGGGGTGTCGGGGTCGCAGGCGTCGTAGTGATTGAAGCAGTGCGGGAGCGAGACTTTCTCCCAGACGGCAATCTCCTCGCTGTGCCACACCTCCCAGGGGCCGTCGAGGGGGCCCTGGTAATACTCCCAGCCGGCGTCGAGGGGAAGCACAGCGGGATCGGCATCTTTGAGGAGGGAGCGGACGACAGAAGCGCGGAGAGGAACCGCGCCCGGTACAACCGCAGCGGCGGCCATGGATTTTAGAAATTGACGGCGTGAGGAGTGCGGGAAAACGGGTGCCATAGCCCCTTTCAAGGTACTGCAGTTGAGATTCTCTTCGCGAGCGTTGCCCCACCGCTCCTGAGCGTTGCCGAACCGCTCGAATATCGTCGAAGGCCCTGCTGAGGATATAAATTTGCGTGCTGCGTGCTGTCAAGCTGGAGCGCCGGGAGCGAGTGACTTCGGCGTGATGGACAGGCTGCCGGGGTGATGCCCATCACTGCGGCTTTCTCCGGGGGATTCCTAGCATAATACGGGTTTTGTGCAGCCGACGCGCGGGGCGAAGACGGCCCGGCGCGGGAGCGGTACAAGGCTGCATGAAGGGCAACTGCCGATGAGCTGGCGCGAGGAATACCGCCGCAAGTGCATGAGCGCCGCGCAGGCTCTGGAGGCAGTGCACTCCGGCGCGCGGGTGTGGGTCCAGTCGGGATGCGGGACGCCTTCCACGCTGGTGAAGGCGCTGGTGGCGCGCGCGCCGGCGGTGCACGAGGTCGAGATCGTGCACATGATGACGCTGGGCAGCGCGGACTATACCCGTCCCGAGTATGAAGGGCGATTCCGTCATCGCGGACTGTTTCTGGGCGCGAACGTGCGCGAGGCCGTGGCCGCGGGGCGCGCCGACTATACACCGATCTTCCTGAGCGAAATCGAGGGCCTGTTCGAGAGCGGAGCGCTGCCGCTGGACGTAGTGCTGATGCAGGTGTCGCCGGCGGACGCGCATGGGTTCGTGAGCCTGGGCACCACGGTGGACTGCACGCTGACGGCGGCGCGGCTGGCGCCGATCGTGATTGCCGAGGTGAACGAGCGGATGCCGCGCACGCACGGCGACACGTTTCTGCACGTCAGCCAGCTTACGGCGGTGGTGGAGACGTCGCATCCGCCGCTGGAGCTGTGTGTGGCGCAGTTCAGCGGGATGCACCTGCGGGTGGCGCGCAATGTGGCTGCGCTGATCCCGGATGGGGCCACGATCCAGACCGGGATCGGGGGAATTCCCGACGCGGTGCTGACGTGCCTGAGCGACAAGCGGGACCTGGGGATTCACACGGAGATGTGCTCGGATGGAGTGATCGACCTGATCGAGTCGGGCACGATCAACGGGGCGCGCAAGACGCTGCACCGCGGCAAGGTGGTGGCGGCGTTCGTGCTGGGGACGCGGCGGCTGTTCGATTTCATCCATGAGAATTCGATCTTCGAGTTTCGATCGATCAGCTACACCAACGATCCGTTTGTGGTGGCGCAGAACGAGCGCATGGTGGCCATCAACTCGGCACTGCAGGTGGATCTGACGGGACAGGTGTGCGCCGACTCGATTGGGACAAAGCCGTACAGCGGGTTTGGCGGGCAGCTCGATTTCATTCGCGGGGCAGCGCGGTCGAAGGGGGGCGTGCCCATCATTGCGTTGCCCTCGACGGCGCTGGGCGGCGAGGTTTCGCGGATTGTGCCGGTGCTGGAGCCGGGGGCGGGGGTGGTGACCTCGCGCGCGGATGTGCACTACGTCGTGACGGAGCACGGGGTCGCCTATCTGCACGGCAAGTCGCTGCGCGAGCGGGCGGAGGCGCTGATCGGCATCGCGGAGCCCAGGTTCCGGCAGGAGCTGGAGGATTTTGCGCTGCGCGCGCACTACCTGGAGGGGAAGACGGAGAGGGCGATGGCTTGAAGTGGCAAGTCAGCGAGTTAGCGAGTTGGCGGGCGGCAAGAGAGGCCAGGCGTGAAGGGATCGAGGGTATGACCGACACGAAGAAAACAGACCGGGGTTGGCTGCGGATCGATGTGGACGAGTGCAAGGGGTGCGGGCTGTGCATCGAGGCTTGTCCGCCAAAGGCGATCCGGATGAGCGAGGGGATGAATCACTACGGGTACCGCACGGCGGTCTACGCGGGGTCGGGGTGCACGGGCTGCGGGATTTGCTTCCTGGTTTGCCCGGAGCCGGGCGCGATCACCGTGTTCCGGGCGGCGCAGCGGCAGTCGGGCGGGGCGCGCGCGATCAACTCTGCGTTCGAGGGGTCCGCGTCAGGGGGAATGGCATCAGGGGGAATGGCATCAGGGGAGGCGGCGCCATGCGCAGGCAGCTGATGAAGGGCAACGAGGCCATCGTGAAGAGCGCCATTCTGGCGGGTTGCCGTGCGTTCTATGGCTATCCCATTACGCCGGCGAGCGAGATTGCCGAGGCGGCCGCGGAGTTGATGCCACAGTGCGGCGGAGTCTTTCTGCAGGCGGAGAGCGAGGTCGCGGCCATCAATATGCTCTACGGGGCAGCGGGGGCGGGCGTACGGTCGATGACGGCTTCAAGCGGGCCGGGGATCAGCCTGATGCAGGAGGGGATCAGCTACATGGCCGGGGCCGAGCTGCCCTGCGTGATCGCCGATATTACGCGCGGGGGACCGGGGCTGGGCAATATTGCCGCGGAGCAAGGCGATTATTTCCAGGTGGTGAAGGGCGGCGGGCATGGCAACTACCGCACGCTGGTTCTGGCGCCGGGCTCGGTGCAGGAGATGGCCGACCTGACCGCGCTGGCCTTCGACCTGGCCGATCGCTACCGCAACCCGGTGTTTGTGCTGGCCGATGGCTTCATCGGGCAGATGATGGAGCCGGTGGAGTTTCCGCGAGACCCGGTTGCGCCGCGCGAGCCCGCGTGGGCCGTGACGGGCACGGCGGCGACGCGGCCGAATCTCATCTCTTCGCTGCACCTGGACGCGGATGAGATGGAGGCGCACCTTCGCGCCATGGAAGCCAAGTATCAGGAGGCCGCGAGACGCGAGGCCCGCGCCGAAGAGTGGCGCACCGAAGACGCCGAGATCGTTCTGGTTGGCTACGGCATCGTCGGCCGGATCCTGAAGGCGGTGGCCGCGGAGGCGCGCGCCAGCGGGCTGCGCGTGGGGCTGCTGCGGCCCATCACCCTTTATCCGTTCCCAACCGTGAACTTCGAGCGGCTGGCGAGGCGCGCGCGGCAGTTCGTGGTGGTGGAGATGAGCAACGGCCAGCTCCTCGAAGACGTGCGGCTGGCGCTGAACGGCGCGCGCCCCGTCGCGTTCCTCAACCGCATGGGCGGCAACGTCCCGTCGCACGAGGAGGTTCTCGGGTTTGTCCGCGGCCAGGCGCAACGGATCGGCGCCAGAGAGGAGCAGATGGCTCATGCTTAGCGAACCGGAGACCGATTACGAGATCGCGCACAGCCGCTCCAGATCGTTTTACGCAAGCTACGACCGCAAAAGCGAGTTGCAGCACCAGACGCACTACTGCCCCGGCTGCGGGCACGGGACGATCCACAAGATGCTGGCCGCAGCCATCGACGAGCTGGGCATTCAGGACCGGACGATCCTGGTGGGGCCGGTGGGATGCGGGGTGTTCACGTATTACTACTTCGACGTGGGCAACGTGCAGGCCGCGCATGGACGGGCGCCGGCGGTAGCCACGGCCGTGAAGCGCAGCCGGCCGGGGAGCATCGTCATCAGCTACCAGGGCGACGGAGATCTGGCGGCGATCGGATCGGCCGAAATTCTGCACGCGGCCAACCGCGGCGAGCCGATCAGCGTGATCTTTGTGAACAACGCCATCTACAGCATGACGGGCGGACAGGTGGCGCCTACGACGCTGCTGGGACAGAAGAGCACAACGACGCCGCGGGGCCGCAGCGCGGCCAACGAGGGCTATCCGCTGCGCGTGAGCGAGCTGCTGGCCACACTGGAGGCGCCGGTTTACATCGAGCGCGTGGGTCTTGGCGACAACAGGCAGATTGCGCAGGCGGCGCGCGCCGTGCGCAAGGCCGTCCAAAACCAGACGCGCGGTCTGGGCTTCTCACTGGTGGAGGTTCTCTCGCCCTGCCCGACGATCTGGAAGATGCCGCCGGTGGAAGCGCAGCGCTGGGTCCGCGAGGTGATGGAAGAGACCTTTCCGCTGGGCATCTTCCGCGACAGAACGGGTGAGGCAGAGCCCCGGAGCGCGCCCGCGATGGCGCCTCCGCTGGAGCGGATTCCGGAGATCCTGGGCGTGGCAGGGGAGGTTCTCTCCGCAGACGTCTCCGGGGCGCGAGTGGAAGGCAAGAGCATCGATCTGCAGGTGCGCATCGCCGGCTTTGGCGGGCAGGGCGTGCTGCTGCTGGGCGAAGTGCTGGCGGAGGCCGGGCTGGATGCCGGGCTCGAGGTTTCGTGGCTGCCGTCCTACGGACCCGAGATGCGCTCCGGCACGTCGAACTGTCACGTGCGCCTTTCAAGCGAGCCCATCGATTCGCCGCTGGTCACGGTGCCCAATGTTTTGATCGCCATGAACGAGCCCTCGCTGCGCAAGTTCGACGCGGGCGTGCGCGCGGGCGGGTGGGTGATCTACAACGGCGATGCGTTTCCGGCCGATTGCGGGAGAGAGGACGTGAAGGTTCTGGCGCTGCCGTTCACGCGGCTGGCCGATGAGCTGGGGGATGCGCGGGCCGCGAACATGGTGATGCTGGGCGCGCTGCTGGAGCTGGCCGATTCCCTGCCCCAGGCGAGCATCGATGCGGCGTTGCGGAGGCTGGTCCACAATCCGCGCTGGGTGGAGCTGGACGAGCGTGCGCTCGACCGCGGCCGCGCCGTCTACCGGGAATCGGTGGAGAAGGCAGCGGAGGCATTGCCGGAAGAGGTGACGCTGTGAAAGCGGAAGCGGATCCGAATCTGATCGTCTATTTCGGCGGCGCGTATGTGCCGCTGGCCGAGGCGCGGGTGGGCATCCTGACGCACGCACTGCACTATGGGACCGGCGTGTTCGAAGGCATTCGCGCCTACTGGGATGAGACCGAGCGCGAGCTGTTTGCGATGCGCCCCCTGGAGCACTTCGAGCGGTGGAAGCAGAACTGCGGCATCCTGCACATGGATCTTCCTCTTGATGCCGAGGAGCTGGGCGCGATTGCCGTCGAACTGCTGCGGCGCAACCGGCCGCGCACCGATGTCTACATCCGGCCACTGGCCTACAAGTGCGCGGAGCGCGTAGGGGTGAGCCCGGACGACAGGAACGCTTTCGCGATGGTGGCGCTGCCCTACGGCGAGTACCTGCACAGTGAAAAAGGGCTCCACGCCGGAGTGAGCTCATGGCGGCGGATCGAGGACAATGCGATTCCGGCGCGGGCCAAGATCTGCGGCGCCTACGTAAATAGCGCACTTGCCACGGATGACGCGCATCGCGCCGGCTTCGACGAGGCGATCTTCCTGAACGAGAGCGGACATGTGGCCGAAGGTGCAACCTGCAATCTCTTCATGGTGCGCAGGGGACGGCTGATCACGCCGTCCATCACCGAAAACGTGCTGGAAGGAATCACGCGGGACTCGGTGATGGAGCTGGCGCAGCGGGAGCTGGGACTGCGCGTGGTGGAACGGGCCATCGACCGCAGCGAGCTCTACATCTGCGACGAGCTGTTCTTTACCGGAACCGCGGTGGGCATTGCACCGGTGGTGCGCGTGGATCATCGTGCGGTAAAAGACGGCGCGATCGGGCCGATTGCGCGCCATCTACGGCAGTTGTATTTCGACGCGACGCACGGCCATCTCAAGGCGTATCGCAGATGGCTGGTTCCGGTTTATGGGGCGCGCGAGCGGGAGCGCGCGGAGGCGCACCTGGCGGGAACGAGTGTTGCTTGAGCCCGGGGCCGCACGTTGGGGCGCACCCCGATCGAGACAAGGAGGATACGAGATGCTGACCACAGCCACAACACCAAGCGCGTACGACGTGGCGCTCGAAAACTTCGATGCAGCGGCCGACGCGCTGGGCCTGGAACAGGATACGCGCCAGATGATCAAGTACCCGGAACGCATGTTGACAGTGACGGTCCCGGTGCGCATGGACGACGGCCGGATTCGGCGGTTCGAGGGCTACCGCGTGCAGCACAGCTCGGTGCGCGGGCCCGCCAAGGGCGGGATTCGCTACCATCCCAACGTCACGCTCGACGAAGTGAAGGCGCTGGCCACCTGGATGACGTGGAAGTGCGCGGTGGTGAACATTCCCTTCGGCGGCGCCAAGGGCGGGGTGACCTGCAATCCGAAAGAGATGTCGGCGGGCGAACTGGAGCGGATGACGCGGCGCTACACCAGCGCGATCCTGCCGCTGATCGGCCCGCAGCAGGACATTCCCGCGCCGGATGTTTATACGAACCCGCAGACCATGGCGTGGATCATGGACACCTTCAGCATGACCAAGGGCTATCCGATTCCCGGCGTGGTGACGGGCAAACCCATCAGCCTGGGCGGCTCGCTGGGGCGCAACGAAGCCACCGGGCGCGGGGTCTTCTACACGATCGAGTGCGCCTGCGAGCGCCTGCACATGCCGCTCAAAGGGGCGACGGTCGCCGTGCAGGGATTCGGGAACGCCGGCTCAGTGGCCGCACAGATGCTGCACGAGGCGGGCGCGAAGGTGATCGCGGTGAGCGACTCGACCGGATCCGTGTACAACCCGGCCGGCCTGGAGATCGCCGAGCTGATGCGGCTGAAGGCGCTCACCGGGCGCGTGGAGGGGTTCCCGGAGGCGGAGCGGATCGATGCGGCCGAACTGCTGGCGCTCGACTGCGACATCCTGGTTCCGGCGGCGCTGGAGAGCGCGATCCACAAGGGGAATGCCGCAAGAGTGAAGGCGAGGATCGTGGCGGAGGCGGCCAACGGGCCGCTCACGCCGGCGGCGGACCGCATCCTCGAGGGCAACGGCGTGTTCATCATCCCCGACATCCTGTGCAACGCGGGCGGGGTCACGGTCTCGTACTTCGAGTGGGTGCAGGACGAGCAGCACCTGTTCTGGGAGGCGCAGGACGTCTACAACCGGCTGGAACGCGTGATGAAGACGGCCTTCCGCGACGTGCTGAAGGTGCACGGCGACCGCAATGTGCCGATGCGGATCGCCGCCAATATGCTGGGGATCGGGCGGGTTGCGGAGGCGGTTCGGATTCGCGGCATCTACCCGTAGAGTCTTCCCAGCTTGTGGTCATCGGCGCTTCGCCGCTCACGGAGACGGTTCCAGCGGGGGCGGCGGAGCGCCCTGCGCGTCTTACCCGAGGAAAGGAACACCACACTTCGGGTCAGGTCTGAACTCTTTCCGCGGGGAGGATGCCCATCTCCCGGTAGATGGGGCGAATGGTGCGCCGCACGGCGGGGAGCCGCGTCATGAACCAGGCGGCGCCCAGGACCACCACCGAACCATTGACGATCACGGCAACGGGTGCGCCGACCGCGCTGGCCATGGCGCCGGCGATCAGGCTGCCAAAGGGGGCCATGCCGACGAAGGCCATGGTGTAGTAGCTCATGACGCGGCCGCGCTTGTCTTCGGTGACGATGGTCTGGATGATGGTGTTGCTGGCGGCCATGCCCTGCATCATGCCCATGCCGGCGATGAGCGCCATGGCCATGGAGAGCCAGAACCAGTGCGAGAGGCCAAAACCGATGAGGCCCGCGCCAAAGACGGCCGCGGCCAGGGGAATGATCCGCACCAGCCCGCGGACGGTCCTTCGCGCCGCGAGCGACAGGGCCGAAATCAGCGCGCCCACGCCGACAGCGCCCATGAGGAATCCCAGTGTGTGCGGCCCCCCGTGCAGCACCCTGGCGGCAAAGATGGGCATGAGGACAACGAAGGGCATGCCCATCAGGCTGACGACGGCAAAGAGCAGAAGAATGGTGCGGACCGGGACGAAGTTCGAGACGTAGGTCCAGCCTTCCTTCAGCTCGGTGAAGGTGGAGTTGGCCTTGCGGCGGGCAACGGGGAGGTGAATGCGCATCATCAGCAGCGATGCGATCACGGCGAGGTAGCTGATGCCGTCGATCAAAAAGCACCAGCCTTCGCTGGTGGCCGCGATCACGAGGCCGGCCAGCGCCGGACCGACGAGGCGGGCCATATTCACCATCGACGAGTTGATGGCGATGGCGTTGCCGAGGTCGTTGCGGTCCTCGACCATCTGCACCATGAAGGCCTGGCGGCCGGGCATGTCGAAGGAGTTGATGATGCCCTGGGCCGCGGCCAGCACCAGGATCCAGGGGATGGTGATCCGCCCGGAAAGCGTGAGCGCGGCCAGGGCCAGAGACTGCAGCATGGAGAGGGACTGGGTCCAGAGGAGGACCTGGCGGCGGTTGAGCCTGTCGACCCACACTCCGGCAAAGGGGGCGACCAGGAAGGTGGGAATCTGGCTCATAAAGCTGACCGTGCCCAGCAGCAGCGCAGAGTGGGTCAGGCGGTAGACGAGCCACGCGGTCGCGATGCGGGTCATCCAGGTGCCGATGAGGGAGATGCTCTGGCCGCCGAAGAAGAGACGGAAGTTGCGATGGCGAAGGGCACGCCACGCGTGGGAGAAGCCGCCCAGTTTCCCGGGGACCGCGGCAGCCGGGGTCTCCGGGGTTGCTGCGGCAGCGGTTTGCTCGCGAGGGCCCAAGGTCGATTGATCACTCCATTCGCCGAGCGCCCTTGCCGGGCCACTCTACCCAGATGCGGCAGGAGACGGGATGGCTCCTGCTTTTACTGGTTGCTCTTTCTCTATTTTGCTTGAATCGGAGAGATTCGGGAGCGCAAGGGAGCGGCGGCGGGGATCTAGGGCCTGTTTTTCGTCTCGCGAAGGGTCGGGCTGACGGAGGGCCCTGAGGACCCGGGCGGTAGTCACAACCTGACCGACGTGGCGCTGGGTGTGATCGGCGACGTGAATCAGCGCACCGCCGACGGAGGTAGGCAGTTGCTTGCGGCCCACGCCGCGAGGGGCCTGAAGATCGACAACAGCAAGCAGGCGCACCCGGCCCTCGGCAGCCTGGAGCGATGCCTGAACCTCGGCGAGTAGTTCGGCCAACGTCTCGCCACCGGTCTGCTCCGCCTGGAGCGCCTTCAGCTGGTCTTCGGTGAGCTGTTTGCCCTCGGCATAGCTGAGCAGGCGGTCGACGGAGCGCGCGATGTGGCGCAGATGAAAGGCCAAGGAGGGAAGTCCGAGGGGATGGGCGTGGGCTTCGGCGCCGGTCAGGCCCTCCGTCCAGCGGGCCAGGTCTTCGGCGGCCGATTCGAGCGCGTGCAGGACGGCGCGGGCGGCGGCCGGGACCTCGGTGTGGGTTCCGCGCATCCAAGGCTCGACCAGGGGCTCGACCAGGGGCTCGACCAGGGGCTCGACCAGGGGCTCGACCAGGGCGGGCGGAGGTGGGGATGCACTCACGGAAGCTCGTCCCTCAGCTCGGGTTCTTTACACGGACAACGGTGATCTTCTCGAAGCCTTCCTCGAAGACGGGGGGCTTGAGCTTTTCGGCCATCTTGCGCATGACGTCTTCACTCACCGAGCGGTCGCGCTTGCGATTGCGCTCGAGGCAGACCTCGAGGGGAACATCGAAGAACACGGCGTGGACCTCGTAGCCGAAGCTCTTGGCCATCTTGATCCACTGGCGGCGCTCGTGCACGGAGAGGTTGGTGGCATCGACGTAGTTCCAGGGCATGCGGGCAATGAGGCGCGCCCGCAACATGGAGCGGAGCGTAGAAAAGACGAGTCCCTGGTAGCGCTGCTCCTCGACGTCGTCGAAGAGGATGCCGCGCAGCATGTCACTGGAGAGGGGCGAAACGCCGCGGCGGCCGAACCAGGTGGTTTTTCCCGAACCCGGGAGGCCGATCGCCAGCACCACGTAGCCCTTGGGCGCCTCGGTGGAGCGGTCCGACGATTCAATGGGGGACGCCGGGGCCGCGGGCATCTCCGGCTGGGTTTCAACCTCGAGCCGACCACCTTCTGCCGGAACGTTCCACTCGCGCTTTGCGGGGCGGCGTTCGTTCGGCGCGTTTGCCTGCTGCCTGCCCGGCAGTGCGGTATCGAGGTAGGAAGGAACCAGGGGAGCCGGCTGATTTGAGGGGAGTTCCTGGCCGATCTTGCCTGTGGATTCCGAGGTATTGGGTGCGCGTCTGGAGCGTCTTCTCATGCCGCCTTCTACACGATCGTTGTGATACCCGAATAACATACTTACGCACGAGGCTGCAAATCCTGTGCAGTCCATCACATACACGGCATCGCCGGCGCGGGCATTCTGGAGAAGAAGAATGGCGCGGGCGGCGCCTCCGTGGGGCTGGGCAATCGCACTTCAGAGTGCAGGACAAGGTTGTTTCGGAAAGGCACGGCTTCCGGAGAGCCGAGCGAGGCGGAGGAAAGAATGAGGCTTCAGCCGTGTTGGGCGGCTTGGGATGACGGCAAGATACATCCCGCAGGGGCTGAAGCCCGTCGTTTTTCATTGATTCTTACGGCACGGCTGAAGCCGTGCCCTTTCAAGGCCACTGCCGTTCGCGATCCCAAGTCCAAATGTGATTGCCCTGCGCCAACACGGGAGGTGTCTTCGCGGATGGTGGCCGTGATGTTAGGATTGAGGGTTTGGTGGAATTGCCCTCCAGATTCAATCCATACGCCGAACAATCCGTTTCTCACCCGCAGCTTTAGCGATTTACGAAGGAGAATGCACAGATGGCAGTAAAGGTTGGAATCAACGGCTTCGGCCGCATCGGACGTAATGTTTTGCGCGCCGCGCTTGGCAATAGCGAGATCGACTTTGTCGCGGTGAACGACCTGACCAGCCCCGCAACCCTGGCGCACCTGCTCAAGTACGACTCGATCCTGGGCAACCTGCCCAACGAGATCGCGGCCGGCGAAGACTTCATCACCGTGGACGGCAAGAAGATCAAGGTCTACGCCGAAAAGGATCCTGCCAAGCTGCCCTGGGACACGGTTGGCGCCGAGATCGTGGTGGAGTCGACGGGCCGGTTTACCGACGCGACGGTGGCCAAGTCGCACCTGGGGCCGACGGTGAAGAAGGTCATCATCTCGGCTCCGGCCAAGAACGAGGATATGACCATCGTGCTGGGCGTGAACCAGGACAAGTACGATCCGGCCAAGCACAACGTGCTCTCGAACGCGAGCTGCACCACCAACTGCCTGGCGCCCGTGGTGAAGGTGCTGGTTGAGAATTTCGGCATCGTCAGCGGCGTGATGACCACGATCCACAGCTACACCAACGACCAGGTGATCCTGGACTTCCCGCACAAGGACCTGCGCCGGGCGCGCGCCGCTGCTATCAACATGATTCCCACTTCGACGGGCGCGGCCAAGGCCTTGAAGCTCGTGATCCCCGAGGTCTCCGGCAAGCTGGACGGCTTCGCCATCCGCGTTCCCACCCCGAACGTGTCGGTGGTCGATTTGACGTTCGTGCCCGAGAAGCCTGTGACTGCCGAAGCGATCAACGCCGCCATGAAGGCCGCCTCGGAGGGCGCGCTGAAGGGCATCCTCGGTTACGAGACCAATGAGCTGGTGTCGAGCGACTTCAAGGGCGACCGGCGCAGTTCGATCTTCGACTCGCTGCTGACCAAGGTGGTGGGCAACTCGGCGAAGGTGATCAGCTGGTACGACAACGAGTGGGGCTACTCGAACCGCGTGGTCGATCTGATCGGCTTCCTGGCTGCGAAGGGGCTGTAACGGAAGTGGTCAGTGGTCAGGGGTCAGTGATCAGGGATCAGTGGTCAGGGGTCAGGGGTCAGGGGTCAGTGATCAGGGATCTGGGATCTGTGGTCTGTGATCAGTGACCGGATGTCAGTGAACGGGGATCAGTGGCTGCCGATGGGCGCAGAATGACAGCCGCGGCCGCCCCCTGACCGCTGCGGCCGCCAAACCAGCCGGAGCACACAGGTTGACGCCTATGCCGCGCACCAACATTCCCGGCAGTTCTCCTTACGAACCGATCATCGGGTTCTCGCGCGCGGTCTGCGTCGAGAACCAGGTGCATCTTTCCGGAACCGGTCCGGTGGGCGCCGACGACGAGGATGCCGCGGGGCAGACCCGGCGCATCTTCGCCATCGCCGCCGGGGCGCTGGGCCAAGCCGGCGCATCATTTGAAGACGTCGTCCGCACCCGCATCTATCTCACGCACGTCGAGGACTGGGAAGCTGTGGGCCGGGTTCACGGAGAGTTCTTCTCCAAGGTCCGTCCTGCCGCAACCATGGTTGTGGTGGCGCAACTGCTCAACCCCAGGTGGCGCGTCGAGATCGAGATGGACGCCGTGGTTCCGACGCCTCTCTCCACTCCGGATTCGGTTGGAGAAGTGAAGATCTGACCGACATTCGAGGGCGCTCAAGACGGCTCAACCAAGCTCAAGGAAGGTTTTCATCTTATGCCGAAACTCACCATCCGCGACATCGACCTGGCCAACAAGCGCGTCTTCATTCGCGTCGACTTCAACGTTCCGCTGACCGAGGATGGCGCCACCATCACCGACGACACGCGGATTGTGGCCACGCTGCCCACCATCGTCTACGCGCTTCATCACAGGGCCAAGGTGATCCTGGCCTCGCACCTGGGGCGTCCGAAGGGCAGGCCGAATCCGAAGTACTCGCTGCGGCCGGTGGTGGACCGGCTGCGCGAGCTGCTCGACAAGCGGCTCGGCGAAGGCGTGAACGTAGCGTTTGCCCCCGATTGCGTGGGCGAGATCGCGAGCGAGATGGCGCGGCAGCTCGAATCGGGCCAGGTGCTGCTGCTCGAAAACCTGCGCTTTCACGCCGAGGAGGAAGCCAACGATCCGGAGTTCTCGAAGGCGCTGGCGGCGCTGGCCGAGGTGTATGTCAACGATGCGTTTGGCAGCGCGCACCGGGCGCATGCATCGACGGAGGGCATTACGCACTTCCTCAAGCCGGCCGTGGCGGGGCTGCTGATGGAGAACGAGATCACCTATCTGGGCAAGGCGCTGGAGTCGCCGGAGCGGCCGTTTGTGGCGATCATCGGAGGGTCGAAGATCTCGGGCAAGATCGACGTGATCAACAATCTGCTGGAAAAGGTGGACACGCTGGTGATTGTGGGCGGCATGGCCTACACGTTCCAGCGCGCGCTTGGCATTTCGACCGGCAAGTCTCTCGTGGAAGAGGACAAGATCGACGTGGCCCGGGAGGCGCTCGCGAAAGCGAAGTCCAAAGGCGTCGAGCTGCTCTTGCCCGTGGACAACATCCTTGCCGACAACTTTGCTCCCGACGCCAAGACCCAGCCCTGGGACTGCTCGAAAGATTTCCCCGCCGAGTGGCAGGGTCTCGACATCGGCCCCAACTCGGTGGCCGCGATTGAAAAGGTGGTCGCCGGCGCGCGGACGATTGTGTGGAACGGACCGGCGGGCGTCTTCGAGTTTCCCTGCTTCGCGGTGGGCACCAACGCCATCGCACATGCGGTTGCGGCCAATCGCGCCGCGACTTCGATTATCGGCGGCGGCGACTCGGTGAGCGCGATCAACCAGGCCGGCGTGGCGGACAAAATTACGCATATCTCCACGGGCGGGGGGGCTTCGCTCGAGTTCCTGGAGGGCAAGAAGCTGCCCGGGGTGGAAGCGCTGACGGAGAAGCAGTGATCAGTGGTCAGTGGTCAGTGGTCAGAAAGAGCCGCATCCGACGTTGAGCCGGATGCGGCTCTTTGTTTGAGGCTGGATTCGCTTGAAATTCCATCCGTGCTAACCTTCCAGTAATGGCAACGGCCACGCACATCTCGATCGGCGAATACCTGAGGACCACTTACCGTCCCGATTGCGAGTACGTGGATGGCGAGGTGCGGGAGCGCAAGGTGGGGAAGTGGGAACAGGCACGAGTGCAGTGGCTGCTGGCGGCCTGGTTTTTCGCGCATGAAATGGAGTGGGGGATCGTCGGCAGCACGGAACAGCGCGTCCGCGTCTCCGGCAACCGCGTGCGTGTGCCGGATCTGGTGGTGCTCAAGGCTGGCCCGCAACCGGATGTCCTGACCGAGCCGCCGCTGCTGATTATTGAAATCCTCTCTCCGGATGACAGTTACAGCGACACCCAGGAGCGCGCTCAGGACTACCGCGCCATGGGTGTTGGGACGGTGTGGATCGTCGATCCGACGACGCGCACGGGGCGCATGTGCTCGGGCGCCGACTGGATCGAATCCTCTCGTCTGCGGGTAGAGGGCACGCCGCTGTACGTCGATCTGCCGGGCATCTTCGACCAGGTTCGATCAGCCTGAATAGCCACCTTCCATACCTTCAACCAGCGATGTCACGATGGAAGGGAATTCTTGTGCTCGCGGTCACCCGGACGAGAGAAATCCATCCACTAAAATTGAGATCGAGGGACCCACAAATATGCCGCGCAAAGCTCTGATTGCTGCCAACTGGAAGATGTTCAAGACGCCCGCCGAGGCCGAGGCCTTTGTGGACGCCTTTTTGCCGCTTGTTGCCGGCCACACCCGCGACGAGATTGCCCTGTTTCCATCGCCCGTACTTCTGCCGGCAGTCGCGGCAGCGTGCAGTGGCTCGCATGTGGCCGTGGGCGCGCAGAATATCTACTTTGCCGAGGAGGGCGCGTTCACCGGCGAGACCTCCGTGCTGCAGCTCAAGGCCGTGGGCGCGACGCACACGCTGATCGGGCACTCGGAGCGGCGGCAGTACTTTGGGGAGAGCGATGCGATCGTAAACAAGAAGCTGCACACCGCGCTGAAACACGGCATTGTGCCGGTGGTCTGCATCGGCGAGGTGCTGGAAGAGCGCGAGGCAGGCAAGACGGCCGGCGTGCTGAAGACGCAGGTGACGGGAGGGTTCGCCGGCATCACGCCGGCGGCGGCGGCGGCGATTGTGATTGCGTACGAGCCGGTGTGGGCCATCGGGACGGGCAAGACGGCTACGCCGGAGATCGCGGCGGACGCGCACCGCATCATTCGCGCCGAAGTGGCTGCGCTGCTCGGCGCGGAGGTTGCCGCAACCATGCGCATTCTCTACGGCGGCAGCGTGAAGCCGGACAATGCGACGGCGCTGATCTCGCAGGAAGAGATCGACGGGGCGCTGGTGGGCGGGGCAAGCCTGAGGCCGGATTCGTTTGCGGCCATCGTCAAGTACTAAGCACCAGGGAGTTGGCTGCGGCACGTGGCATACTTGAGTCAGCGTGACTCGCTTCCCTTCCCGCATCATCTGGTTCTCTCTGCTTGTCTGCGCGGCGGTCTTCGCCGGCGTGGCGAGCGGCGTAGCGCAGTCCAGGCAGCGGCTGCTCATTCGCGGCAACGTGGTGACGCCCGCGGGCGTGCTCGCGAAGGCCTGGCTGTACATCCGCGACGGGCGCATCGTGCATATTCAAGCGGAGCGGCCCGACGTGCCGGATGCGCCTGCACTCGAAACCGACGACCTGATCTTTCCCGGCTTCATCGATCTGCACAATCATCCGCAGTTCAACATCTTTCCGCGCTGGAGCCCGCCCCATACCTTTCCGAACCGCTATGCATGGCGGGACTGGGACCCGTACCGGGAGAAGATCGAGATCCCCTACGCGAAGCTCACCGCCGATGGAGCGAACTTCTGCGAGATCGACGAGTACGCGGAGGTGAAGGCGCTGATCGGCGGGACGACGTCGATGATCGGGTTTGCGTGGAACCAGCCGGGCAGGCCGGTTCCCAGCTGCATCAAGGGGCTGGTGCGGGATCTGGGACTCTTTACGGGGTTCTACGGGCCGGAGCCGGGGCATGAGCGGATCGTGAACTCGATCGGCATTCTGCCGCGGGACATGAACGCGGACACGGCGGCGAATATTGCACGCGGCATGCGCGAGGGACGGATCGATCTGCTGGCGATTCATATTGCCGAGGGGCTGCCGACGGATCCCGAGTCGGCGCAGGAGCTGGACATGCTGGAGGCCCACGGGTTGCTGACGGCGCATACGGCTCTGATTCACGCGGTGGGGCTTTTGCCGAGCCAACTGGAGCGGGTGCAGCGAGCGGGGGCGTCGATCGTGTGGTCGCCGCACTCGAACTTTGTGCTCTACGGCGCGACGGCCGACGTGGATGCGGCGTTTCGCGAGGGGGTGACGATCTCGCTGGCGCCGGACTGGTCGCCGACGGGGTCGGACAACATGCTGGACGAGATCAAGTACGCGGCCGGGGTGAGCAGAGACAAGCTGGACGGGCTGTTCAGCGACCGGCAGCTTGTGGAGATGGCGTCGAGCGTGCCGGCGCGGGTGGCGCGGATCGACGACAAGGTGGGAACGCTGGAGCCGGGGATGCTGGCGGACTTCTTCCTGGTGCGGCCGAAGGCGGGGGCGAGCGGGAATCCTTACGCCGAGCTTGTGGACGGCGATATTACCAACATCGAGATGGTGGTCATCGGCGGCGTGCCGGTGTATGGAGCGCCGGCGATGCTGCGCACGCTGGAGGTAAAGACGGAGCCGCTGCGCGTATGCGGGGCGGAGCGGGCGCTCAACCTCGACGCGCTGCCGGATGGGCCGTTTGCGCAGGTCGAGGCGCGGCTGAGCGCGCGGATGCGGGCTGTGGGCGCGGAGCTGGCTCCACTGGCCGAGTGCGTGCAATGAGGGCTACAACTTTGCGCGAAGCTCGCCGTTTTCGATCTTCGATTCAAAGACTGTTGCTTTGAGTTCGGGGTCCTGCGCGGAGGCACCGGTGCGGGGGTCGAAGGCGTAGCCGTGCCAGGGGCAGACGACGCGGCCGTCTTCGACGATTCCTTCGCCGAGGGGGCCCTCCTCGTGGGGACAGACGCCGTCGAGGACGGCGATGGCGCCGTTGACATTGGCGACGCAGAGAGGGCGGGCGGCGACGGTGAACTCGGCTACGGCGCCGGAGGCGGGAAGCTCGGACTGGGCGCAGATGCGGACAAAATCGGAAGTTGGCTCAGACATCGGGGAAGCTCCGTGCGTTGGGACGCAGTAGTCATGGTAACCGGAACGGGCGATCCGCGGCGCGAGGGAGGAAGAGAATGGCGAAGCGGGGGCGATAGCATGAAAAGGGAGCTCGCGGGCACGGCGGGCCGATGGGAATTGGGGAATGGCGCAGGGCAAGAAACAGATTCATCTGGTGAAAGGGCAGGCGGAGACGGGCTCGCGCAAGGCGTCTGGCGAGCCGATGGCGCCGCCGACGGTTTCGGGACGGTGGATCCTCGCAGCTTTCGGAATGGTGGTGGCGGCGGCGGCGATGTGCGCGTGGGGGACGCTGTGCCTGCTGTTCTGGCAGGGGTGGTGGCAGCTGCTCTATCGCCCCACATCGACGGTGGCGCAGACGCCGGCGAACGCGGGGCTGGCCTTCGATGCGGTGGGGTTTGCGGTGACCGACGCGGGACAGCCGCGGCTCCGGGGGTGGTGGATTCCGGCCGGGGCGGGCGCGGAGTTTGGGCGGTACACGGTGGTTTACCTGCACGGCGCCAAGGGGAACCTGGGCGACTGCGTGGATGCGCTGGCGAAGCTGCATGAGGCGGGCATGAATGTGCTGGCCTTCGACTATCGCGGGTACGGGGAGAGCCAGTTTGTGCATCCGAGCGAGAAGCACTGGAGAGAAGACGCGGATTGGGCGCTCCAGTATCTCGAAGGGACCAGGCAGATCGGGGCGGAGAGCATTGTGCTGGACGGGGCGGGGCTGGGAGCGAACCTGGCGCTCGAGGAAGCTGCGGCGCACCCGGAGCTGGCGGGGGTGGTGGTGAACGACCCCGAGCAGGACCCGATGGAGGCCGTGTTCGGCGACGCGCGGTCGGGGCTGGTGCCGGCGCGGCTGATGGTGAGGGACCGGTACGACCTGAAGGGGGCGGCGAAGCGGCTGCGGATTCCGTCGCTGTGGTTCGAGGAGGCAGGGACGGGCGCGGCTACGGCGCCGGAGTCTTACAGCGAAGTGGGCGCGACGAAGATGCTGGTGTGGCTGACCAAGGCGCAGGGGCGGGCGAAGGAGTATGAAGAGGCGCTGGCGCGGTGGCTGGGAGAGCTGCGGGGGTGAGTTAAAGGCATCCCTCCCAGTCTCAAAAGCGAAACCTGGGGCAGCCGGAGACCGGCGCGGGGTCGAATGGTGCTCTGCATTTGACATCGCCGGCGAAAGGCACCATGCTGTACCACGTAGCTCCTTAGCGGCATTCAGTGCGCCGGCTACGGAGAACCGGATCCAGCGGTGCAATTAAACCTGGATACTTCCGCAAGACCAGGCCCGACTCCCCTGCTGCGTGCCCAACGCTTTGCCCGGACCTGGGCTGAATACTTTTCATGGTGAAAACGCGTACGCGCAGCGCATATGCCCTCGTGTGGATATGCTCACGGCTGTCTTCGGCCGCTCCACCTTCCCCCTAAACGAGAGGAGAATCTCAAATGGCATCCGCAGCAGTTCAACCCTCTTCCGCTTCAAGTCTCCCTTCCGGCTCGCAGCTTGCGTGGAGCCTTTGCGACTGGATCGACCACGTGTCCAAGCAGCAGAACCCGCCGTCGCCGTGGACCATCGCATGGCAGCCCAGCAAGGTCGAGGCTGACTATGCAGCGGTCCTCCAGAACGGGAGCCAGTACGCACTTGTCTTTCGGGGGACCCATGGTTCCTTCGATAAGCTTGAGGACTTTGCCTGCGAGTTCTGGCTCGGCTTCGAACCGGTGGTGGGCGCGAAGGTCGCCTTGGGCGCGCAGGCCGCGCTGTTCGACGTGCTGATGCAGACCAGCAACGGGTTGGATCTCGGATCTTACCTGCAATCGATCTCCGGCTCGTGGAGCGACTCGAATCCACTTCTGGTCACGGGCCACAGTCTGGGCGGAACGCTGGCCGCGCTGGCGGCCTGCTGGATCGGCTTCCAGCTCGTGAAGAACGATCAGCGGCAGCTCGTCTCCCTGCCGTCGAGTATCCAGGCCATCACGTTTGCGCCGTTCGCGGCGGGCAACAAGGCGCTCGCAGATTTTCTGAACAGGTCATCGAACTATACGCCCTGCCTCAACGAGAACGACGCGATTCCGCACGTGTGGGCCACGGATACAAGTCTCAATCCGCTCTTCAATGTCGAGAATCTTTACAACCTGTTCCCCGATCCCGGGCCCCATCCCATGCCCAGCGGCAGCATCCGGACGGCGATTGAAAACAAGGTGGCCCTGATGCAGAAGAACGGCGTGAGCTACGTACAGACGACGGGCCGCCATAGCTATCAATTCGCATATCCGTGCACGCAGGGTCTTTGGGACCCCGAGGCCGGGTATCAGCACAACAAGGCCTACGCCCACACGTTTGGATCGACTTCCGCAGAGACGGAGTCCGCCGAAACCGTCGCGGAAGCCGGGGTCGCGTGAGAAGCACACCGCAACGGCTGGCCGGATGACCCTCCCGGCTTTGCCGTGTTTCCCGATCACCCGTGAAGGCGGCCCATCCTTCGCATTTTGCAAAGGGTGGGCCGGCCCGAACTTTCCCGAGCGCGATCCCGCGCTTTTTTCCCTCCGTCGGCCGGTCGTCCGGTCCTACCCTTTCCGCCCAATCCCCTCGAGGGTGAGGCCCTATCCAAAGAGGCGCCGATGGCGCCAAGGAATGGGGCATTGTGCAGGAGGGCGCCCGAGCTTCAATCAGGGTTTCGATTGGTTCTGAAGGAAGCTTAGAATCTGGTGCGCGGCAACATGGCGGCCATCGCCGACGATGCTGTGATGATCGATCCGCTGCAAGATCAAAAGCTCGGAATGCGGGATGAGAGAGTGCAGCCGCTGGCCGACTTCAACCGGCGTGATCGTATCCTGTTCGCCATAGAGCAGGAGGACCGGACACTTGACCCGGGCAGCATCTTCGGAGAGGTTCTCGTTGATTGCCTTTACGAGTACGGGCCGAAGCGGTCCCGCCTTGTAATAGTCGATGCTCCCGAGCCAGCGGCGCAGCTTTTCAACCGCCGGGCCCTCGCCAAGCAGGGCCTTCGCGAGCTTGAAGAACTTAACCTTGAGAAAGGTCTGCGTAGCTACGCGCAGAGGTCTTTTGGGCCGGAGACCGGCCGAAGCGATCAGGACCATGGCGCCGACCAGTTGAGGATGGCGCGCCGCCAGACGAATTCCGACCCGGCCGCCAAAGCTGTGGCCGATCCAAACACGGCGGCGGAGGGGTTGGGTCTGCAGCCACTCGGCGACTGCGTCGGCATAATCGGCGGTACCCCATGCACCAGGCGGCGGCGGGGATGCGCCAAACCCAGGAAAGTCAATCAAAGTCGAATATGCGAATGAGGCAAGCGATTCGGCCATGGGCTGCAAGGCCATTGCCGACTGGCCCCAGCCGTGTCCCCACAAGAGGTGCAGAGCATCAGGGCGGTCGGATCCCAGAGAATAGATCGAAAAGCGGGCGCCTTTTCCAGAAACAACTTCAGATTCCATCGTGGTCTCCAACCTGAACTTGCAGCCGACTCCGCCATTTCCATCATACGGGGACGATGACTTCCCGCCTGGCGGGGACCTGTCGATGCGAGCGGCGCGACTTGTCGAGCGGCGGGGAGGAGATCCCGATTCGCGGTGCGAATCCGGAAGATCCGAACTCTCGTGCTACACTTGCCCAATCTGGCCCCCCCGCCATGTCATAACTTCACGAGGAGGCAGGCGCATGCCCGACGAGCAAGCATCCAGCGCCGAAACGAAGGCGAGGAACAAGGTCTTAGTAATCTCCTTTGTCGGCTTTGTTCTCGGACTGATGGGTGTATCTCTCTTCGCGTTTTTGCATTCGAAGAATCAGATTTGGGAGAGCGTTATCGACGTCCTGCAACACTCCTCGGAGATTCTCTCGTCGGTCGGACTTATCGGGTTATTACTTGAGTTGGCAGTCAGGCGCGAGCTTGTGGCCGAAATTGAATACAGGATCAAGATATTCTTCAGGGTAGACAGAGAAGTAATTGAACTTCTTGGCGAAAAGGCCCGCAAGGACATCGTATCGAATACCCTGCGCGCGCATCTTGGCGACGACCTGGGCCTGGCGATCTTCAGCGGAGTGGTCAATCGATATTTCGAGGACCAGAATAGCTACCGGACAGACGCTTCTTACGAGATTTCGATGCGCGAGATGGAATGCGACCGGGCAATCACAGCGGGCGGAGTCAGGGTCATCTTCCCTGCGTCGGATTACTTTCAGGTGACCGCCAAGTATCATTTTCACCGGAAACTCCTGGGTAACGAGCAAAAGGCGATCGCGGTCATATTCGATAACAACTGGGAAGACTTAATCGACAAGTTCAGGCTTCCTTACTGCTTTTTCAGAGAGATGCTTCCGCTGTTTCCGCAGGAGGTGGACCCTCTCTTTCAGACCTTGAGGAACGGTTCCGGGCCATTGCAGCTCAGCCGTCTTTGCCGCGTTGAGGTGGAAATTGGAGGAAATAGACTTCAACTGACGCCGCCGACGATCGAGGACCGATCTGTAACATTCCGATTCGATACAAGCAAAGTCCGCGATCCTGGACTTATCCGCCATAAGATTGAAATTAACAGCCTGATTGCCAAGTCAGCTTGCAGTTATTCGATTCTGGTGACGGAGCCAACACGAGGACCAGAATTCGAGTTCAATTTTCCGGAATCGCTTCAGGTAAAAGTCGAGCACTTTTTTACTGGCGCCCAACCATTCGATGTCATGGTGGATAAACATATCCCGGGGCGGCGGACGGTAAGTATGAAATCCCGGAATCCTGACGAATCCTGGGTCTTTCCCAATAGTGGAGTCAATTTCAGCTGGAATTTTCCGCCCAGCAAGAATCGTGACGTTCGTGCGGCGACCAATCAGAGAGATTGCGCGCCTGACGAGAGTTGAGGCAACCGGAGAGAGCCCGGAGCTGCGAGGGGGCTTTGTCTCGATCGGCCGGGTTTCCGGTCCCGCCGGTGTCATCCGATCGCCCCGCGGCGAAGACCGGCCACGCTCCTGGCGGAACATGCGGCGTCTGCGCCTCTTTGTTCCAGGTTGACGCGCGCTTTTGACGCGCGACCGCATTGCCCAGAGCGGGCAATCCCTTGACGACGGGCCGTGCGAGCCGCGGGCTTTGGACGCGTCCGCCGCGGCGGGCCCGCTCGAGACGACAGGGCGTGCGGGCGCGGCGAGCGGGGTAGCGCGTTGGCTGGCTGCGCCGGAGAGGTGCGTGTGTATAATCACGGGCTAACAGCGGTGTGAAAACGGAGATGCGGGCGCGCGAGGGTAGGAGTGGGCGCTTGGCTTTGTTTGCCTGCCATGTATGCCGCTGCGGACTCAAATCCGAGGAGGATTGGAGATGCGGCTGGCGGCTGTGATGGCTTTTGCGGTTGTGTGGGGCGCGGGGATGGGGGCGGCGCGGCCGGCGGCGGGCACGACGGATGCGGCGGCGCTGCTCAAGGGGAGCTACAAGTTCCAAGAGGGCGGCTGGACGTATGTGCACCTCCAGGGAACGCCGGAGCAGATCGGGTTTCAGCATGGGTACCTGCTGGCGCGGGAGATCGAGGACAACGTGCATGTGTACCAGGTGACCGGGCTGCATGTGGACAAGAAGCCGTGGAGCTTTTTTCGCGAGGCGGCAAAGGATGTGCTGTGGCCGCGCGTGGAGCCGGAGTACCAGGAGGAGCTGAAGGGGATTGTGGAGGGGTTGCACGCGCAGGGGTCGCGGCTGGACCTTTGGGATATTGTGGCGCTGAACGGGGATATCGAGCTGAGCAACTACTACCTGCCGTGGCTGAACGCGAAGGAGGGAAAGACGGGTCCGGCGCAGGCAGTGGCTCCGGGCAAGTGCAGCGCGTTTATCGCGACGGGGACGGCGACCAAGGACGGGAAGATCGTGATCGCGCACAGCAACTGGTCGTCGTATGCGGAGGGGGAGCGGTGGACGATGGTGTTTGACATTGTGCCGGCGCGGGGCGAGCACTTCATCATGGACGGGCTACCCGGAGTGATCACGAGCCAAGACGACTTTGGGCTCAATGCGGCGGGACTGATGATTACCGAGACGACGCTGCCGATGGCGAAGGGGTTTGATCCGGAGGGGATTCCGGAGTTCGACCGGTCGCGGAAGGCGATGCAGTACGCGAGGTCGATCGACGAGTACGCGGCGATTATGCGCAAGGGCAACAACGGCGGGTATGCGAACTCGTGGCTGATCGGGGACAGGAAGACGGGCGAGATCGGGTACCTGGAGCTGGGGTTCCACCACACGCCGCTGACGAAGAAGAAAGACGGGTTCTTTGTGTCGTCGAATTTTGCGGCGGATCCGCTGGTGATCCGGGACGATACGCCGGGGTTCAATCCGAACGATCCGGAGAGCTCGATGAATGCGCGGCATATCCGGGCGCTCGAGTTTATGAAGGAGCACTACGGGAAGCTGGATATTGCGCTGGCGGAGGCATATCTCTCCGATCACTATGACACCTACGAGCACCGGATCGACGCGGGGAAGCGGAGCTTGTGCGGGCATGAAGATACTTCGCCGGTGGGCGAGAAGGTGTGGGGGGATCCGCCGTTTGATCCGGCGGGGGCGGTGACGGGGAAGGTGACGGACTCGGAGCTGGCGGCGAAGATGAGCTTTATCGGGCGCGCGGGGCATCCGTGCGGGGAGAGCTTTCTGGTGGGTCCGTTTCTCAAGGCGCATCCGCAGTTCGACTGGGAGAAGCCGATTCTGCACGACATGATTGCGGGGCCCTGGACGGAGTTTAGGGCTGGCGAGCGCGAGCCGGGGACGAGTGCGGGAAATTAGGACGAAGCCGGCTAGCGCGGCATGTCGCGGTGGACGGCTTTGACCTGGTAGCCGGCTTTTTTGAGGGCTTCGGCGATCTCCTCGGCCATCATGACGCTGCGGTGCTGGCCGCCGGTGCAGCCGAAGGCGACGGTGAGGTAGCTCTTCCCTTCCTTTACGTAATGCGGCAACAGATAGAGCATGAGCTTGGTGACGCGGGCGAGGAACTCGCGGGACTGAGGGAATTTGCGGACGTAGGCGGCGACTTTGGGGTCGAGGCCGGTTTTTTTGCGGAACTCGGGGACGAAGTGGGGGTTGGGCAGGAAGCGGACGTCGAAGACCATGTCGGCGTCGAGGGGGACGCCGTTTTTGAAGCCGAAGCTGAGGCAGGTGACGAGCATGTGCTGCACGTGGTCGTCGTGGCCGAAGCGGGCGAGGATGTGGGCGCGGAGCTCGTGGACGTTGAAGTCGGAGGTGTCGACGAGGGTGTCGGCGACGTTGCGGATGGGGTCGAGAAGTTGACGCTCTTCGACGATGGAGCGCCAGACGGTTTCGGATTTGCCAAGGGGGTGGGGGCGGCGGGTTTCGGAGTAGCGGCGGACGAGGACGGCATCCTGGGCGTCGAGGAAGACGACGCGGATGGAGAGGACCTGGCGGATGCTCTTGAGGATGTCGGGGAGGCGGTCGATGGTGGAGCCTTCGCGGACGTCGATGACGATGGCGGCGCGCTCCACGTCAGGGGATTTGCTGATGAGCTCGGCAAAGCCGGGCATGAGCTCGAGGGGGAGATTGTCGACGCAGTGGTAGCTCATGTCCTCAAAGGCCTTGAGGGCGGAGGCCTTGCCGGCGCCGGAGATGCCGGTCACGATGACCAGCTGTTTGGCGGGTTCGGGCGGAGACTTCTTGTTGTTGGATGAGGCGCGCGGTCGGGCGGCCCCAGAGCCCGGCTTGGATGGCGTCATGCGCTCATGCTACACCGGCGGAGGCTCTTATGCGCGGCCGGGCGGTGCGGCGAGGGTGTGATTCCAGGCGCCGCGCACGGCGAGGGCGGTGGCTTCGTCGGTGTCGAGGGGCGGAGAGAGGAGGCGGCCCTGTCCGAATTCGCAGCCCATGCGGGTGAGGACGGCGAGCTGCTCGGGCGACTCGATGCCCTGGGCGACGACCAAGACCCCGCAGGTACGGGTGAGGCGGAGGAGAGCGTCGAGGAACATCTGCTGGCGACCGGCGGAGGCCGCGCCGGCGGTGAGCTTGGGGTCGAGCTTGACGACGTCGATGGGCAGCCGGACGAGGTGATTGAGGGGAGCGAGGCTGGAGCCGAAGTTGTCGATGGCGATACGGATGCCGCAGTCGACGAGGCGCTGGAGGATGGCGACGGCGGCGTCGGGATTGTCGCTGAGGACGGTTTCAGGGATTTCGAAGAGGAGGCGGCCCGGGTCGGCAGCGGTGGCGGTGAGGACCTTGCGCAGCTGGACGGCGAGATCGGGGTGGTAGAACTGGCGGTGGGTGAAGTTGACGCTGGCGGCGAGGGTGCAGGGCGGGAGAGTGTCGAGCCAGTCGCGGAGCTGGCAGCAGACGGCGTCGAGGGTCTCGCGGCCCAGGCTGATGGTGAGGCCGGTGTCTTCGGCGACGGTCATGAGCTCGCGGAAGGGTTCGAGGGAGCCGTCTTCGCGGCGGCGGCGCAGGTGGGCTTCGAAGGAGTCGAGCTTGCCGGTGTCGAGGCGGAAGGTGGGCTCGAAGACGAAGCCGAACTGGCGTTCTTCGAAGACCTGGCGGAGTTCGCGCTCGCGTTCGTGCTGGCTGGAGACGACGAGTTCGAGGTGGCGGTCGAAGATCTCATAGCGTCCGCCGCCGGACTGTTTGGCGCGGTACATGGCGAAGTCGGCGTCGCGGATGAGGATCTCGGGGGCGACGTGCTCGCGGCTGGCCATGGCGACACCGATGCTGACGGTGGCCTGGACGAAGTGACCGAAGATCTCGAAGGGCTTCTCCATCTCGCGGAGGATGCGGCGGGCGACGATGTCGAGGTCGCTGACGGAGACGATGTTTTCGACGATGACGGCGAACTCGTCGCCGCTGAGGCGGGCGGCGGAGTCCTGGGGGCGCAGGATGGAGCGGAGACGCTCGGCGATGGTGACGAGGAGGACGTCGCCGGCGGCGTGGCCGAGGGTGTCGTTGATCTCCTTGAAGCGGTCGAGGTCGAGGAAGAGGACGCCGCAGCTCTGGTCGGAGCGGCGGGCGCAACGCGAGAGAGCCAGGCTGAGGCGGTCGAGAAAGAGGGCGCGGTTGGGCAGACCGGTGAGGACGTCGTGAAGGGCGTCGTGCTGAAGCTTGGCCTCAGTCTGCTTGCGGTCGGCGATGTCGCGGAAGGTGTAGACGTGGCCAACGGCAGAGTTGTCCACGAGGAGGGGCGCGGCCTGGAGGCTGACGTCGATGAGCTCGCCGGCCTTGTTCATGCGCACGGTTTCGACCGTGACGCAGCCGATCTCGTCCACCTGTTTTTCCAGCATGACATATTCGCTGAGGCGGGTTTCGGGGACGATGAGGTGACGGAGATCGCTGCCGGCGGCTTCCTCGGGGGTGTAGCCGAACATGCGGGCGAAGGCGGGGTTGGTGTAGAGGATGTGATCGTCGTGCTCGATGACGACCGCCTCCGGGATGCTGGCGAGGACATCTTCCATGAGGCGCGACTTGGGGGCGCGCTCGCGGACGCTGGGGTGAGCGACGATGACGGCTTCGTGGAGCTCGGCGCTGAGGACGCTGTAGGTGCCTTCAACGGGCAGGAGGCGTCCGCCCTTGGAGGGGAGGGTTGCGTGGAAGGGACTGCTGCCCCGGCGGGTTGCCGAGAGGGTGGTCTGGGGCTCGGCGGTGCCGGGAAAGAGGCCCCAGAGGACCTCCTCGACGGAACGGGGGATCCACACACCATCGGTGAGGCCGAGCATCTGGCGGGCCTCGGCGTTAGCGTAGACGATGCGGCCGGCGCGCTCAAGGAAGATGAGAACGGGGAGCGCGTCCAGGATCTCCTGGTGCTCGCTTCCTTCCCAGTTGGGCGGAAATTTCAAGCTTGTGGCCTCCCAGGGAACCGCAG
>Ga0335072_10000754_pt1 | contig 58192 bp, 51 predicted proteins | sample Lox_Sample_21_FD_206725 | JGI IMG/M metagenome (GOLD analysis project Ga0335072, IMG submission 206725) | Soil microbial communities from Loxahatchee National Wildlife Refuge, Florida, United States - Lox_Sample_2.1 | ecosystem: Environmental > Terrestrial > Soil > Wetlands | place: USA...
AGGTTCACACCAAAATAATACGGGATTTCGCGGTAGTCGGCCACGTCGAAGGCGGCGATGTCGGCGTATTTGCCAACTTCAATCGAGCCGCAGCGGTCATGCTGGCGGAGCGAATAGGCAGGGTTAATCGTGGCGGCGCTAATGGCTTCCGCGGGTGTCACGCGCATTTGCGTGCAAGCGAGGGACAAAATCATAGGCATGGAGACTGTGGGGCTCGTGCCCGGATTGAAATCGGTGGCAAGGCCGAAAATCGCGCCCGAATCGATTAGCGCGCGCGCTGGAGCGTAGTGAGAGAGCCCCAGATGGAAGCAGCAGCCGGGCAGCAGCGTGCAGACGACGTTCGAAAGGGCGAGGGCGCGGATGTCGGCTCGATCGATTTTCTCAAGATGATCGGCGCTGGCCGCTTGGAGTTCGATCGCGAGCCGGGCAGCGCCGGTGTGCGCGAGCTGTTCGGCATGAATCCTCGGGACGAGACCCCAGCAACGTCCTGCCTTCAAGATTTGCCGCGCCTGAGGAACCGTGAACGCTCCACGGTCACAGAAGACGTCGCAAAACTCAGCAAGCCCGGAGGCAGCAACGGCGGGTATCCATTTTCGGACGATGAGGTCGACATACGCTTGTGGCTTGCGGCTGAATTCGGGAGGGACGACGTGAGCACCAAGAAACGTGGCGGCGATATCCACCGGCTGCTCCTGGTGCAGCTCCTGAAGCAGCGCCAAGATTTTGGCTTCGCTCTTCCAATCAAGCCCGTAGCCGCTTTTTGCCTCGATAGTCGTAGTGCCGTTGGCGAGAAAGCGGACCAGATTTTCTTTCGCGCGGGACTTCAGCGAGTCCGCGCCGGCTTTGCGGAGCAACGCGACAGAGGAGCGGATGCCGCCGCCTTTGCGGGCGATTTCTTCGTACGTCGCGCCCTGAATCCGCAGCTCGTGTTCCTCCGCGCGGCTCGCGGGAAAAATCAGATGCGTGTGGGAGTCGACGAAGCCGGGAAGAACGACGCGCCCGTCGAGGTCGAACTTTTCCGCGCGGCGCGCGGGAGCAGTTCGTTCGATTTTGCGCCGAGGACCGACGGCGACAACTCTGTCGTCGCGGACGACGATAGCGCCGTCGCGAACGATGCCGAGATCGCTGAGCGCTTTCCCTCGCCGAGGAACCGGCCCGCGCAGCGTGAGCAGCTGGGAGCATCCGGTTATGAGCCAGTCAGGCACGAGAGCTCGCCGAAATACTAACTCCGCACTACGAAAAAGACTACCTCAGTTGGCCGATGCATCACCTCTTTCCGAGAGCAGCGTCATGCCGAAGCGGTCTTGCTGGCATAGGCCGGGGCGATGACTTCGGCGGCGAACGTTTCGATCGTCGTCGGGGTGGTGTTGGCGGGCGAGCGCGGCTCCGTCGGAGTCAGAAGGCCCTCGTTTGCGCCCTTCATCATTTCAATCAGAAGCTCCACCATCTTTTTCGGGACGCCCATCGATGCCATCGCAGGCGAGAGCATGAGGAACGGCACCTGCATGTAGCTGAGCTTCGGCTTGCCGATGGCGGCGCCGATAATGGGTGCGACTTCGTTCATGGTGACGTCGCGCGGGCCAAGGAGATATTGAACGGAGCTGCCGGAGAAATCGCAAGCGGCCAACCGGCGCGCCGCGTGATCGCCGATGTCGCGGGTGGCGATCATGGCCACCGCCAGATCGCCCTTGGCGCCGCCGGGAAGCATGCCCATGGTGCGCACGGCCTGGAGGCTCATGAGCAAATTTTCCATGAATTGAGCGGGGCGGAGATGGAGAACGTTGAGGCCTGAGATGGCATTGAGTTTTTGTTCGAGGAAGTGGAGGCCGACGATGGGCCCGGTGCCTTTTTCATGTTGCGCGCCGACGCTGGAGAGCGTGACGACGTAGGGAATTTTCGAAGCGGCAACGGCGGTGGCGTAAGAGCTGGAGACGCGGTCCTGAAACGCACGCGGATCCTCCATATCCCGCGAGCCCGGAAAGAGAAGATAGGCAACCTTGGCGCCTTCGAGCGCCTTGGTCATGGAGGCGGCGTCTTCGACATCGCCGATAAAAGCTTCCGCGCCCTTTTGGACGTAGGGCTGAAGTTTGGCGGCGTTGCGGCCGACGACGCGAATTTTTTCGCCTTTGGCGAGCAGAGCTTCGGCGGCCACGTGGCCGGTGTTTCCTGTGGCACCTGTGATGACGATCATGAGAGGTCTCCTTTTACGCTACGAGTATGTGCCGGTACCTCGGACGAAGCCATGGGAATTTTGACGCCGGACTTGCGGGCGAATTCGACGGCTTCGGGATAGCCCGCGTCCACATGGCGGGCGACGCCAATGCCGGGATCGTTGGTGAGAACACGCTCGATGCGCGCGGCCATTTCAGGAGTGCCGTCGGCGACGGTGACTTGCCCGGCGTGGAGCGAATATCCGATGCCCACGCCGCCGCCATTGTGAATCGAAACCCAACTGGCCCCGCTGGCCGTGTTGAGCAGAGCATTGAGAAGCGGCCAATCGGCAACGGCGTCGGAGCCATCACGCATGGATTCGGTTTCACGGTAAGGTGAGGCGACGGAGCCGCAATCGAGATGGTCGCGGCCGATGACGATGGGAGCCTTCAATTCGCCGCGAGCGACGAGGTCGTTGAGAGCAAGGCCGAATTTATCGCGCTCGCCGTAGCCGAGCCAGCAGATGCGAGCGGGGAAGCCCTGAAATTTCACGCGCTTTTGAGCAAGCTTGATCCAGCGTGTCAGCACTTCGTCGTGAGGAAACATTTCGAGGACCAGGCGGTCCGTGCGGTGAATATCGGAAGGCTCGCCGGAAAGCGCGGCCCAGCGGAAAGGGCCGCGGCCTTCGCAGAAGAGCGGGCGAATGTAAGCAGGCACAAAGCCAGGGAAGTCGTAAGCGTTTTTTACGCCTTGCTGGAAGGCGAAAGTGCGGATGTTGTTGCCGTAATCAAAAGTGACGGAGCCGAGTTTCTGCAAGGCCAGCATTCCCTCGACGTGGCGGGCGATGGATTCGAGGGAACGCTTCGTGTAGGCGTCGGGATCGGAGCGGCGGAGGCTGGCGGCTTGGGCGAGCGAAAGACCCTGCGGGACGTAGCCGTAAAGAGGATCGTGTGCGCTGGTCTGGTCGGTGAGCAAATCAGGAACGACCCCGCGGGAAGCAAGCTCGGGAATCACGTCGGCGCAATTGCCGACGAGGCCGACGGAGACGGCGTCACGCTTGCGGACGGCGTTTTTCAGGATGCGCAGAGCTTCGTCGAGGTCGTTGACCATGACGTCGCAATAGCCGGATTTCACGCGACGCTTGATGCGCTCCGGATCAACGTCGATGCCGAGAAAGGCGGCGCCATTGAGAGTGGCGGCAAGAGGCTGCGCGCCGCCCATGCCGCCCATGCCGCCCGAGGCAATGAGTTTTCCGGCGAGGTCGCCGCCGAAATGTTTGCGGCCTGCGGCGGCGAAGGTTTCGTAGGTGCCCTGCAGGATTCCCTGCGTGCCGATATAGATCCAACTGCCGGCGGTCATCTGGCCGTACATCATGAGGCCCATGCGGTCGAGTTCGTCGAAGTGTTTCCAGTCGCTCCAGTGGCCGACGAGATTGGAATTGGCGAGGAGGACGCGCGGAGCGTAGGAATGCGTGCGGAAGATGCCGACGGGCTTGCCGGATTGGATGAGGAGGGTTTCATCGGCTTCGAGAGATTTGAGGGAAGAGACGATGGCGTGGAAGCAATCCCAATTGCGCGCGGCTTTTCCGCGGCCGCCGTAGACGATGAGGTCATCAGGCTTTTCGGCGACTTCGGGGTCGAGATTGTTGAGCAACATGCGGTAGGCGGCTTCCTGCTGCCAGCCCTTGCAGGAGAGCGCAGAGCCGCGCGGAGCGGCGGCGGGTTTATAGGCGGCTTCGGGGGAGATCACATTGGCCATGTGAATTGCCTCCGCAGGAATCTTAGCGCAAGGGAGGAATGGGAATACAGCATTGAGAAATTCAGCCTGGCGAATCCCCGGAATTTGTTGCGAACCGGAATGAGCGCGATCGTTTGTTTTGTAGGAGTTAGGGTGAATCCGGTTTTTACGTGTGTTGCGAACCGGATGAGAGTGGCTAGTGACGAGTGGCGAGTGACGAGAGAAAGACAAATCCGGAGGCGAAGGCGAGAGCGCGGCAAATCAGGAATGTGGCTTGGAAGAGGAAGCGAAGAAGAGGCGCGTTGCGGGGCGGGCGGGGGATGAGCTAGAGTGACGAAAGAATATGGGCTACCCCGCTCTGACAAAATGCTTCCTGGACGCGATCGACCGGCGTCCGATTCCCAATGCACAGATGTTCCGCTCCCGGACTGGGTGGGAGTCAATCTCCTCGGCGGAAATGCTGCGACGAGTGGCGGGCCTGTCGAAGAGTCTTTTTGAATTGGGGATCAAGCCGGGCGACCGCGTGGGAATTTTCGCGCCGAACTGTCCCGAATGGCATCAGGCGGACTTTGCGATTCTGGGATTGGGCGCGGCGAGCGTGCCGGTGTATTTCAACGAGTCGCCGGACCGGATGACGTACATCCTGAACGATTCGGGAACGCGAATCGTCGTGACGGTGGGCGAGATGCAGGCGCGGCGGCTGGCGGAATGCAGGGGGCGGCTGACGACAGTGGAGCAGGTGATTTCGGCGGAGGCGCCCGAAGATTTGGGAAACGAAGTGCTGCGGTACGAGACGTTGATCGGGTCCGCGGGAGAAAAGGAAGTCGCGGAATACCGGCAACGAGCGGCGAACGTCACGTCCGAGCAACTGGCGACAATCATCTACACGTCGGGGACGACCGGGGAACCGAAGGGCGTGATGCTGACGCATTCGAACCTGAGCTCGAATGCAGTTGATTCGAGCGCCGGGCTTGAGTATTTCGGGACCGATCTTGTGCTGTCGTTTCTGCCGCTGGCACACGTCTACGAGCGGGTGGACGGGTACACGGACATTTTCAAGGGCGTGGGCATCGCGTACGTCGAGCAGATCGAAACCGTGCCGCAGGCGCTGCTGGAAGTGCATCCGACGATTGCGGCGGCGGTGCCGCGATTTTTCGAGAAGATCTACGCGAACATCATCGCCAAGGGGCATCAGGAATCGGGACTGAAGCGAAAGATATTCGATTGGGCGCTGCGCGTGGCGGAAAAGGCTGTTCCGTGGAAAGCCTACGGCAAAGCGATCCCTTCCAGCTTGCGGTTTCAATGGCAGATTGCCAACCGGCTGGTGTTTTCGAAAATCCGCGAGGGGCTGGGCGGGAGAATCCGCCTTTTCATTTCGGGCGGAGCGCCTCTGGCGCCGGAAATTGCGGAATTTTTCTGGTCGATCGATTTGCCGATTTATCAGGGATACGGGCTGACGGAGACTTCGCCGGTGGTGGCGGTGAATACGCCGCTGGCCAACCGGGTGGGGACGGTGGGAAAGCCGATCCCGCATGTGGAAGTGAAAATCGCGCAGGATGGAGAAGTGCTGGTGAAGGGGCCGTGCGTGATGCAGGGCTACTACCGGAAGCCGGACCAGACGCGCGAGGTGCTGACGCAGGACGGGTGGTTTTCGACGGGAGACATTGGCCGGATCGACGAAGACGGATATCTGATCATCACGGACCGGAAAAAAGAGCTGCTGAAGACGGCGGCGGGAAAATTCGTGGCTCCGGCGCCGATCGAGAACCTTCTGAAGACTTCACGGTACATTTCGAATGCGCTGGTGGTGGGAGACAAACGGAAATTCGTGTCGGTGCTGATTGTGCCGAACTTCGCGACGATACAGCCGGAGGGAGAGCGCGCGGGGCATAGCTTTGCTGCGACGTCGCAGATGATTGCGGATCCTTGGGTGCGCGATTTGCTGTCGGCGGAAATCGAGCGGCTGACGGCGTCGCTGGCTCAGTATGAGAAGCCAAAGAGATTCGCGCTGCTGGAAAAGGATTTTACGTACGCGGACGGAGAATTGACGTACACGCTGAAGGTGAAGAGGCGGATTATCGAGCAGCGGTATCAGGACGTGATCGCGCGGTTGTATGCGGATGTCGAAGAGCCCCGGCCACACCACCTCGCGTAACAAGGCAAGAGATTTTGTTTCTATCGCTTGAATTTGCTCCACTGTGGTGTCCGCCGTTCCGGCGCCGAGATTTCTCGTCGTCGCAAAGACGCCCGATTTTCGCGAGGACCGACGGAGTAGCGCGAAAATCAGGCTGCTCCTCCTCGGAATGACAGGGTAAAGGTGAGGCATTTCGTGGAGCGGAGGTCCGCCTCGCGAGGAGCCCCAAGACCACGAGACGCGAGTACAATAGGGGCGGAGAAGATGCGATGAACGACCAATTGGTGATTGCGGGGCGGGGATTCCGTTCCCGGCTAATCGTAGGCACGGGAAAATACCGCAGCTTTGCGGAAATGAAGCGCGCGCACGAGGCGTCGGGTGCGGAGATGGTGACGGTGGCGGTGCGGCGCGTGAATCTGACCGACCGCACAAAGGAATCGCTGCTTGATTACATCGACCGGAGCAAGATTTTCATTTTGCCGAATACGGCGGGATGTTACTCGGCGGACGAGGCGATCCGGACGGCGCGATTGGGGCGCGAAGTGGGGCTTTCGGAATGGGTGAAGCTCGAAGTGATCGGAGACGAGAAGACGTTGTTTCCGGACACGGCGGGGCTGATCGAGGCGACGAAGGTGTTGGTGAGAGAAGGGTTCGTGGTGCTGCCGTACACGAACGACGATTTGATTGCGGCGAGAAAGCTGGTGGATGCGGGCGCGGCGGCCGTAATGCCCCTGGGAGCGCCGATCGGCTCGGGAATGGGGATTCAGAACCTGGCGAACCTGCGAATCCTGCGCGAGAGGATCACCGAAGTGCCGTTGATTGTGGATGCGGGAGTGGGAACGGCGTCGGACGCGGCGATTGCGATGGAGCTGGGCGCGGATGGCGTGCTGATGAATACGGCGATTGCGGGAGCGCAGGATGCAGCGTTGATGGCGGAGGCGATGAGGCTGGCGGTGGAGGCGGGGCGGAAGGCCTATTTGGCAGGGAGGATTGAGAAGAAGCTGTACGCGACGGCGTCGAGCCCGCTGGCGGGAGTGGTGAGGTAGACTCGCGCGGCAGTTCCGGGTGTTGTCAGCGAAAGAGGATGTGCCAAGAGATGTCGACGAGGGCGTGAACGAGAGCGGACGGCAGGAGCGAGCCTGACTTCATCCAGACGTGGCCGTAGAAAAGTCCGGCGATGGTGGCGAGGGCTACGTACTTCCAGTTGGGATACGGCGCGTGAAGAATGTGAGAGAGGCCGAAGACGACGGACGCGACGATTAATCCGGCATAAGGGTTCTTGAAAGTTTTGGAAAGAGCGTTCTGCAGAAGTCCTCGAAAGAGAAATTCCTCCGGCCAAGCGGTGAAAAATAAAATTCCAATGGCAGAAAGAGGCAGCGAGCGAAGGCGCGCGGCGGAGGGCTCGAACGCGAGGAAATGCATTTTAACGCCCAGAGGAATTGCGATGAGGGCAAAGAGCGCGAAATGAGAGGTGGCGAGGAGCGCGTCGCTATGCCGCCATTCGACGGCGTAGCCGATGCCGTCCATGCGGCGGATGAGGACGAACGCGGCGACGCCGATGCAGAGAGCGAGAAGAATCGTGAGCGTGTGCGTGAGAGGCCAGATTGAGGCGCCGTGGGGTGCCGGGAAGACAAAAAGGCGATACATCCAGCGGAATTCGACGGGCAGCCAAAGGATGAGGATAGCGGCATAGTCGGCGGCGGTTCCGGCGGGCTTGCCGCGGCTGATTGCCGCGAGAAGGATAGGAAGAACGGCGTAGGCGGCTCCGATCATGGCGAAAGTTAAATTTCTGGTGACGCCCAGCGAGTAAGCGACGACGGCGAGGAGCGGGAAGAGTGCAAGCAGCGGAGCGCCGAGCTCGCCGAAATGTCGCGTAGCTCTTTCGAGTACGGGCGGCGAGGCGAGAAACAGCTCAAAGGCGAAGAGGGCGGCGGCGACGCCGAGGCCAAGGGCAAACACCGGGCCCGAGTAGCCCATCGCGACTCCGTAAAACGCCGCCATGACGACAACGACGGCCCAGAGGATGGCCGCAACGGGAAAAGACATTTGCCAGTGTGACGAGCGAGAAGGCATCGCCAGAATTTTATCGAAATGGAGCGGGCGGTCGCGAAAAACTTGATTTGAACGGCGCGGCCGGTGATTCTGGCGGGAATCGTTGACGATGGCTGAAGCGGCAAGCAAGAGAATCGCATACATCGACTGGATGCGCGGCCTGGCGTGCGTGCTGATGTTTCAAACGCACTGCTACGACTCGTGGCTCGGCGGAACGGCGCGCGATTCGAAAGTACTCCGGTGGTCGCAACTGGGGGGGACGCTGCCGGCGCCGCTGTTCCTGTTTTTAGCCGGGATTTCGTTCGCGCTGGTGACGGACAAGTCGCAAAGAAAAGGAATTGCGGCCGATGAGATTGCAGCGACGACGATCCGGCGGGGAGCGGAGATTTTCGGGCTCGGATTGCTGTTTCGCGTACAGGAATTTTTGCTGGGGTGGGGATGGTCGCCGTGGACGGACCTGCTGCGCGTCGACATTCTGAACACAATCGGCGCTTCGATGATGTTGATGGGCGTCGCCTGCCGGATCGTTCAAAAGAGAAAGGCCAGGATATGTGCGTCCGTGGGCATTGCCGCCGGAATCGCGATGCTGACGCCGCCATTGTGGACGACGTGGGCCCCGAACTGGCTGCCCTGGTATTTCGAGAGCTACATCAACGGCGTACACAACCTGGGAGAGCCGCAGCCCTGGCTGTTTCCGATTTTTCCGTGGACGGCGTTCGCGTTCGCCGGATTGGCAGTGGGTTTTTTCCTGTTTACGGACTGGGCGCACGAACGGATGTTTCAGGCACTGCTCGCGGTGGGCGCGGCGGGGGCAATTCTGATCGTCCTATCGGAATGGTTCGACGCGATTCCATATCGGCTATACATGACGTACGACTACTGGCACTCGAGCCCGCAGTTCCTGATGTTGCGTGTGGGAATTTTGTGCCTCATCACGCTTGGGGTGTACGCATGGTGCCGTTGGGGGCTGGGACAAGTGGGATTCAGCCCTATAATTCAGCTTGGGCAAACGTCGCTGCTCGTCTACTGGGTGCACATCGAATTTGTGTATGGAAGATTTTCGATTCTCACAAAGCACGCGCAGACGATTCCGCGGGCGACAACGGGATTGATTGTCATCTTTTTGGCAATGCTTCTGCTTTCGCTGGCCAGGACGCGATCGAGAGGGCATGGCGGCGCATTTATCGCGCGGGTGCGGAGGACACTGCAGCCTGCGACGGAGAATTGAACGGAGTTCGCGGAGCGGGGAAGAGTTACTTCGGAGGGTGAGCGGGTGAGGACGGTGTGCTAGGCTGAGACGGCTTCGAGGCGACGTCAGGCGAAGTTTTGAAAACGAATTCGCCTGGTCTGGCAAGGCCCATTTCTTCGCGAGCGATGCGCTCGATGGCTGTGGGGTCGGATTTCAGGGATTTCACGTTGTCCTGCAGCTTCTGATTTTCTTCGTTCAACTCATCGATTTGCTTCTGCATGGACTGGGCCTGCACCAGGGACCGGCGCATGGCAAGGACGCCGTGGGTTCCGAAAATGTCTTGAATCAGCAGAAGGACAAAGCCCACGACAAGAAACCAAGTGAGATTCCGGCGGACAAACTCGAGGAACTGTCCGGAGAACGATGCCTTGGGGACTCTTGTTCCGGCGATTATGCCCCGATCCACGCGCGAGCCTCCCCACTGATTCTTTTCGATTCGGCGAGCGAGGACGATTCCGCATAAACGCGGACGACAGGCTCGGTGCCCGAGGGTCGCATCAGGACCCAGGAGCCGTCATTGAGCACGAGCTTGAGACCATCTCTCCGGTCAATGCGCTCGACGGCGCGCGCGGCAAATTGATTCGGCTCGCGCTTCAAAAGCTCCGGCAACTTTTCCTGCACTTGTGCGGATACGTGAAGGTTCACGCGGATGGGCCAGCATTCGACTCCGGTGCGGCGAAAGAGGTCGCGCAACTGTTCGCCCAAGGAAGCCTGGCGCGCGGCAATCATTTCCGCAACGAGGAGGCAAGCGAGAATGCCATCCTTTTCAGGGACGTGGCCGCGAATCGTCATGCCTGCGCTTTCTTCACCGCCGAGGACGATTTCGTCCGCGCGAAGATGGGCGCCGACGTATTTGAAGCCGACCGGGGTCTCGTAGACTATCACGCCGTGGCGCTTCGCGACGGCGTCGAGCAAGTGAGTGGTGGCGACGCTGCGGCAAGCCCCGAGCTTTGTGCCGCGCGTTTCGAGGAGGAAGTCAAAGAGGAGCGCCAAAATATGATTGGGAGAAACGAACGAACCGTCGCTATCGAGGATGCCGAAGCGGTCGGCGTCTCCATCCGTGGCAAGGCCGGCGAGGGCCTTGCCTTCGCGCACGGCGGCCTTCAACTGCGCGAGGTTTTCTTCGGAAGGATCGGGGCCGGTGCCTTCGAACAGGACGTCCCTTCCCGTGCGAATGGCGGTCAATTTCACTCCGTGACGGGAAAGCAGGGGATCGAGCCACCCGGCGCCGCAGCCGTGGACCGCGTCGTAGACGAATGCACCCTTTGCTTTCCGCAGCGCGTCGAAGCGGACGACCTTTTCGAGTTGTGTGAAATAAGGCTCGCGGGGATCGACCTGGTTGAAAGAGTCGTGAATGTCCTCGAGGCGAAAAGGCTCATCTTCCAGAGCTGCCGCGCGCCGTTCGATGTCCTTGGTTGCTTCGGGGAGTGCGGGACCGCCCTCGGAGCCGGAAAATTTGAGCCCGTTATAAGTGTACGGGTTGTGGCTAGCGGTGATATTGATGCCGCCATCGAATTTGCCATGGAGAATCGCATGAGCGACGGCAGGAGTCGGAGTGGGCCCTTTGCACGTGGACACGCCGCAACCTTTCTTGCGCAGGACATGCGCGCAGGTGGCGGCAAACTCTTCGGAGAAGAAGCGCGTATCGTGGGCAACGAGGATGTTGGGCGACTTGCTTGAGGCAAGAACATGCGCCGCGATGGCGGAGGCCGCGCGGCGAACGCCGGAGAAATTAAAATCGTCGGCGATGATTCCGCGCCAGCCGGAAGTGCCGAAATGGATGGCCTGGCTTGTCACGGACGGGTATTGTAGCTTGGCGCGCGAGGCAGAGACACCGTAGATTCTTGCGGCGGCGAATCGCAAGAGTAAAGACGCGAAAGAGGGCGGAAGGGAATGACGGACAAGCGAGTGGTACTGGTGACCTGCAAATCCACGCGCGAAGCCAGGAAAATAGGGCGCAAGCTGGTGGAATCGCGGCTCGCGGCGTGCGCGAATCTCGTGCGAGCTCCGGTCGAGTCCATCTACCGATGGAAGGGGAGCGTAGAAACGGCGAGAGAAGTCCTGCTTATCTTCAAGACAACACAAGCGAACATGCGGCGGTTGGAGAAGGCGATCCGCGAGGCCCATAGCTACGAAGTGCCGGAGATTGTAGCGCTGCCAATCGCGGAAGGACTGCCGGCATACCTGGATTGGATTGCGGACTCGGCGCCAGAAAAAGCGACGAAGGAACGGAAATCCAAATAGCCGAATCCCGGTGGATTAGATTTTTGAAAGAGCCTGGTCGAGATCGGCAATCAGGTCCTCGACGTCTTCAATGCCCACGGACAATCTGACCAGACCTTCCGTGATTCCGATTTGCTGCTGAATTTCGCGAGGAATCGAGGAGTGCGTCATGACGGCGGGAAGAGAAATGAGCGTTTCGACGCCGCCGAGGCTTTCCGCGAGCGAGCACAGGCGGACGTGATTCAGGAAGTTCCTGGCGGCATTGGAAGATCCCAGGTCGAAGGAGATCATCGCGCCGAAACCCCGCTGCTGTTTGCGCGCAGTCTGGTGCTGGGGATGGGAAGCCAAGCCAGGGTAGATGACGCGCTTGACCTTGGGATGCTGTGCGAGAGATTTTGCAACTTCCATGCCGTTTTTGTCGTGGCGCTCCATGCGGACGGCGAGCGTCTTGAGACCACGCGAAACGAGAAAACAGTCCATGGGAGCGAGGCCGGCGCCGGCGGAGCGCTGGATGAAGTAGATCTTTTCGGCGTCTTCGGGGCGCGCGAGGATGACGGCGCCGCCTGTGCAGTCGCTGTGGCCGTTTAGGTATTTCGTCATGGAATGGACGACAATGTCCGCCCCAAACTCAATGGGCCTCTGAAGGAACGGGCTCAAAAACGTGTTATCGACGACGAGGCGCAAGCCGCGTTCGCGGGCGAGCCTGGATGCTGCCGCGAGATCGGTGACGATCATCGTCGGGTTGGTCGGGGTCTCGACATACAACATGCGCGTGGTCGGACGGATGTTTTTTTCGACTTCATCAAGGCGCGACGTGTCGATATAGCTGAATTCGAGACCGAACTGGACGAGCAATTGGGTTGTGAGGCGAAAGACTCCGCCATACACCGCCTGGGAGAGGATGACGTGGTCGCCCGGACGCAGGAGACGGAAAACCGAGTCGATTGCTGCCATGCCGGAAGTGAAGACATAGGCATGTGAGCCGCCTTCTAGCTTTGCGACCGTGCGCTCGAGCGCTTTGCGGTTTGGGTGGTTCGTGCGCGCGTAGTCGTAGCCCTTGCTTTTCCCCATCTCTTCGAGCACGTAGGTCGAGGTTTGATAAATGGGAGCGACAATAGACCCGGTGGCGGGGTCAGGCTCCTGACCTACATGGATGGCGTCTGTCGAAAATCCCATTGAGCTCTCCTCGAACGCGCGTAAGTAACCTTCGCAAAATCATACCCTTGATTCGAGAAAACCCGAAAGCGCGGTCCACTGCATGAGACCAAGAAGGCTTGAGCGCGCTGTGCAATTGGAGTAAAAGAAGATGTGATGGACGCGCTGCTGAACACTCGAATCGTCCGCACGGCGCTCGCCGCGACACTGCTCTCCGGCTTGGTCTGCGGGAGTGTTCGCTTCGCGCGGGCTCAATCGAGCGCTCAGGAAAGCGCGAAGAGCCAGGAGCAAGACAAGCAGAACTCCACACCGGCGTCGAAGGATGACTCGAACTCGAAGAAAGACGGCAAATCCGACGAGCACGCGACGGCCGATATTCGAATTACAGTAACGTCGAACACCGGGAAGCCGATCGAGAATGCTTCCGTCTACGTGCGCATTCCCGAGGATGGCGGGCTTCTCCACCACGACAAGCTGCAGGAGCTGGATCTAAAGACGAATTTGGATGGAACGGTGAAGGTTCCGCCGGTACCGCAGGGAAAAGTACTGATTCAGGTGGTGGCCAAAGGCTGGAAGACGTACGGCAGATGGTATGAACTCAACGCGGGCAAGCAGGAGGTTGCAATCAAGCTCGATCCGCCGCCGCGCTGGTATTGATCTCCCTCTGTTTTTCTCGCAACGTCCTCTTCCTCAGCGCATTCGAGTAGGTTGAGGACTGTCACAGGGGGACCAATTGCACAACGCGTGGTGCAAATAGGATTAAATCATTTGGTTCGTTGAGAATCAGAACGGTCGAAGAGCCTTTTCCACACGGTTTTCAACAAAACTGTTGAAAAGTTTTACAGACGGTTCACATTTGCCGAGGTGCTTTGCGTCCGATTGGCTTCCAACTTGCTTTGAAAGACGATTCGAACAGTGCGCTGCGCCCTGGAGCGGGCCAAATTTCAGGCGGGTAGAGGAATCAAGTGGCTGGCGCTTGCTGTGCTATGATGCTTTTCCTCCGGGTGAATTTCCCTCAACTAAATGAAGCGATTGATTTTGAATGCGGACGATTTTGGATTCACGCACGGCATTAACCAAGCGATCGTCCGCGCACACCGCGAAGGAATTCTTACCAGCACCACGCTCATGGCGAATGGACCGGCATTCGAAGAGGCAGTTGCGCTGGCCCGGGAAGCGTCGGAACTCGGAGTCGGCGTTCACTTTGTGCTTCTGGGGGGCAAACCAGTTGCGGATGCAAACAAGATCCCCTCGCTCGTGAGGGCGGATGGAGCGTTTCCGGATTCGCTGCCGGGTTTTGTGGCGCGAGTGACCGCGGGCCGAGTCCGAGAAGAAGACATTGATACGGAGCTGAAAGCGCAGGTTGGAAAGATTCGGGCGGCTGGGATAGAGCCGACTCATATTGATTCGCACAAGCATACACATGCGCACCCGCGGGTGTTTCGCGCGATGGCGCGCGCGGCGAGGGAATTGGGAATCCTGCGCGTGCGGAATCCATTTGAACGGCTGCAAGATTCCTGGGCGCTGGCTCGTTCGAGTGGCGCATTTTCTATGCAACTGGCTGCCGCAGCGGCTGCCAGAATTCCGTCGGGAGATTTTGAACGAATCCGAAAAGAGTTTGCCCTGCTTGCTCCGGATGGATTTCTTGGGCTGGCCGTGACGGGAAAAATGTCTTCTACGGCGCTGGCGGCGGCGGTTCAACTTCTGCCCGAGGGAGTGTCGGAGATCATGCTTCATCCCGGCTATGACGACGCCGAACTGGCGGCTTCGAGGACACGATTGCGGGCGGAACGGGAATTGGAATTCGCGGCGTTGGTCGATCCGGAGTCCCGGCGCGCGCTGGAAAGGGAAAACATACGCCGGGTCACGTTCCGGGAGTTACACTGAGTGCGTCCGGTCCCTTGGATGCGAGAGGAGAGGTTCGACGATGAGAACGCACAGGGTCAGGGACGGCCGAAAACGTGAGGTGTGTTCGCGCGCTGTTCTGGCGGCAGTGATGGCGGTCCTTATTGCCGGAGCGACGTTTGGCGCAGACGAGCCGTGGAAGACGAAGCCTTTTCAACAATGGACGGAAAAGGACATCGACAGAATCCTGTCGTCTTCCCCGTGGGTTCGATCCATTGTTTTGCCGGCAGGGGATTCTCCGGGAGGGTTTGGAGGTTCGACAGGGCTCGAAGGACCTCCCGGGAGGGGGCCAACCGGCGCGAACAATCCAAACAATCCGAACAGTCCACCTTCCCTGCAACAGGGCGAACAACAGGAAGCGCAGCCAAGCACGAGGACGTTCTATATATTCTGGCAATCGTCGAAAACAATGCGAGCGGCCGTGGCGCAGAGGGCCGTCCTGCAATCGAAGATGTCGGAGGCGGACGCAGAGAAATACGTGGATGTTACCTTGGTGGATTATCAAGTTGTCGTCCAAGGGCAAAACATGAGGATTTTTCAGGACTACGACGAGAAATATACGCAGGAGGGGTCGTTCCTAAAATTCAAGAAATCAAAGGAAAAGGTCTCTCCTTCGAAAGTGGAATTCCAGAAGGCACCGGACGGCGACACCATTACTGCAGTAATCTTTTCCTTCCCCAAGAAACTTCCTTCCGGCTCTCCCTTGATTCTTCCGGATGAAAAGAGTATTGAATTCACATGCAAGCTCGGTGGATTCACGTTGGACACGAGCTTTGACCCGCAGAAAATGAAAAATCAAGCGGGCCCGGACCTTTGAACTCCAATTCAAGCACCTCTTCAAATCCAGGAGGGACACTCCTCATGCGGCTGATGCAAGCGTGCACGGTAGCGGCAGTGCTCTGTCTTTTTTCAGTGCCGGCAGCGAAGGCGCAGTTCGGCGGACCACACGGAGGACCTCCTTCCCTGCAGGGGATTTTTCAGCCGATTGTGGGGCGCGGGGCGGCCTATGAAATTCAGCACCAGAACGGGGAGAAATCGTCGATGGAACTGGCCGTCGTTGGCAAGGATTCCGCCGGCGGCGGGCAAGGATACTGGATCGAGATGACGTTCGACGGCCGCGAGGGCCAAGTGGTTATGAAGACGCTGAGCACGGTGGAGTCGAACAACGTGGTCGTGTCGCGAATGATCATGCAAATGGACGGCCGACCGCCGATGGAGTTTCCTGAGCAATTCCTGCAGAGGAGGAACCCGCCGCGCTCGGCGAATATCAAGGACAGCGCCGAGGATGTCGGCAGCGAAACCTTGACCGTTCCCGCAGGGACATTCAAATGCGAGCACTACCGGTCGAAGGATGGTTCGGGGGATTTCTGGATCACCTCGGACATTGCGCCCTGGGGCCTGGTCAAATCCCAGGATAAGGACGTCACCATGGTGCTCACAAAGACCATCACGGATGCCAAGGACAAAATCACCGGGACTCCCATTCCATTCAATCCGATGATGTTCGGCGGGGCGCAGCCTCCGTCGCAGTGAGGGTTCGCGACATCTCACGGCTGCAATGGTTGCACGAATGCGCAGACGGAGTGTGGTGTGTGTGGTTGTGAATCGGCCCGCTTAGGGAGAAAATCTACCAATGGCTCCTTCCGAGGATAAGTTCTTCAAAGCAAAAATTCTCACCCGAAAAGACCTAGCTCCGGATTTGTGGACGATCCGCCTCGCTCCTGGCGGCGACTTCAAATTCGTGGCGGGACAATACTGCACGCTGGGCGGCCAGGTGGGCGAGAAGTTCGTCGAGCGGGCTTATTCGATTTGCTCCTCGCCTTACGAGGAGGAGTTGGAACTATTCTTCGAACTGGTTCCCGAAGGCGAATTCACGCCGTTTCTTTACACACTGCCGGCGGGCAGCGAAATTTCCATGAGGAAGATTGCCAAGGGGCGCTTCACGCTCGACTTGAAGAGCGGGCACAAGAATCATCTGCTGATTTGCACGGTTACGGGTGTGGCGCCATACGTCTCCTACATCAGGACACTATATAAGGACTGGAAGCAGGGGAAGTTCCCCGCGGATATTCGACTGTTTGTCTTACAGGCTGCGAGCCGTTCGTGGGAATTCGGCTATTGGGAAGAATTGAAGAAGATTGCGGATGAAGCGCCCTGGCTGGATTTGGTGGCAACGATCAGCCGTCCTTGGGAAGACACAGCGTGGAAGGGCGAGGTCGGCCGCGCCGAGGATATTTTGCGAAAGTATGCGGATCAGTGGGGAATGACGAACGCCGATACGACCGTCTATCTCTGCGGGCATCCGCAGATGCTGGAAAACGGACTCGGAATCTTGCAGCGCCGGGGCTTCGAAAAGAAATCGATCCAGACGGAAGCTTACTGGGTGCCCGCGAAAGAATAGCTCCCCGTCCCTGGCACGCTTACGATTGTCCCTCAGGTTGCGAGCTGGAAATTTCTTCCAGCGTGCCGGCAATCGCGCGAACCGGGACGCTCACGTGAACCACATCGCCGGAATCCATCACATCCACGACGATGCTCCAGCCTTCTTTTTTCACAGCGACGTGCTGGCCAGGTTCTGAGACTTCGACGATCGTCATGTCGGACTGTTCTTCCAAGGACTCGGTTGCAGCGCGAATGGCCGGCATCCACGGGCGCAACCGTTGGCTCGCGTCTTGAAGTTTTTCCGCAGGAACGAAGTGCAGGCAGATCGGGACAAGCATGGCCGGAGCTACCACGAAGATGTGATGCGTCTCGGGCCGCGTTTCCCGCACGTCCACGTGGACAAAGCCTTCGCTGCACAGGATTGCACCAGCCACGACAAATGTCCCCGCAGTATAGAGAGCAATTTTCCCGAGAAGAGCCATGAGCGACCTCGCTTTCCCGTCCGCTACTGCGAGTTCTTTTCGTCCACCCAGACGCGGACGTGCTGCGAAGCTTCTTCGACGGTGATGGCGAGCGTTTGGCCCGCCTGGTCGAGCGCTCGAAGGGCCGCGGCTACATCGAGTTGGTTTTGGTGGTAGGTAGAAAAAAGGGCGTCAGCGACGGAAAGAGGAATCGTGACGTCGACTTTATCGGCTTCTTTGCCCCGGGAGTCGCGTATTTTCACGAGGATGTTTCCGTTAGATTTTAGAACGCGTACGTCCTGGTCAGCTTGTTTGATGGAGACAAACTCGTTATCCGGCGCGTCGTGGATCGCTTTTAGGATGGTCTGGATGTCCACGTCGTTCAAATCCTTGCCGGAAATCGCGACGCGCCCCTCGGAAAGTTGGCCATTGTGAATTGCGGGAGGAATTTTCTCCGCCATCGACAGAGGAATGTTGACGTTGACGTCGCTTCCGTCCGTCCCATCCTCTACTCTCACGTGGAGATACCGGTCGGCGGGCGCCGCATGAACGGGCATGGAGAACGGAGCGAGTAGCGCCGACGCCGCAAAGGCTGTAACGAGCGCGCGAGTGGTCAGTTTCATGCTTTGGAAGCCTCCCAGGCCTTCTGGAATGAGCTTTACGCAGGAAAAGCCCGGAAAGTTCCGTACGAATAGCGGAAATGTTGGTTTTGATGGAGACGCCAGCGAACTCTTGAGCCTATTGCGGCTTGAAGTAAAGGACAGCCAGAGGAGGCAGTCGAAGGATTATGGAGTAGGGGCGCCCATTCCAGGGAATCGGCTCTGCCAACACTCCCCCAGAATTCCCGACGTTGCTTCCCTCGTAGTGGTTCGAATCCGAGTTGAAAATCTCGCGATAGAATCCCGGGCGCGGCACGCCGACGCGATACTCCTGGCGAACGACGGGGGTGAAATTGCAGACGACTACGACAAAATGTTCCGAGTTTCTCGCCTTCCTGAGGAAGGTGAGAGCACTGGCGGCCGCGTCGTCGGGATCAATCCATTCAAAGCCGGGAGGCTCAAAATCGATTTCGTGAAACGAGCGCTCGGTCTTGTGGAGGCGGTTCAAATCGACCAGGAGCCGTTGCACGCCGCGATGCCAGGGGGATTGCTCGAGAGTCCAATCGAGACTGCCACCCTCCCACCACTCGCCCCGTTGCGCCAATTCAGCGCCCATGAAGAGAAGCTTCTTTCCCGGATGGGCAAACATATAGCCGAAAAGCAGGCGCAGGTTCGCGAACTTCTGCCAATCGTCGCCGGGCATTTTTTCGAGCAACGAACGCTTCCCGTGGACGATTTCGTCGTGTGAAAGAGGAAGAACGAAATTCTCGTGGAAAGCGTAGATCATCGAAAACGTGAGTTCGCCCTGATGATACTGGCGGTGAACCGGGTCGAGCGAGAAATAGCGGAGCGTGTCGTTCATCCAGCCCATATTCCACTTCAAGTCAAAGCCCAAGCCGCCGAGGTAGGTGGGGCGTGAAACGGCGGGCCAGGCGGTGGATTCCTCGGCGATGGTCAGCGCCCCGGGGAAGCGATTGTGGAGTACCTCATTTAATCGCTTGATGAAATCGATGGCTTCGAGGTTCTCTCTTCCGCCGTGGCGGTTGGGCACCCATTCGCCGGGTCCGCGCGAATAGTCGAGATAAAGCATGGAGGCGACCGCGTCCACGCGCAGCGCGTCTACATGGTACTTGTCGAGCCAGAACAGGGCGTTGGCCAGGAGAAAATTCCGGACCTCGTTGCGTCCGTAGTTGAAGACAAGCGTTCCCCAATCCGGATGCGCTCCCAGTCTTGGATCCTCGTGTTCGTACAGGTGCGATCCGTCAAAGAACGCCAGGCCGTGCGCGTCGCGAGGGAAGTGGGCCGGAGTCCAATCGAGGATCACCCCCAGCCCCGCTTGATGGCACTGGTCGATGAAGTACATGAAATCCTCGGGTGAGCCGTAACGGCTGGTGACGGCGTAATAGCCGACCGTCTGGTATCCCCAGGATGCATCGAACGGATGTTCCATGATTGGAAGCAGTTCGATGTGCGTGAAGCCCATCTGGCGGACGTAGGGAATTAGCTGGTCCGCCAGTTCACGATAGCTGAGCCATCTATATCCATCGGAGGAATCCCGGCGCCAGGAGCCGAGGTGGACTTCGTAAATGGACATGGGTGCGTGCATCCAATTGCGCGGCGCGCGCGATTGCATCCAGCCGGAGTCTCCCCATTCATGGCGGTCGATATCGACGACAATCGACGCCGTCCGCGGCCGCATTTCGCCAGTGAACGCGAAAGGGTCGGCCTTCAGAGCCAGAAGATTGCCAAGACGCGACAACAATTCGTACTTGTAGAGGCACCCTTCATCGAGTCCCGGGAGGAACAATTCCCACACACCGCTGACGCCGCGGTTGCGCATTGGATAAACACGCCCGTCCCAGGAATTAAAGTCCCCCACGATGCTGACGCGCTTGGCGTTGGGCGCCCAGACCACAAAGTGGACGCCTCTAATTTCGGAGACGGTGCGGATGTGCGCTCCAAATTTCTCGTACTTCAAGTAATCAGTTCCTTCGCCGGAAAGGTACAAATCAAAATCGGTGAGCAAGGGCTGGAACGCGTAGGTATCGAATTCTTCGAGGACGCGACCATCTGAGAAGTGGATGCGAAGGCGGTATTGATCGGGGGAAACAGCCTCTCCTTCGGTCATCCCAGCGAGGTTCATTGGAAGGACGGCTTCAAAGAGCCCGGGCGCGTTTATGACGGATTTGGCAGGGAAAACTTCGTTGCGGTTTCCCCAGATAATCGCGACTCCACTTGCGTCCGGTCGAAAGGCCCGGATGGCCAACTCCATTTTCCCGTCACCGCTTATCCTCCAGTGCGGGCCGAGGACGGTAAAGGGATTCGAATGCTCTCCTGCGAGAATCGCGGCGAACTCAGGCGGCGCCGATTGGGAGGCAGACACCGTCAACCTCGAATCCTGAAGCTTTTCTTTCATCAGGTCACCGACCCCCGACGGCTCGACGAAGCTATTCTACCGGAGGTGATTGCAGTGGCCAATCGCAAGCCGAAGAAAAGGCATGAGACCATAGACAGAATTCACCAAGCCCGATAGCCTACCACCGCGCCGAGACCCCGTAGCGGGATTCTCCCAAGAGGAGGTTTCCATGAGCAGAGTTGCACACGTGATCGTTCTCTTTGTTCTTTTGGGCTTCGGATTTCTTCCCCGGACCCTGGCCCAAGACGATGCCAGTGGAGGAAAGGCGAAGACTCCTTCTCAGGCCGTCCTCGCGAACTGGAATGACATTGGCCGCAAGCTGCTCGACATGGCCTCCGATTGGTCTGAAGACAGGTATTCTTATCGCCTCACTCCGGAAGTCCGGACGTTTCAGCAGGTGCTGCTTCATGTGGCTGGCTCGAACTACGATCTTGTGAATCATTTGTCTGGGAAGCACCTGGGAGACGACGCCAATGATCCGAGCGTAGCTTCATACAAGACAAAGGAGCAGACGATTGCCTTTCTGAAGAAGTCAATCGAAGACGGCGAAGCCGAGATCAAGAGGGAAGGCGATTCGGGAATCATGACTCATCTCTCCGGTTGGATCGGATATACGGAGCACATGGGGGAACACTATGGCTTGCTGGTGGCCTACTATCGGGCCAACGGAATCGTTCCTCCCGAGTCGCGCCCGAGGAAATAGCGCCGTTGGGAGACTCTCGTGGGCAGAGTCTTTGCATAAGTGTAATTAAATGTGAGCTTTTGGTACGGACGTACCATTGAGCCGACCGCACTAGATTCATATCCTTCCCAACGGGGTCACTTCTCCAGGGGCTGCTAACCGCTCCTGCAAAGGGTGTGTCAAAGGCCATGACGTCTCGAACGGTTAGCTTGCGCCCAAAACAGAAATCCTCAAACGGTTCCGGCAAGACTCTCCTCAGACAATCCGATTTGTTCTCCAAGGAAGTATTGGCCGACAAGACAGACCCTGCGTGGTTATCGGCCGATCTTGCTTCCCACCCCGCTGCATTGGACCAAGCGGAACATCTTCGAGCGCTCACGGAGATGAATCCGCTGGCAATTGTCGTCACGAACGAAGATGCCACCATCCGGATGTGCAACCCGGCCTTTGAAAGCCTGTTCGGATACCGGCTCGCCGAGATTCGAGGCAAGGTTCTCGATCACCTGATCGCCCCGCCGGAATTCCGCCCGGAGGCCGTCACATTGACGCGTCGAGCCACCAGCGGCGAAGTTGTGAGGATCACGGGGAGGAGAGTCCGGCGCGACGGAACATTGATGGACGTCCGGATCATTGCCGTTCCCTTGCTGATCGGTGGAAAACGGATGGGCAGCTTTGCCATGTATGAGGACGTGGGCGAACAGCAGCTCGCCGACGCCGCCCGCCGTGAAGCAGAGAGAAGGTTTCGCTTACTATTTGAAAACGTTTTTGAAGGGATCTTCGAATTTACGCCCGAAGGAAAATTGGCAAACGCTAACCCAGCCATGGCCCGGATTTTCGGCTATGCGACTCCGCAGGACTTGCTCGCGGCCGTGGGGGACATCGAGCACGATCTGTATTCGGATCCTGTGGCCAGCCGTGAGTTTCGCAGAGCTCTGCTGGAACGCGATTCCGTGGAAAAATTTGAAGCGCAGGTACGGAGGAAGGACGGGACGCGCGTGTGGACATCGCTGAATGTCCGCGCCATCCGCGATGCGAGACAGAAGATCGTCAGCTACGTCGGCACGCTTGAGGACATCACCGAACGCAAGCGCGCCGAACTCGAACGGGAAGCAACGTTCGAAATCATCCACGCGGTAAACGTGACCGACAACCTCGACGATTTGCTCCGGCTGATTCACCAGGCTCTGCAAAAGGTCGTCTCTGCGGATAACTGCTTCGTCGCTCTTTACGAGCCTTCGACGGAAATGTTCCATTTCCGCTTCTTTGTGGACCAATACGACCAGGCGCCGCCTCCGCAGAAGGCCGGCAGGACTTGCACGGCGCACGTCTACCGCACTGGGCAGGCGATGCTGATTCCCCAAAGGACATTTGACAGGCTTGCTGCGGAAGGCGAAGTGGAGTTGGTCGGGACGCCGTCTCCTTCCTGGCTCGGCGCGCCTTTGCGCACTCCCGGCGCAACCATCGGCGTCCTCGTGGTGCAGCACTATGAAGATGAGAACGCCTATACGCAGCGCGACCTGGAATTTCTGTCTTCCGTCGGCGGGCAGATAGCGGTCGCCATCGAACGCAAGCGCGCCGAAGAGCGCGTGGGAGAGAGCGAAGCACGCCTGCGCGTGATCATCGAACAGCTTCCAGCTGTGCTTTGGACAGTGGACAGCGACCTTCGCATCACGTCTGCTCTGGGAGCCGGGCTGACGCGATTGGGGCTGACTCCCGCAGAACTTCTGGGTAAATCGCTCTTCGAATATTTTGAAACGACGGATCAAAGCCTGCTGCCGATTGCCGCGCATCGCCGTGCAACAGCGGGCGAACCAGTGACATTCCAGATCGAGTGGAAGAACGTCAATTACGCGTGCCACGTCGAACCATTTCGCGGGGCGGACGGCTCCTTACAAGGCGCGATTTGCATGTCGCTCGACGTGACGGACCGCAAGCAACTGGAGGAGCAACTCCGGCAAGCGCAAAAGATGGAGGCGGTTGGACGCCTCGCGGGCGGCATCGCGCATGACTTCAACAACCTGCTGATGGTGATTCATGGTTACGCGGACCTGATGATGGACCGCCTGAAGGAAGGCGATCCTTCGCGCAAGAACGCCGAACAGATTCAAACCGCTGCTCAGCGCGCAACTTCGTTGACCCGCCAACTTCTCGCCTTTAGCCGCAAGCAGATGCTTGCGCCAAAGGTTCTGAACATTTACAGCGTCGTGACGGACATGGAAAAAATTCTTCGCCGCTTGATCGGCGAAGATATCCAGTTGGAATGCTCCTCGACTTCCGACCTGGGCCTGGTGAAGGCGGACCGAAGCCAGATCGAGCAAGTCATCATGAATTTGGCCGTGAATGCGCGCGACGCAATGCCGCAGGGTGGCCGGCTGACGATCGAGACGGCAAACGTCGAGCTGGACGCTTCCTTTTCGCATCCTCCAGCGGTACTGGCGCCTGGCAAGTACGTCATGCTGGCAGTCACCGACAACGGATGCGGCATGGACGCCGAAACTCAGGCACACATTTTCGAACCTTTTTTCACCACGAAAGAAAAGGGTAAAGGAACGGGCCTCGGCTTGGCGACCGTTTATGGAATTGTGAAGCAGAGCGGTGGTTACGTTTGGGTCTATAGCGAGCCGGGCCGCGGAACGAGCTTCAAGGTGTACCTCCCCAGAATTGTGGAGGAACCAGCCTTGTCTACGCGTGAGCGCCAGACCGAAGGGCGGCAGTTGCCGCGCGGCACGGAAACGATCCTTCTAGTCGAAGATGAGAAAGGCGTTCGCGAGCTTACGCGCGAGTACCTGCAAATGAGCGGTTACGCGGTGGTGGATGCGGAAGACGGCCATACGGCGCTGGAACTGGCCGCGATGCACGCAGGACCGATTCATTTGCTGATGACCGATGTTGTAATGCCGGGAATCAGCGGCAGGGAACTTGCAGACCGGGTAAAGAAGCTCCGTCCCGACATTCGAGTTCTCTATATGTCCGGCTACACGGACCAGGCCGTGGTCCACCACGGAATCCTGGAGAATGATGCGGTACTTCTTCAAAAGCCGTTCACCATCACGACCCTTGCATCAAGGTTACGCGAGATACTGTCGCCCGCCTAGGTTGCGGGCTAGCCGTTTCCCACGCATTCTTCCTCGCTCGCCCGACGCGGCGGGTGTTTCTGATCGGTTCATCTGCACAGATATGAACCGCGTCAGACTCTAAATGGGCCGGGTCCTTCCGGTATTCGTACAGACTACCTCCTTCTCATCACACTGAATTTCAATAGCTTATAGGGCGAAGGGTGCTGGTGCTCCATCAAATCCAAATGGCTTCATGCGTGCAATCTCCCTATGAGTGCGGCGGCAAGTTCGAATCAGCCGCAAGATCAAACTGGGGGAGCGATGATCGAGACAGTGGACAGGGTGGAGAGGGAAGGAAATATGTCACAGGACGCATCGAGCGAAAGAGCTCTTTGGTTATCGGTTGTCGCATTGGCGATGGAAGATTGGACAAGCGGAACACTGCGAGCAAGGAGAGAAGCGCAGAGGTTTCTTTTCGAAGACAAGTCCGACTTTTTCTCTGTTTGCGCGAACGCCGGGCTGAACGGAGAGGCGCTGCGCACGAAGCTGCTGAAGATCGGCCGGCGGGTTCAGATGGAAGGCGCGTTGCCGTATCGTGCTGCTGCTTGAGAGCAGGGAATTCGCTCTGCCCTTAAACTAAAGTGGTGCAAATCACGCTAGGCTTGAGGGATTCAGCACACCCACGCAGTGGGTGTGCCAGCTTCTATGCGTCTCGTGAACAACTTCACTGCGTACTTCCAGCCGGTGTCATAATGTCCGCGATTCGAATATGTCTCCTATTGCGCCTGCGGGAGAGACCTTCCGGAAATTCGCCTCAGTCAGAGTGTCTCCTGAGATGGCGCTCCTTGTTCTTTGCGCGCGGACGCGCCTGAGTTCCGAGAAAGCTTCTGAAATTCGGGCCCTGGTTGCTGCACAACCTGACTGGACCCGCCTGCTTCGCCTGGCCAGCACCCACACAGTCACTCCCTTGTTTGGAAGATCTCTTGAGTGTGCCGCACGAGATATGGTTCCCGAAGAAATCCTTGGCAAATTGAAAGAAGCGAGTCGGGCGAACACGATCCGCTGCCTATTTCTGTCGGCTGAACTGGCGAAAATCCTCGAAGACTTCGGCGGAGAGTCAATTCTTGCCGTCCCTTACAAGGGGCCGGTGGCCGCGTTACAGGCTTACGGCGACGTTGCCCTGCGGGAGTTCGGCGATCTCGATATTATTCTCCAGCACAAAGATATTCCCCGCGCCCACGAGCTACTGTCGGTACGAGGATACACGCCGCGATTCCCATGGCTTTTTTCTTCGGGAACCAAGTCGAGGCAAATTCCCGGTGAATATAACTACACGGATTCCTCCCGGCGAGTCATGGTCGAACTGCACACGGAGAGAACGCTGCGGCACTTTCCCGTCACGCCGGAAATTACATCGCTTGCCTCTCCATTCGTGCCTGTGGAAATTGCAGGCCAAACCGTTCTGACTTTTTCTCCAGAAGTCGCTTTAGTCCTGCTTTGTTTGCACGGCGCCAAGGATTTCTGGGAACGGCTTTCCTGGGTGGTGGATGTCTCCGAGTTGGTCGAGTCGCGGCCTGAGATGAATTGGGAGGCGGTTTTTACGCGGGCTCAGGCTTTGCGTTCTTTGCGAATCGTTCTGCTGGGACTTTGGGTCGCACGGGAATTTCTCGGAACGCAGCTGCCACGGGACGTTGCGCGTCGGCTGGATGCAGATCGGGTTTCGATGCTTCTCGCGAGGCGGATCAAGGCGTGCATTTTGGGATGCTCCGGGCCAGGGCTGGGCGCGTTGGAAAGATTTCATTTCCGCAGGCTGCTGGTTCCCGGGGTTGTGGCAGGCGCAAGGTATTCGCTGCGTCTTACGCTAGCGCCTTCTGAGGATGACTGGAGTAGCTTCACACTTCCGCGCGCCCTCTCTGCGTTGTATCCGATCTTGCGCCCCCTGAGACTGCTGAGGAAGTACGGCGTAAGGCGGGGGCGCACCGAGTCCTCGGCTCCCGCCAGCCAATCCGGGACATAAGGCTATAGTAGGCAAAACGACAATTCCCGTTGTCTCTACCTTGCTCTTCTTGCGAACACTGCATACAATCTGGTTGGCTCCCTCTCGATTTCGCTGAGCCAATTCGATTCTTCTGGAACCTTTGGTCTTATCTGGGTCGTTGCGGGCCATGCTGTATTTGGGCCTACGCGCATAGGAGCGCGTCTTGGGACGCGTGCAGAAGATATCTGCCGACGCTCGGTCGCTTTATATCTCGATTGGCAACGTGTCGATGTCGCTCCGTTTTTTCGAGGAGAGGCTCCTGCGAAGCGCGCAAGCGAGGTATCGTGATTTTTCGGGTTCTCCGTGTGACGGAATTCGCGTTACGCTGAATGACCCGGCTGGTTTCTCTGCCGCTTCTCCCCGCTTTGAATACCGTCTTCGCGGCTCTCATCTTCGGTTCTCCAAGCGCAGGGCTGAATTTCGAAACGTGCCGCACGAATATGCACTGGATTCGCTGATCCGCATTCTTTTGACTGTCGCGCTTCTCCCGAAGGATGGTTTCTTGCTTCATGCGGCATCGATTGTGCGGAACGGAAAGGCCTACGTCTTTGTTGGTAGGTCTGGAGCGGGCAAAAGCACAGTTGCTTCGCTCTCACCCGTAGGCACGGTTCTCACAGACGAAATTTCCTTGCTGCGTCGAACAGAGCGCGGATGGCGCGCCTATGGCACTCCCTTTTGGGGTGAGTTTCGCGCCGGTGGACACAACGCCAGCTATCCCGTGGCTGGGATTTACAGTTTGGCGCAGGCTGCGGAGAACCGCTTGGAGGCGTCGCAGCCGAAGGATCTGCTTCGTGCAATGCTTCCGTGCGTTCTCTTCTTTTCCTCCGATACCGGGGCGAACCGCGCTTTATTGGACGTCTTGACGTCGTTTTCTCAGACAGTCGCGGGATTTCGCCTGCATTTTAAGAAAGAAGCATCCTTCTGGGAGGTGGTCGCTCGATGACCGTTTCCCAAGTGAATTCCTCGTCTATTTTTCGGCGCAATCCAAAACTCGCATGGAGAGAAATCGACGGCGAGGTGGTCATCATTTCGCCGGATGACAGCATCCTCCACGAATTGAACGAGACGGCTTCGGCTGTCTGGCACCGCATCGACGGAGAGAGCGGGCTGGGAGATATTGCGAAGAGCCTTGCGGAGGATTACGGCGCGCCCATCGAAACCGTTCGTGCAGATGTGGAAGAACTGGCTGCGGATTTGAGCGCGAAAAATCTTCTCCTCGCTCGGGAAGGAGAAGCCTGAGCGATGGCAACTCCCGTCATGGATCGTCTGATTCGCCGCACTGTGGCATCTGCGGTTCCGCTGAACATTCACTTCGATTTGACCTATCGCTGCAACGAGCGTTGCGTCCATTGCTATCTCGATCATGAAGATCACGGTGAGTTAACCACCTGCGAAGTTCTGGAGATTCTGAACCAACTGGCCGAGGCGGGCTCTTTCTTCCTCACATTCAGCGGAGGAGAGATATTCCTTCGCAAAGACCTGATGATCATCCTCGAGCATGCGCGGAGGCTGGGCTTTGATCTGAGCCTGAAGACGAACGCGCTGTTGGTCGATGCGGAACGGGCGCGCCAACTGCGGGCTCTTGGCGTCCGGAGAATCCAGGTCAGCATCTACAGCGCCGATCCGGCAGTCCACGACGAAATCACCAAAGTCCGCGGGTCGCTGGAAAGGTCGCTCGCGGCGATTCGCTTCCTGAAATCAGAAGGGCTGATGGTGAAGATCGCTTGCCCGCTCATGAAGCAGAACCTGGCGTCCTACGAGCAAGTGTTTCGCCTTGCGAAGGAACTCGACGTTCCGTATGTCTTCGATTTGACGATCACGCCGAAACTGGACGGAGACACATCGCCGTTGGCTCATCGCGCTGCCGGTTCCGAGCTTCTTCCCATCATACAAAGCCGTGGATGCGCGGACGATACTCGCCCGGCGAGTCCCCCCCGAATAGACGAGGATTCCATTGCGAGCGTCTCATCGAGCGGTATCGAAGGCTCCGCTTACGACAACCGCCTTTGCAGCGCCGGCCACAACAGCTGCTACATCTCCCCGTATGGGGATGTGTTTCCGTGCGTGCAATTGCCCGTTCCCAGCGGAAACCTTCGCCGGCAATCGTTTCTCGAAATCTGGGAGCGCTCATCCGGCCTGAAAAAAATCCGGTCGCTTCGTGAATCGCAACTGCGAATTTGCTCGACGTGCGAGATCCGGCGTTTCTGCGAGCGTTGCCCCGGCTTGGCCATGATGGAAGGAAACGACTTGATGGGGCCGTACGAGCGCGCATGCGAACTGGCGGAGTTGAAGGCGCAACAAGCAGGCTTGGCAAATCCCGTGAGTGCGTGGCATCGAGGCCTGGCAGGTAGAGGTGCGCGTGAAGCTGCGCATTCTTCACTCTCGTCGAGTGAGTCGCTTGCACAGTAGGCATTGGGAGGAATGATGGCGGCTGTTCCAAAAATGAAGAAGGAAGAGAAAGGGAAGGAGCGCAAAAAGGTTTACGTAAAGCCGCGATGCGTTTCCGAACCGATCTACGAGACGCTCGCGCTAGCTTGCGGGAAGCTTTCCGGCCAGAGCGGGAGTTGTAACGGCGCTCCATTCCAGTCGTAGGCTGGATGGCGCGTCGGTCCACGACGAGCAGCGTTTGCCGTGCAAGAGATTTGCGGAGGTTGTAAGTAAATGACTGGGAATTTCATAAAGAACGTATCTGTCTCGACAAAGCAGGCTGTGGCGTCCATGCTTGCGCTCCTGCTGGTTCTGGCGCCCGCCCTGTCAGCAAGAGAGCAGTGTACGATTCAGAAGTCCGCGACGGACCTTCAGTTGCGGGCCGCAGATGCGACTTTGAATCAGGCCAGCCCAACCAACAATTACAGCGGGTCGCCCACGTTCACGGTACAATCGCGTTCTCAGAATAGGAACGAACGGGCCCTCATCCAGTTCGATCTTTCCCCTCTTCCGAATGTGGGTGTCAAGGCGGCGTCGATGATCCTCTCTTTTTCATCGTTTCCGGGCGCCGCGCGGACCTACAGAACCTATGGAGTGACGAGCTTTTATTCCGAGGGAAGCGTCAGCTGGACGAATCGTTTCACGACCGCGACCCCTGCTTCTAGCACTGCTTGGGGAGCCGCGGGCGGTGACTACAATGGAACCGCAACCGACTCGGAGACCATTCCTAGCAATGGCACGACTTGTCCCGCCACAAGAGCCACGACAGTTACATTCGATGTCACCAATGACGTTCTGAACGCCTACAACGGCGGGACCAATTTCGGGGAAGAAATCATCGATTCGGCGGAGAACTCTGGGATCACGCGTACGACGAATTTCTATTCGAAGGAAGCGACTAACTCCGCTTGCGCTCCGCAGCTTCAAGTGACGTACATGCAGAATGTGTCCAACCTGACCGCAACTCCTGGCAACGGTTCCATCACTCTGAACTGGACAAACCCGACGCCGTTGACAGGCGCAACGGTGCTCGAACCATATCAGGGCACACTAATCCTGCGGCGAGCAACCGCACCGGTCGACAAGAATTCCTACCCGACCGATGGCAATAACCCGGCAATGTGCTCGACGCTTGGCAATGGAACGGTTGTTTTTAACAACATGACGAACGCGAATACATTCACAGACAGCGGCGCCTGCGGCGGCCTGACGAATGGAACTACTTACTTCTACAAAGTCTTCGTTCGCGATTCGGCCAACAACTATTCCACGCAATCCGCCAATGGAACGACAAGCTCCGCCTATACGGCCGAGGTCTCCGCAACGCCTGCCGCGACTGCGGCCAACCGCTACTCCTCCAATTGGGTTGACGCAACCTATTCGAACGACTTGGGAGCCCCATCGGTTTATCCGAACGACGTCATTATGGTTGGCACGGGAACCGACCTCCTCTTTGGCGTCAGCGCAACCAACGGCGTACGCCCCTATCCTCCGGTTTCACTCGGTGGAGCGGTTACGAGCCGTTCTCCGATCATCGGCGCAGCTCAATCGGTGCTAGGTGAGGACGTTATTTATGTTGGCGACAGCAGCGGCTACTTATATGGCATTGCGAGTGCCACAGGGCAAATTCTCTGGGTGGTCGATCCCAATGGAAGCACAACTAACGCGTTCACAGGGGGCGCTGCCGTGCGGATCGCCTCACTGCTCGGTACCGGAGTCCTCCCCTACGATCTTGTTGTGCTGGGCACGAATATCGCCGGCAATACCAGCGGGAATCAGATAATCGGCGTAAACGGGTCCACCGGGGCAATGGTTTGGACTGTAACGGGGAACTCCGGCTCCAATCCCAAGATGGATATCATCAATTCCACGCCCTTGATCGACTACAAGAACAACGCGATCTGGGTGACTTCTCGCAGCGCCGGTGGAACAGCTCAGCCGAGCCTTTGGAAGTTGAATCCGACCAACGGAGCGGTTTTGGCGACGGCCAAACTGGGGGACACGGACAGTTCGCCGGCTCTCAACGACGCGGGTACGGTGCTTTTCGTTGGCACGAACGCAGGCGTGATTTATGCGATCAATCCGGCCACGGGCCAGCCGTTTTCTGCGAGCTCCAACTACAACGCGAACGACGCTGCGATTGTCGGATATCCGATCGCCGTGACCTCGACGACGCCGAACGATACGGTTATATTTTCCGGATCGGCGAACGTTCACGCCGTCAACTACAACACCTCAACGAACACATTCTCGGCCGCCTGGTCGACTCCTGTCACGGTTCCGTCCGCTCCCATCACTTTTACCGGGCTCGGTACGGTCTACGTCGGCGGGAACGACGGGTTGATCCACGAAATTAATCTGGCTACCGGGGTGGACGATTTCGACGTCACCGTCAATCTTCTTAACGGATACAACAACGAGCCCGCATTTGTCGGCAATCCAAGCCTCGACCTGCTTTTGAATCGCGTCTACGTCTCGACAAACGACCAGCGAGCGTATTCGTTTCCGTTCCCGTTTTGAGGAGGATGATTTTCGTGCCTTTGATTCGCACAAATCGATTCGGACCCTGGAAACAGGCGCTCCTGGCGATGGGAATTCTCTTCGCCTCCGTCTCCTCTATTTCTTGTAACGTGCAGAGTTCGGCGGCGGACAATGGCGGACCCACCGATCCCGCCAGCGCCATGGTCACTTTCTGCGATGATGGCGTTTCCGATTGTCCAGCCGCCACTTCTTTTAGCCTCTCCACGATTCGCGACCTGGTTATTAAAGTCGATTGGTACAACCTTTCAGCCGGCAACCACGTGCAGCGATTGAATATCTTGCTGCCAGAGGGTGGCGTCTACCAGATGGCGAACACAGCTTTCATGGTCGATTCCGGCTCGCAAGCCATGTTTTCGTCTTCCAATCCGATTCGCATGGCGGGAAGTTGGGCGGCTCAACGGCAGGAGATAGGTCCGTGGACAGTACAAGTGCTGCTTGACGGTGCCGTTCTTTCCTCGCAGACGGTGGAGATGACCAAATAATGAGCGCAGCAGCGACTCAGGTTACTCTTGACCGTACTCCATCCCCGCAACCTCACGCATCTCCCGACCCGGCGCGGATGATCATCGAAAAACTTCGGGAACGCAAATCCGCATGTTTTCGCGTCAATGGCAGGAGTATGTGGCCGGCCTTGCGCCCGGGAGATCTGGTCTTCGCAAAAGCGCTCGATATAGAAAGAGTTTCGTTCGGGCAAGTTGTGGCATTCGAGCGCGATGGGCGCGTGTTCGTTCACCGAGTGATTCGCCGGATTCACTCGCGCGGGGCGAGCGGCGGGCCCGCCGCCCTCAGGACAAAAGGCGACACACTGGACGGCCCAGACCCGACCGTATCGATGCAAGAATATCTGGGTTGCGTGATTCGCGTGCATCGCGGCCGCAGGCATATCGACATGGAATCTCTCGGCCACCGCGCCGCGGGGAAGGCCGTTGCAGCCGTTTCTCCCGCTAGCCGCCTTATATTCGGTCCACTGCGCGCTCTACGCGCCGCCGTCCGCTCGCTCTAACCTTTTTCTACCCCAACCGCATTCTGCCGCATCTATTCCATTGCTGCCAGATTCGGGGTAGACTTGATGCCCAACAAGCCGGATTGTAGCTCGCCGTTGTTGGCGATCGAGCAGTTGGGTCTCAAAGATTCGCGCCCCGTTGATGTATCTGTCTCTTCGGTTGGATAAAGTTCCACGCACCGCCGCAGGCCGTGCAATTTAGGCCCCGCGTCGCTTGTTTCAAACTTCGGGAGGATCGCTCGTGGCCAGTCCGCAAATCAATCAAATTGACCAAATCGGCCAACTTTCTATCAACACGATTCGCACGCTTTCGATGGACGCCGTGCAGCAGGCAAACTCAGGCCATCCCGGAACTCCGATGGCCTTGGCTCCGGTCGCTTATTGCTTGTGGCAGCGCTTCCTCCGCTACGACCCGAACGATCCCCTGTGGCCCAATCGCGACCGTTTCGTCCTCTCGAATGGCCACGCATCGATGCTGCTGTACTCGCTCCTCCATCTTGCGCAGGTGAAGGAAGTCTCGGGCGAAGGGAAAGTCACGAACCAGCCCGCTGTCTCTCTCGACGACATCAAGCGTTTCCGCCAGATTGGCAGCAAGACGCCGGGGCATCCCGAGTACGGGCTTACCACGGGAGTGGAAACCACGACCGGCCCGCTCGGACAAGGCGTGGCCACCAGCATTGGGATGGCGATAGCAGAGCGTTGGCTGGCCGCGCACTTCAACCGGCCCGGCCATGATCTGATCGATTACAACGTCTACGTCTTCTGTGGCGATGGAGACTTGATGGAAGGCGTTTCGGGCGAGGCCGCGTCCCTGGCCGGGCATCTCCATCTTTCGAATCTGTGCTGGATTTATGACAACAACCACATCACGATTGAAGGCAACACGAGCCTTGCCTTCAGTGAAGATGTTGCGACGCGCTTTGTCGGATACGGCTGGAATGTCACTCGCGTTGCTGACGCTAACGATCTCGATATGTTGTCCCGGGCGATGCACTTCTTCCAGCAGACCACCAGCCGTCCCACGCTGATTATTGTCGACAGCCACATCGGCTACGGCGCTCCCGAGAAGCAGGATACGAGAGAGGCCCACGGCGAGGCGCTGGGCGAAGACGAAATTCGCAAAACGAAAAAGTTCTACGGCTGGCCCGAGGATGCGAAGTTCCTCGTCCCCGATGGCGTCTATGACAATTTCGCCCAGGGCGTGGGGAAACGCGGCCGTGAGGCAAATGACGCTTGGAAAGCGAAGCTGGCTGCGTATCGCTCTGCGTTTCCAGACCTCGCGGCTCAATTCGACAAGATTCAGCGTCACGAACTATCGGACGGCTGGGACAAGAATCTGCCGGTTTTCCCAGCGGACGCGAAGGGACTCGCGACTCGCGATTCGAGCGCCAAAGTCCTGAACGTCCTCGCACAGAACACGCCGTGGTTCCTTGGCGGGTCCGCGGATCTCTATCCATCCACGAAAACGCGCCTTACCTTTGAAGGCGCCGGCGATTTCGAGGCGGACAACTACGCGGGGCGCAACTTTCACCTTGGCATCCGCGAACACGGGATGGTGGCGCTTTCCAATGGAATGGCCCTTTCGCGGCTGCGCCCCTTCTGCTCCACGTTTTTCATCTTTACCGATTATTGCAAGCCGTCGATTCGTCTCAGCGCTCTGATGGAGATTCCCGTCACCTACATCATGACGCATGATTCGATCGGCCTCGGCGAGGACGGCCCCACGCACCAATCCGTCGAGCAGCTCGCCGCGCTCCGCGCCATGCCCGGAATCGTCGTGCTTCGTCCAGCCGACGCGAATGAAGTGATCGAAGCGTACCGCATCGCTTTGAACCGCAAACACGGTCCGACGATGCTGGTACTAACGCGCCAGACGCTTCCGACGTTGGATCGGACGAAATATGCACCCGCTGCCGGAGTGCAGAAGGGTGCTTATATCCTTGGCGATGCTCCCGGCGGCAAACCGCAGGCAATCGTCATGGGCACAGGCAGCGAGGTGAGCCTTTGCGTCCAAGCCTATGAACAATTGAATGCCCAGGGCGTGCCGGTTCGTGTGGTCAGCATTCCATCGTGGGAGCTTTTCCGGGCGCAGCCGAAGGAGTACCGCGACAGCGTCCTGCCGCCTTCCGTCACCGCGCGTGTGGCCGTCGAGGCTGCGTCGCCGCTTGGCTGGCAGGAGTTCACGGGCCCCTCCGGTGTGATGATCGGCATGACCACGTTTGGAGCTTCGGCTCCGCTGAAAGACGTGATGAAACATTTCGGCTTTACCGTCGAACATGTGCTCGATGCGGTTAAGGCGCAACTCGGCAATAAATAGTTGCCTCTCGCAAACCGGCTCTGCCGTTCACGCGTACGTAAAACGGCAGTCGTGACAGCCCAAGGGCCGCAGAGCTATAGTGGAATTTGGAAGTCCTTCAGGAGGAAGTCATGAGTACATCCGCGAAGCCCGCTGTAAACCATCTGAAAGAACTCACCGCCTATGGCCAGTCCGTCTGGCTCGACTACATCCGCCGCAGCCTCCTCACCACGGGTGAGCTGGCGCGCTTGATCGACACCGACGGACTGCGGGGGGTCACATCCAATCCAGCCATCTTTGAGAAAGCAATCGCAGGCAGTACGGATTATTCCCAGGCTTTATCGGAGCTGAAAAAGAAAGGCGGCCTCGACGCCAAAGGAATGTTCGAGGCGCTTGCGATCGACGACATTCAGCACGCCACAACAGCTTTTGAGAAAGTTTATAAGTCCACGAACCGCCGCGATGGCTATGTAAGCCTCGAAGTTTCTCCCTATCTCGCGCACAAGACCCAGGAGACGGTTGAAGAAGCGCGCCGCCTATGGAAAGCCGTGGGCCGCGAAAACCTGATGGTCAAGGTGCCTGGTACGCGCGAGGGAATTCCCGCGATCCGCCAGTTGATCGGCGAGGGAATTAATATCAACGTCACTTTGTTGTTTGCCCAGGATGTCTACGAAGAAGTCGCGGAAGCCTACATCGCCGGACTTGAAGATTTTGCCAAGCGCGGCGGCGACGTCGGCCGCGTCGCCAGCGTCGCCAGCTTCTTCATCAGCCGCATCGACACGCTCATTGATTCGCAGCTGGGCGACCGCATCAAGGCTGCAAAATCTCCGGCCGAGCAGGAGCCATTCCGCGCCCTTCAGGGAAAAGTCGCCATCGCCAATGGCAAGCTCACTTACCAAGCGTACAAGCGAATTTTCAGCGGTCCGCGCTGGAGCGCTTTGGCCGCCAAGGGAGCGCAGACCCAGCGCGTCCTTTGGGCTAGCACGAGCACGAAGAACCCGGCATTTCCCGACACGCTGTATGTCGACGACCTCATCGGCCCCGACACCGTCAACACGATTCCCCCGGCCACCTATGACGCCTTCCGCGAACATGGGCATCCCCAAGCCTCTCTTGAAGCTAATATCGACTCGGCGCGCCAGACCATGGAGTCCCTTGCGCGCGTCGGCGTTTCGATGAAGGCTGCAACGGACCGTCTCACCGAAGAGGGCGTCAAGTTGTTCGAAGAGGCCTTCGATAAACTCCTCGCGGCGGTCAGCGCCCATGATTCGAACGCACCCACCGCCGCTGTCAGCCGCCGCTCTTATTCTCTTCCTTCGGACATCGAAGCGTCCGTGAAGGCTTCCATTGAAGACTGGAAGGCGAACAACAAAGTTCAGCGGCTCTGGGCCCGCGATGCTTCGCTATGGACAGGCGAGGATGAGGGGAACTGGCTCGGCTGGCTCGGCGTCACCGAAGACCAGATCGCCCACATCGCTCAATATAAGCAATTGGCGGATGAGGTCCGCTCGTCTGGCTTCACGCACTGCGTGCTGCTGGGCATGGGCGGTTCCAGCCTTTGCGTGGAAGTCTTTGAGAAGACGTTCGGCCACGGAGTCGGCTCGCCCAAAATGCACGTTCTCGACTCGACCGATCCCGCGCAGATCCGTGACATCGACGCGGCTATCGACATTGCGCGCACTCTGTTCATCGTCGCCTCGAAATCGGGAAGCACTCTCGAACCAAATATTTTCAAGCAGTATTACTATGAGCGCGTTTCTCAGGCTGTAGGAGCTGCACAGGCAGGCAAGCAGTTCATCGCCACCACCGATCCTAGTTCGCATATGCAGAAGGTCGCCGAAGGCGATCACTTCCGCCACATCTTCTTCGGGATTCCCAGCATCGGCGGGCGCTACTCGGCGCTTTCAAATTTCGGGATCGTTCCCGCGGCGGTGCAGGGTGTGGATGTGAAGAAATTCCTCGACCGGACTGAAGAAATGGTCCATGCATGCGCGTCTTCTGTTCCCGCCGATCAGAACCCTGGTCTGCTTCTCGGTACGGTCCTCGGCGTCTGCGAACGTGCAGGCCGGAATAAAGTGACCATCTTTGCTTCGCCGGGCATTTCCGATTTGGGTGCGTGGCTCGAGCAATTGCTGGCCGAATCGACGGGCAAGCAGGGCAAGGGCGTGATTCCCGTTGACGGCGAGTCGATCGGGTCTCCGTCTGTTTATGGCAACGACCGCTTGTTTGCTTATGTCCGCCTCGACTCTGCTCCGGACGCAACTCAGGATGCGGGTGTGGCGGCGCTCGAGAAGGCCGGACACCCGGTGGTTCGCATTCATGTGCCGGATGTCTATGCGCTCGGCCAGGAGTTCTTCCGTTGGGAGTTTGCAACCGCCGTCGGGGGCTCCATCATGGGCATCAACGCTTTCAACCAGCCGGACGTCGAGGCCAGTAAAATTGAGACGCGCAAGCTGACGACCGAATATGAGAAGGTCGGCTCTCTACCTGCCGAATCGCCTTTCTATTCAGGGCAGGGAATGAACCTGTTTGCCGACGACAAAAATGCCGCGGCGTTGAAATCGGCCGCCGGCGCGAATCCTTCTTTGGTCGATTTTCTCCGCGCTCAGTTCAATCGCATTCACGCAGGCGACTATTTTGCTGTTCTCGCTTACATCAATCGCAACGCGGCTCATGCGAAGTTGCTTCAGATGCTTCGCCACACCGTTCGCGACAATAAGCGCGTCGCCACGTGCCTCGGCTTCGGTCCTCGCTTCCTGCATTCCACGGGACAGGCTTACAAGGGCGGCCCGAACTCCGGCGTCTTCCTGCAAATCACTTGCGATGATGCCGCCGATCTCCCCGTTCCGGGGCAGAAGTACACCTTCGGCGTTGTGAAGGCCGCCCAGGCACGTGGCGATTTTCAGGTCTTGGCCAGCCGCGACCGCCGCGCTCTTCGCATTCATCTTGGCGCGGACGTCTCCGCAGGCTTGGCTCAATTGAACGACGCTGTTCAGAAGGCGCTTTCCTAATCTAACGGCTGCATCGAGAGGAGCGTTGCATGGCTGTCGACCCTGCAAACCTGACACAGGAAAGACTCGGTCATCCCGGCGCACCCTGCGCCATGGTTATCTTTGGCGCCGGCGGCGACCTTACGAAACGCAAACTGATTCCCGCCCTCTACAACTTGGCCAACGGGCGCCTCCTGCCTGAGAATTTCGCCATTGTCGGCATGTCGCGCGAGGAAAATTCCACGGAGCAATTCCGCAAAACGGCGACACAGGACATCAGTCAGTTTTCCACTTCCGGCGTGGATATGGATGCTTGGGATTGGTTCGTCAAGCGCCTCTATTACACCCCCGGCGATTTCAAAGACCCTGCTGCCTACAAGAAACTCGGCGATATGCTCGATCAGGTGGACAAAGAGCAGGGAACTGTCGGCAATCGCCTCTTTTATCTCGCCACTAGTCCCACGTTTTTTCCCATCATCGTCGAACAATTGGGACAAGCGGGACTCAGCCGCGAAGCGGACAATCAGTGGAAGCGCGTCGTCATCGAAAAGCCTTTTGGCCACGACCTCGGCTCCGCTGTCGATCTGAACCGCCGCATCGGCAAGGTTCTCGAGGAGAAGCAGATTTATCGCATCGACCACTATCTCGGCAAGGAAACCGTTCAGAACATTCTTGCTTTCCGCTTTGCCAACGGCATTTTCGAGCCCGTTTGGAACCGCCGCTACGTCGACCACGTGCAGGTGACGGTTTCTGAGGAATTAGGCGTCGAGCTTCGCGGCGATTATTACGACCGCGCGGGCGCCATGCGCGACATGGTTCCCAACCACATCTTCCAGCTCATCACTCTCACCTCCATGGAACCGCCGATCTCTTTCGATGCCTCGGCCGTTCACGATGAGCAGACCAAGATTCTTCGCGCCATCCAGCCGCTCAACCCCGAACGCGTGCTCGACCATGCCGTCCGCGGCCAATATGGCGACGGCATAATCGACGGAAAGCACGTTCCGGCATATCGCCACGAACCAAAGGTCGCTCCCGATTCGAATACGGAGACCTTCGTCGCTGTCTCCTTGAATATCGACAATTGGCGCTGGGCCGGCGTGCCGTTCTATCTTCGTACAGGCAAGCGTCTCCCGAAGCGCACCACGGAAGTCGTGATCCGCTTCCGCCGCCCGCCCTTTGTGCTCTTCCGCAAAACGTCGGTCGAGAAAATCCAGCCGAATGAGCTTGTCCTCCACATCCAGCCCGATGAAGGGATCTCACTCAGCTTTGAAGCGAAAGTTCCCGGGCCCGTCGTTCGACTGGGCGCGGTGAACATGGATTTCCAGTATTCGGATTATTTTGGATCGACCCCTTCGACTGGGTATGAAACTCTTCTTTACGATTGCATGATGGGGGACCCGACGCTCTTCCAGCGGGCGGACATGGTCGAGGCCGCTTGGACCGTCGTGCAGCCGATTCTGGACGTATGGGCAGCGCTTCCCCCGCGCGACTTTCCCAATTACGCGGCGGGTTCTTGGGGACCGCAGCAATCCGACGACATGCTTCATCGCGACGGCCGGGAATGGCACGTTCCCGTGCCTCCCTCGCATTGTCTTCCGGCTTCACCACCTGCCGCCGAGCAAAAGGCGACAAGCGCTGCAAAATCCTAATTCACGCGTGCGGGCGACGCTTCGTCGCTTAGGGAAGAGCCGCGGCAACCGCGCGCGCCCGCGGCTCCCGTAGCCTTTCCATCATCTTCGAGAAGCCCGGCAAATCGAGCGACTGGGGGCCATCTGATAGCGCCCGCTCGGGGCACGGATGGACTTCGACGATCAGCCCGTCTGCCCCGATTGCCAGCGCAGCCAGCGAAGCCGCCGGCACCAGGCTGCGCCGTCCCGTTGCGTGCGATGGGTCCACAATCACCGGGAGGTGCGACAGTTCCTTCGCTAATGCGACTCCTGCCAGGTCGAGAGTGTTCCGCAGCTCTGATTCGAAAGTCTTGATCCCTCTCTCGCAAAGAATCACATTCGGATTTCCACCCGCGAGCAAGTATTCCGCCGCGAGCAGCCATTCTTTCACCGTCGCCGCCGGACTGCGCTTCAACAGAATCGGTCTCTCTGTTTTCGAGAGCCTTCGCAATAGCGGAAAATTTTGCATGTTCCGTGCGCCCACTTGCAGCACGTCCGCGTATTCGCTCACCAGGTCCACTTCCTCCGTTGCCATGATTTCTGTGACGACCGGCAGGCCCGTTTCTTCGCTCGCTTCTCGCAGCAGGTTCAGCGCCTCCACGCCCAGCCCCTGGAAATCGTACGGAGACGTCCTGGGCTTGTACGCTCCTCCGCGCAGCATATGCGCCCCGGCGTCCTTCACGGCACGGGCTGTTTCCAGAATTTGCTCGCGCGATTCCACCGAGCATGGCCCGGCGATCACGACGCTCTCATCTCCTCCCACCAGGACGCCGCGCGCGTCCACCACCGTTCTCTCGGCGTGAAATTGCAGGCTCACCAGCTTGAACGGGTGCTGCACGGGAATGATTTCGTCCACTCCCGGCGCCACCGCCAGCGCCTCCAGTTGATTGCGGTGCTGATTGCTGTTGCCTACCACGCCGATCACGGTGTTTTCCACTCCCTGAATCAGCTTTGCCTGGCACCCGCACTCCCCGATTCGCTCCACGATGTGCCGGATCTGTTGTTCCGTCGCTTGTGGCGACATCTTGATGATCACGCCTTGTCTCCTTCCCTTGATTTTTCGGCAGTCGCAGAACCCGCGTACGCCGGGTAGCAGCCCAGTACGCGCACGGTCTCCGAGCAGCCGCGCAATTCTTCGAGCGCCTCCTGGGTCTTCCGTTCTGCGAGAGCCGCCTGCAGATCCAGATAGAACCGGTATTTCCACGGGCTCCCCGGAATCGGCCGGCTCTCGATCTTCGTCAGGTTAATGCCTCTGGTTGAAAAAATTCCGAGCGCTCTGTGGAGCGATCCGGGCTGGTGCGCCAGTTGCACGGCCAGCGACAATTTATTGCCGCCCTTTTCGGCCCCCGAAGCAGGCCGCAGGAGCAAAAACCGAGTGTAGTTCTCGCGATGGTCTTCCAGGTGCTCCTGCAGGACTTTCGCTCCGTAAATCTCTGCGGCTCGTCGCGCAGCAATCGCAGCCCGCGTCGGATCGCCACGCTCCATCACGGCGCGTACGCTCCCGGCCGTGTCTTCCGCCACGATTCGTTTAATTTCGGGATGCGCGCGGAAAAAGTTCTCGCACTGCGCCAGAGCCACGGGATGCGATTCGACGCTCGCAATCTCCTCTGGACGGCCACCGGGCGTTCCAATCAAGTTATGGGTGATCGGATGAATCACCTCGCGCGTGATCACCAGTTCGCTTTCGAGCAGCAGGTCGAAGCATCGGTGAACCGACCCCGCCAGCGAATTCTCGATCGGCACCAGAATCGCGTCCGCCGTTCCTTCTGAAATGGTCGAAAATAAAGCTTCGAATGTTGGCCGGGGCACCAGCCGGATATCGCTTCCCAGCAGGCGAATCGCCGCTTCTTCGCTGAACGCGCCGCGTTCGCCCTGAAACGCAATTCGCTCGCTGGACATTTCCCCGCTCATTTCCGCCGCCGCTCGCGAATTGCCGCGCGCCGCGATTCCTGCACGATCAGCCGGAAAATTCGCCGGACCGAGGAGTCGTCGAGCGGCCCTTCATTTGCCTCGGTGATACGGCGCAGAATCTCTCGTTCGCGGTCCGACGACTTTGCCGCGAGGCCGGTCCGTTCCTTCACTCCTCCCACGCGGATCGCCAGTTCCGCGCGCCGGGACAGGATCTTCAGGAGTTGGTCGTCGATTGTGTCAATTCTCTGCCGCAGCCGCCGAATCTCCTCCATGCCTTCCCTCCTTCGTTTCATCCGCCGTCTCCCTGGTGCACAAAACAAAAAAGCCGCGTCCTCCGGAGAGGTTCGCGGCCTGTTTGAAGATTCCGTTTCGCTGTACTTACCGACTCTTGCTGGCGAAGGCAGGCTTCCACGGGCCGCGTCCCGGAAAATCGGGGCGGTAACCATATTCGAAGCTGCTAAATCGCCGCATCAAGCTCCTCGTCCTCGCAATCGACCCATCGACTCTACGCAGCCGCCTCCGCAGTGTCAAGCCGCTCATGCATAATATATTCTTATGGATTCTGCAAAAAGTATAAATTGGACGTAGAGTGGCTCTAGCCCCAGCATAGAAGCAGGCGAAGCAGTGGCCGCCGGAAAATTTCGAATCGAGGACCCACGTAATGGCCAAAATGTACTGGGAGGCGGATGCCAATCCCAAGGTGCTTGAAAACAAGCGCATATCCGTTCTCGGCTACGGCAGCCAGGGACGCGCACATGCCTTGAACCTTCGCGACAGCGGCTGCGACGTTCGCGTCGGCCTGCCTCCGCAGGGGAAGAGCTGGGCGCATGCCATCAGCGATGGCTGGAAGCCGGAAGAACCCGCTGCAGCGGTCAAGGGTGCCGATATCGTCGTCATTCTCGCGCCCGACATGGCTCAGGCAAAGCTCTACAAAGAATCTGTCGCTCCCAACCTGAAAAAAGGAGCCATGCTTCTTTTCGGCCACGGCTTCAACATCCTCTACAGCCTTATCAAGCCACCCACGGATGCGGACGTCACCATGGTCGCTCCCAAGGGGCCTGGGAATCTCGTCCGCCGCCAATACGAAGCCGGCGCCGGCGTGCCTTGCTTGATCGCCATCGAGCAGGATGCGTCTGGTCACGCTTTTGAGACCACTCTCGCCTACGCTCATGCCATCGGCGGCACTCGTCCCGGCGTCATTCAGACGACGTTCAAGGAAGAAACCGAAACGGATCTCTTCGGCGAGCAGGCGGTTCTCTGCGGCGGCGTCACCGAGCTGATGGTTGCTGGCTGGGAGACTCTCGTTGCCGCGGGATATCAGCCCGAAGCGGCCTATTTCGAATGCCTGCATGAAATGAAACTCATCGTCGACCTGATCTATGAAGGCGGCGTCACGCAGATGCTGCGTTTCGTCAGCGAGACGGCCAAGTACGGCGACCTCACGCGCGGCCCTCGCATCGTGGACGCCCGCGTCCGCGAAGAGATGAAGAAAATCCTGGCCGAAATCCAGTCCGGGGAATTTGCCCGCGAGTGGGTGGCCGAAGACGCGTCCGGCCGCAAAAACTACAACGCTCTTCTCGAGAAAGATCTCAATCATCCGGTCGAAAAAGTCGGCAGGGAACTTCGTGAGCGCATGTCGTGGCTCAAGCCGAAAATCGAACGCGCGCAGGGGGCGCGCTGAACGGGCCTGTCGGGCCCGGCAAGGATCCTTGTGCCATGAAGAAAACGGGAGCGCAGATTCTTTGGGAGTGTCTGGAGCGTGAAGGCGTCACGGAAGTCTTTGGCTATCCGGGCGGCGCGATTTTGCCTGCCTACGACGCGCTGCAGCACAGCAAAATCCACCACATCCTTGTCCGCCACGAGCAGGGCGCCACGCACATGGCCGATGGCTATGCGCGCGCCGGAGGCCGCGTCGGAGTGGCCGTCGCCACTTCCGGTCCCGGCGCGACCAACATGGTCACCGGCATCGCCACGGCGATGATGGATTCCTCCCCCATCGTTTGCATCACAGGCCAGGTCGGCAGCAAACTCATCGGCTCCGATGCATTTCAGGAGACGGACATCACCGGCATCACTCTCCCGATTACAAAGCACAACTACCTCGTCACGCGCGCCGACGAGTTGGCCCGCACGCTTCGCGAGGCGTTCTACGTCGCTCAGTCCGGCCGTCCTGGCCCGGTGCTTGTCGATATCACCAAGGACGCGCAGCAGGGCTCCTGCGAGTTCGATTGGGACAAAGCCAAGCCGCAACTGCCGGGATATCGTCCGGATTTATCTCCCGCGGCCAGGGAATTCTCGCAGGCACTTGACCTGATTCACAATTCGAAGCGGCCCGTGATCCTCGCCGGCCACGGCGTCATCGTTTCCGGAGCGATGGAGCAGCTCCGCGAACTAGCTGACCGGGCTGGCATTCCCGTCGCTCTGACGCTCCTTGGCCTCGGCGCATTCCCCGCGTCGCATCCCTTGAACCTCGGGATGATGGGCATGCACGGCGAAGCCTGGGTCAACCATACGATTCAGGAAGCCGATCTGCTGATTGCTCTCGGAATGCGCTTTGACGATCGTGTTACCGGGAACCTAAAAACCTACGCTCCCAATGCGAAAAAGATTCACGTCGAGATCGATCCCGCAGAAATCAACAAGAACGTCAAAGTTGACGTTTCTCTCGTCGGCGACTTGCGTCACGTACTTCTCCGCTTGCTTCCCGGAGTGGAAAAGGTCGATCGTACAGAATGGCTCGACAGCATCGACCATCTAAAGGGCGATTCCGCCGTGCGCGACATTCAAAATCTTCCCGACAATGGCCATCTCTACGCCGCCCACGTCATCAATGATTTGTGGCGCGAGACGCGCGATGCAGACACTATCGTTGTCACTGACGTCGGCCAGCACCAGATGTGGGAGGCGCAATATTACAAACACGAGCGCGCCCGCTCGCTCATCACTTCCGGTGGTCTTGGCACAATGGGTTTCGCTCTCCCCGCTGCCGTTGGAGCCAAGGTTGCGCGTCCCGGCGCCGAAGTGTGGGCCGTCATCGGCGACGGCGGTTTTCAGATGACGATGGCGGAGCTCGCCACCATCGTGCAGGAAAAACTCAACATCAACATCGCCATCATCAACAACGGTTATCTCGGCATGGTCCGCCAGTGGCAGGAGTTTTTCTACGACCGCAACTACGAGGCCACGCCGCTCCTGAGCCCCGATTTCGTCAAGCTCGCGGATGCATTCGGAATCCGCGCGCAGGCCGTCAAGCACCGCTCCGAAGCCGTTCCTGCGGTCCAGGCCGCGCGCCGCTTCGACGGTCCTGTCCTTATCGATTTCCAGGTCGAGCAGGAAGACACCGTGTACCCGATGGTGGCCGCGGGCGCTGCCCTGCATGAAATGATTCGCCGTCCGAGTCCGATCGTCGAGACGGCCGCGGACCAGTGAGGCGCGAATGCTGAATACCTTTGTCGTTTACGTCGAAAACAAGCCTGGGGTTCTCACGCGCGTCGCCTCTCTCTTTCGCCGTCGCGCCTTCAATATCGACTCGCTCGCCGTCGGCCGCACCGAACGCCCGCAGGTTTCCCGCATCACGATCACCGTCGATGCCGACGCCGACCAAGCGCGCCGTATCGAAGCGAATCTCTACAAGCTCGTCGAAGTCCTGCTGGTCGACAACATCACGGGCGAGCCATCGATCCTCCGCGATCTCGCGATGATCAAAGTCGCGGTCACTCCTGAATCCCGCCCGCACGTGATGGATCTCGTCAACGTCTTTCGCGGCCGCATCGTGGACGTTGCTCCAGACTCCTTGATCATCGAGATAACGGGTGGAGAAGACAAAGTCGATGGCCTTCTCGAAGTCCTGCGCCCTTACGGAGTCCTCGAAATGGTCCGCACTGGAATCGTTGCCATGCGCCGTGGCAGCAAAGTACCCACGCCTCTCTCCGTGTCCGCGTCTTTGCCCGAGCCCGATGCGGAAGTCGCCGCTAACGACAGCGTCTCTCACTCTGTTTAGTTGGCGTCCATTAGCCGTCCTTGGCCGGCGTCTTTGCGTCTCTCTTTCGGTTTCTGCCGCATCTCATAGTCTATGAGTACAGAAGATCTTGACCAGCGAATCGCCTACGCATTTCTCCGCGTCATCTTCGGCGTAAACATCTGTTTCCACGGCCTCAGCCGTCTTCTGGGAGACCATGGGGCTTTTCTCGCCTATCTCAATCAGTCCATGGCCCGCGCCGCTCTCATTCCGAAGGCTGCTATCCCGCCTTTTGCGGCTCTGTTGCCTTGGCTCGAAGCAATCGCGGGCCTCTTCATCCTTCTTGGCTTTTTCACGCGATTCGCTCTTATCTTCGGCTCGGCCATAATGCTCGTGCTGATGGCGGGAATCACGCTCGCTCAGAATTGGGATGTTGCCGGATTGCAGCTGATCTACTGCCTGATCTATTTCCTGCTTTTGACCTATCGCTCCAGGAATTTCTATTCTCTGGACACGCTCGTCGCGGAGCGTAAGAAGGGAAGTTTCTCTTAACGCCTTGCCGGAGTAATTTGCCGTCTCATTTCAACTCCCATAGCACGTCATAGCCGTGCCGGTCTCGATACCGCGTCAGGGGCGTTGCCTGTTTTCTGTATTCATTCAAGGCCGAGTAGGGGATTCCGCACTCAGAACCAAAGAAATCATTCCATTCGCTCTTCGGCACGTCGAGCGTTCCGAAAAAATATGCGTGCCCGCCTTTCGCGCGGGCTTTGTCGATGCCCTCTGTGATTTGTTGCAAAACGCCCTCTCGATGCTCCGTTGCTTCACTGGGGAAGGAGAGGAATTGTCCCGGCTCTGCCCACAAATATCCATAGAGCATCGCCGTCGGCCGCCAGTCCCCAACGACGAAGTCATTCTTTCCAAATAGTGCCGCCGCCTCACGCGCCTCGTCAAACTCGTATGGCTCGTGAACGTGCTTCTGGTACGCCCAATGCAGCGCGACGCTCATTCCTCCTACAGCCGCCACGGCGAAACACCACAGAGCAATCCGCGCTCGTCTTCCCGGCTGCCCGACGATGCTCACAGCAATTGCCGCCAGAAAAATCATGCACGCCAGCGGCTGGGCCCACAGCTTGTCGTACTGCGGGTCCCAAACGAGAAGAGGTGGAAAGGTAAACGCAAGCCCCACCAGCGCGGCAACCGCGCCTGCCTGCGTGCCCGGTCTCAGTGCGCTCCAATGCTTTGCAATCATCACGGCGCAGAAAATCAGGAAGGCTACGCTTACACCGACCAGGAAAAACAGCCAAGCAATATCGATCAGCGGCCTTGCGAGAAATGAGGGAAACGTTGTGTATTCCGGCTCAACGGCAAATAAATTCCGGGCAAGACCGATCGGCAGGCTCGCCGCCCGGCTCCATCGCAGGCCAAGGTAAATGTCCGAGCCTTCTGTCGCAAAGAAACTCGCCGCCATCCTGACAATGCTACGCTCCCCCATTACCCAATAAGCCCAGCCGTGCAATGCCACCGCGCAAACAGCCCCTGTAATTGCGGCAAGAACCGCTCTTCCGAAGCGTGCCTTTGCAAAGACAAATCGAACCGCCCCTTCCTCATTCGCCAGGAGCAGTGGCACGCCCGCCGCAGGAGCCAGCAGCACCATCGATCGGTACGTCGCCATTGCCAGCCCGAAAAGAAATCCGCTCCCAGCGGCAAGCCAGAAGGATTTTCGTCGCGCCGAGGCAACTGCAAGAGCCATGCCGCCAAAGCTCCACAAGATGCCGAGCATCGGCTCGTTCGAATTCGTCGCCTGCGCCAGAAACGATCGCGTCAACCCGAGCCCCGCCGTTCCAACCAGAGCAATTCCCACGGAATCTGTTGCAGCCAGCAGCAGGGAAGCGAAAACGGCCAGCGCCGCCGCACCAGCCAGGCAATTCATCACTTCGACGAGCCGCAAAAAGTCCACGGGATTTCTTGGCGTGTATCCGAGCGCGGTGAAGCCTCGCACCCACCAAAGGACGTTTGGCGTGTAGAAAAGGTGATTGTTGCTGCGAAAGAAGAGGGTCGGGTAGCGATAAACTTCAAGACACCGGAAGCTGCCGTCCACTGCGAAAAAATCGTTGGATCGAAACAGGAGATAGAAAGCGCCGAAGAAAGCGAAAATTGCCGCGGGAGCAGCCCAAGCGGGAACGTCTCTTTTCACTTTGATGAAATCACCTTCGTTCCCGGCGTTTGAACAAGTATCAACGCTTCGTTTCGTGTCTCGCTCATCCAGTGATCAACGTAATCAAAGCCGCGCTCGCTGCCGGTAGAGCCATCTGAGCTTTCCCTGCATCCAAACGAAGCACGTCCGTGTGAGCTTCTGACCACGCCCCGCTTGCTCCTACAGGTGCCGCGCCCAGCGTCACGTCCGTCGTGTCGTCCGCCCTGGGCGCAATTAGTCGCAAAGCGCTTGCGTTTTCCACGCGCGTCCCTGCGTCAAGAGCGATTTCTACAGCACGATCGAGATTTTTGTTGAACACGACTACTTGAATCGTTTTCGCATCTTTCTTGAGAGCATAGGCCGTCAGCAAAGGGGCTTGCTCCACCCCCCCCAGCTTGGCATCAACGAGTTGTCCCGATCCCGCTTGGGCGAACAACAGCAACCCGTAATAAATCGGCCGCGCCATAAAACCGTTCTCGCGCGTTCCCGCAATCGGCGTGTACCAACCGTATCCGCCTCCGTGAAAATTGATCCCAATCCCGCCCTCCGAAGCCAGCGAATACATCAAATCGCCGCCCCACAGCGCGGATGCGAATGTGTCGCTCACTCCCTGTTTGCCGCCCGAATAACACGAATTTGTTTCCGCCAATCGGAAGGGAACTCCCGAACCGCTGACCACCGACTTCATGCCCGCAAACTCGGCTTCCAGCTTCGAACTCGGCCGCATCAGCCGGTCGATCGTCATGGAAGGATCGGTCGGCGGCCCTTCCGCGTAATAGTGGGACGACACAAACCGGATGTCGCTCTTGAACCGCTCGACAAACGGCACGAGCCACTCATTGTTGTACGCCGTGTCCGGCCCTGCAAAGGGAGCCTTCGGCAGACGCGCCCGAATTGCCTGAAAAAAATTCTGCCATTCGTCCGCAAATTTCGCAAAGGCGTAATCCTTCGCTCGGATTCTGTTGCGATAGAAAAGGTCGGGCTCGTTGCAGAGTTGAAACGCAATCAGCTTCGGACCGATCGTGTCCGTCACATAGGCGGCCTCGTCGACAGCGTCCTTCACCGCCCCGGTTCCCATATTCAGCCCGTAAATCAGGCTCCATCCCGTCTCGTCGAGAAAATCGCGCAGGTTGCGGATCGCCTGTGAGCCGATCTTCACCGATGGCGGCGCTTTCAATCCCTTGTCTGGTCCCACCGGCCCTGCGGGTTTGTAAGCGGTACCCGCCCTTCTTGCCGTCGGTTCCAGATTCGGTGTCCAATAGCAGTATTCGCTCGTGTTTCCGCCGATTCGCAGCACGCCCGATGTGCCGAGGCGCTTCATGAATCCCGCCAGCTCGATGTTGTCTCCGGAGAAAAATTCTGGATCGCCGAGCTGCGCCGATTCGTAGCTCAGTCCCATAAAGTCGCCGCGAATTGCGTTGGCGACGCGGTCCGGACGAATGTTCAATCGCACGGGAACAGGTGGGGCCTCTTCGGCCACCAGGGCAGGGAAAGCAGCGATGGCAGCGCTTCCGAGCACTGTGAGGTGGACAAACTGTCTTCGATTCATCGCAACGATTTCAACACATGCATCCGTGCCCTGACAATCCTCTATCGCTGTGGCCGAGGACTGCGCGTCTATGGCTACTCAGAGTGGCCGGTTCGGTTTGCGGCGACCTTTCCGCGTCTTTTCGCAGCCGAAGGGTGTTCGCCAGGTTGGCCGTTGCCAAGCTCGGGAGGTTCCGGCCGCAAATAAAAAAGGAGCGCGCAACAGACCAATGCGAATCCAAGATAGGGAGACTTCAGCGACACAGGCATTGCAAGTCCGAAGATACCCAGCGTGACCGAGGAACGAACTCTGGCGAAACGCCGCGTGCGGGCGGGAATATTTTCAAACGAAGCCGAAGCCAGCGCGTGCCATTCGAACGGTATGTAGGCGAGATTCACGAAGAAAAACACCGCGGCGTAGATGAACACCGGGATGGCCGCCAATTTCGTGTCCGCGACCCATGCGGTCGAGAACGGAACGAGCGAAAGCATGAAGAGGTGTGCGAAATTGATCCAAATCAGTCGTGGAGTGACGAAAGGGAAAAATCGCAGCAAGTGATGGTGATTCAACCAAACGATGGCGATGAAGTAATAGCTGACGACGTAGCTCAGCGCAGTGGGCCAGAGCGGAAGAAGCGCGGAGAAGGTGGGGTGCTCGGGCGACTTCAGCTCGAGCACCATGATCGTGATGATAACGGCAAAGACTCCGTCGGAAAACGAGCCAAGCCGCTCCGTGGTTGCTTTCTGCTCATCCACAGAACCCCCCGTTTTGTGGCAAGCCTGGCGCTGCTCGTCCTTGCCTCAGCGGCTCAATACTTGCGCTATTGGTTTTGCGAGGATTCCGCTGCCTTCAACGCAGCGGCTCCAAAATTCACGCTGAACCTTTTGCACCAGATGGAGACCGCGCGGTATCTCGCAAGGTCCAGGTTGCCGGGAAGCATGTAGTTCTGGTCGCCTACATTTCCTTTGATACTTCCCAAATCAACGAACCCCGCCCTCTCAACTGTTGCCGCATCTTTTGCATCATCGGCGGCAACCATATAGACGTGGACATCCGGGCCATTGGACGTGCGGAAGTTCGTGAGGCGAAGAACATGAGAGCCGTCAGCCATCTGGTAGATGGTGGCCGTGCCGGAAGTCGGATGCAAAATGCTGTAGAAGGTTCCCGAGTCAATCGTCTGAGCCATGGGACCACTGGCTTGCGCTCCCGGCATGGGTTCGTCCACGCGGACGTTGGTAAAGAGCCGGTCTGGGCGAAACCAGTACCAAACTGCGAACACTGCGACCAACACGACAGCAATCGTAATTTTCTTCCAGTTCTTCATTGTTACTTCTCCTTAGATTCGGGCTCGGGCACCCTCTTGGCGAAGTGGCTCGTGCCGGAAATTTGTGTTGAGGTTCCTCACGCCACCCAGTGGCGCGCGCGAATTGTGAGTGCGCGGCAGTCGCAGTGTTGCATCAGACTCCTTTGGTTTCTCCACCGTCCATGCGCAGGGATGCGCCGGTCAGCCATTTCGCGGCGGGCGAGACCAGATAACCGAGGAGACCTGCGATCTCCTCGGGCTTTCCAAAGCGGCTGATGCCTGCCTCTTCGGGAAATTTCTTGATCGCTTCTTCAACCGCCATATTGTGGGCAGGGGCCCATTTTTCGAAGAAGGATTGGCGGCGCCCTGTCATCACTGCGCCCGGAACGACGCTGTTTACCTGCACACCGTCTTTGATTCCTTGCTCTGCAAACGCCTTTGCAAGTGCGATGATGGCGGCGTTGGTGGCCGCAACGGCGGCAAATCCCGGCTTTGGATCGAGGGCTGCGCTGCCCGAGATAAAAACGACGGAGCCTTTGGAAGCCTTCAATGCATTCCACGCGCGGATCGTCAATCGGCGGGCGCCGTGAAGCTTGAGTGCCATGCCGTCGTCCCATTGCGCGTCGGTCATTTCGAACAGATCGATCTGCGGCACGGCTCCGGCAATGTTGAGCAGGGCATCGATCCGGCCGAAGTGTTTGAGCGTTCCGTCAATAACGACATCTGGCGATTGCGGCTGGCGGAGATCCACGGCGTAGACAAGAGCTTCGGCCCCGGCTGATTTCACTTCCAAGGCTGTCGCTTCCAGGTTCTCCTTGTCTCGCGCCGCCAGCACGACGGTCGAAAAATCCTTCGCGAGTCTCACAGCCGCGGCTCGTCCGATCCCTTGACTCGCGCCGGTGACAATCGCCACCGATTTGGCTTCCATGGATTGACCTCTTGCGAAGGTTCCGCCAGGCTGGGCCAGCGGGATGTTTATCGCTCTCGATCTCTTGCCCGTGTCTTTGCGGCGAAGTTACTACTGCAAAAGCGTTTTCCGCGCCGCTTCCAGAATCACGTCGACCACCAGCGCTGGTTCTGTGTACATGGGCGTGTGATCCACTGCCTCCGCTCGAACATTCGCGTGCATTCGCTCCGCCATGAAACGCTGCGTCTTCGGATGGATCATGCGGTCTTCTTCCGCAAGCAAAAACCAGGAGGGTCTCGCCTTCCATAGCGGCGCCGGTGCTGGCTCCTGTATGCACTCAAGTGCAATTGGGCGCTGAACTGCTTCCATGATGCGCGTCTGATCCGCCGACGCCTTATGGGCTACCGCTTGCTGAAATCCGCCTTTCGGCATCCAAATCAGCCCATCCGCGTCTGGAGCCAGTTTGGGCGCCTGCGGGTGCGGCTGTTCCCGGTAGAACACTTTGGCCACGGTTTCGCCCTCATCGGGCGCGAGTGCCGCGACATAAACAAGCGATTTCACTCGCTGGTCTGTCGCGGCTGCAATCACAGCTCCGGCATACGCATGTCCAACAAGGACAATCGGACCCGTGGTTCGCCGGACGGAATGGCTCAATGCGGCCGCATCATTCGTTAGGGAGGTAAGTGGAATCGGAGCGCAGATCACGTTGAGGCCCTGTTTTTCCAAACGCAAAATCGTGTTGCTCCAACAGGATCCGTCAGCCCACGCTCCGTGCACCAGGATGATGGTCGAGCCTCCCGGGAATTCCCTCATCGCGAAGATCCGCTTGCCCCGCTTTGCCGTGAGTTATTCAAAAATTCCCTCATCGCATCCGCAATTTCGATCACATGCGTTTCGAGAGCGAAGTGCCCCGTATCGAGGAATTGAATTTGTGCGTTCGGGATGTCTTTGCGAAACGCCTCCGCTCCGGGCGGAAGAAAGAAGGGATCATTCTTGCCCCAGATGGCGAGCAGCGGCGGCTTCGACTTGCGGAAATATTCCTGGAATTTCGGGTAGAGCTTCACGTTCGATGCGTAGTCGAGAAATAGATCCAGCTGGATATCCTTATTGCCCGGGCGTTCGAGAAGTGCGGTATCGAGCGTATAGGACTCGGGCGGAACGCTATCCGGATTTGTGACGCCGTGGGTGTATTGCCAGCGTGTTCCTTCGAGATTCAAAATCGCTTTTGCGATTACTTCGCGATTTTCAGCCGTGGGCTCGGCCCAGTATTTCCGGATCGGCCCCCAGGCGTCGCCGAGTCCTTCTTCGTAGGCATTTCCGTTCTGCGTGATGATTGCAGTGATTCGCTCTGGATGGGCCAGCGCAAGCCGGAAGCCGGTCGGTGCGCCATAGTCGAACACGTAAATGGCGTAGCGGTTCAATTTCAGCGCTTCGGTGAATGCATCGATCGTCTTCGCCAATCCGTCAAACGTGTATGCGTATTGTCTTCCGGTCGGCACCTCCGTGAATCCGAAGCCGGGAAGGTCCGGCGCAATCACGCGGAAATGATCGGCCAATCGTGGAATGAGCTCGCGGAACATGAAGGACGATGCGGGGAATCCATGGAGGAGAAGAACTACCGGCGCGTCCGTATCGCCGGAAGCCCGGTAAAAAACCTTAACGCCATCAGCCTCCACTCTGTGGATGGTCGTAGGAGAACAGCAGTTCTGCGCACCCGATCCGCTTCCTTGCGTTGCTTTTGCTGGGTTCGTTTTGCTCATGCTCATTTCCTCCATTGGAAATTTCCGGCGAAAAAAGGTGCGCCCGCGAGATAAATGGACCAGGACCAGGAGCCCATCGTCAACGCCGAAGCGATCTTCGTGCAATCGCTCGACCAGAAAGGAAAACCTCGAAGGGAAGAAAAAGTCCTTGCTAACTACCTGTCGGGCGGAAAGTTATCAATTGAGACGACAGATGCAGAGGTGCCGCACATCCGACAGATTCACGACGGAAATCCGCCACCGGCGGACTTCCGTCATGCCGTCTGTCACGAATTCCTCTGCACCGCCGCCTACTCGCGGCTTGCCGGCCTCTCGCCAATTGCCGCTGGACGCTCAGACCGTGGGCGTTCTACGCGCAGCTTCTTCATCCGGTAGACAAGCGACGTTCGCTTCATTCCCAGCCGCTCGGCTGCCCCGTTTCTGCCGCCAATAACCCAGCCACTCGCTTCGAGCGCGCGAATGATGTGGTCTCGCTCGACTTCAGCGAGATCACTCATCTTACCTGACGGCGCATCCGCTTTCTGTCGAGGAGTGCTTGCCTCCAACTCCGAGATTGGGGCGCGCAACACGGAGCCGGGAGAAAGAATCACGGCGCGCTCAATGAAGTTCTGTAATTCCCTCACATTCCCCGGCCAGCGGTATTGCGCGAGTGCGGCCATCGTCTCGGGCGGGATCTGCTCGATCTTCTTGTTCATTCGCCGCGCGTAGAGCGTCGCAAAGTGGCGAACAAGTGTAGGAATGTCATCTGCTCTCTGCCTCAAAGGCGGCACCGTCACGGGAAAGACCTTCAGCCGGTAATACAGGTCTTCGCGGAAAGTCATTTGCTTGACCATGGAAGCAAGATTGCGATGCGTGGCGGCGATTAGGCGAACGTCGACCTTGTGTGTCCGATTGCTCCCCAACCGCTCGAATTCGTGTTCCTGGAGTACGCGCAAAAGTTTGGCCTGGAGTTCCAGCGGGATGTCGCCGACCTCATCGAGAAAAAGTGTTCCTTTGTCGGCTAGCTCGAAGCGCCCCGCCTTTTGTGCGATGGCTCCGGTGAACGCTCCTTTTTCATGGCCGAACAGCTCACTCTCGAGCAGGCCAAGGGGAATTGCGGCGCAATTGAGCTTGACGAAGGCCCGTTCCCTCCGGCTGCTCAAGTCGTGGATCGCCCTGGCAATCAGTTCCTTGCCGGTTCCTGTCTCGCCTTCGATCAGCACGGTGGAATCGGTTGGCGCGACTACTGAAACGAGGTTCAATGTCTCTTTCAAGCGGGGGCTGTCGCCGATAATCGCTCCAAACTCCGATCGAATTTCCGCTTCGAGATATAGCCTTTGCTTCGCCTCGTGGTCTCGATCCTCTGTCGCTCTCTCATAGCTCAGTGCGTTTTCAACAACAATAGCCACTTGACGCGCCACTTGGTCCAGAAAAGCGAGGTCATCGTCCGCAAAGCCGTTTTCCGACCGGCTCAACGCAGCCAGCACGCCCACGGTTCCGCTCCTGCCTGTCAGCGCAAGGTCGCACCCGGACTTCAATTCCTCCGCCTTCAATCGCTCGTAGAAGGGCCGGCCTGCGTCATTGCCAAAAGTCTCGGGATCATCGCGAAGGTCCTCGAAGCGATCGACGCGTTCATTCTTGCCCGTTCGAAACGCGCGGCCGGAGGTCGACCCCTGGATGGGTGCCAACGTGCCGTCAGAAATTTCCTCTCGGGCATCAGGATTATAAAGAATCGTCACTCGGAGTTCATCGTCGGAGAAGGGAAGAAGAAGAGCGCAAAAATCGCATCGCGTGACGCTCAGCAGATTCGTAGACAGCGCCTGGACCAAATGCGAAAGGTCCAGCCTCGAACTCATGCTGTTCGTGATCTCCAACAGCAGGCTCAGACGGTCGCGCTCGCGCCGCAGCTTTTCTTCGTTGATATGCCTCTCAATCGCGATTCCGGTAATGTGGCTCGCGTTTTCGATGAGCTGCACATCACACGCCCGAGGGCTTCGCGCCTCGCGGTAATGAATCGCGAATGTCCCAAGAGCCTTGCCGTCCCGCGCAAACAAGGGACGCGACCACACGGAACGAATCCCGAATGGCTGCAGCAGGTGCCGGTAATCATCCCACACGGGGTCCGTAAGAATATCGGTTACGAATACCGCCTCTCTCCGGTAGATGGCCGTCCCGCAGGATCCTCCCTTAGGACCAATCGCCATTGGCCCGACGGATTCCCGAAACCCGGGAATCCCAGGCGCAGCCGCACACACGACGTGCTTGCCATCCTCGTCCGGAAGCCAAATGGTGCACAACATTCCATCCACTTGCGACTCGACCAGTCGAGCAATGATTGTCAGCACCTCCTCGAGAGGAGCGCCCGCAAAGATCAACTTCAAGATCTCGAGCACTGCCTCGCTCGAAAGTAAGTTCGACTCGGTCTGCCCTTGATCGGCCAATGACGCGGCTCGCGTGGTTGCCTGCATGGATGTATCCATGAAACGTCCTTCCTTAGTACCGCCCAATTCGGCCTTCCCGGTTCTTTATGCGGGCGCCCTCAACAGGTTAGATGGGTGTCGCAGGACACGAGGCTCAGCCCTATTTCCAGAGGGGCAGGGTAGGTTTGCCCCCGGAGCTCCCTGCAGCTAGCTCTCCGGCCGGGCCGCAATATACCAGTCTAAGCCCACGGACTCATGTTCACCAGAGTTCAAGAAGTGCGGGCAGAATTCTGTGGACGGACGATCGACGGGAACCACCCCTCGAGCATGTAACCACGGCCCCAGCCATGGAGGAACTCATGCCCTGCTAGGGTAGCTCGTGCTCGAAAGCATTCGCTCTTAGGACTTAGGTGAAGCCTTTGCGGTAAAGATTCCAGAAAAGTACTGGCGATAGTAGAAGAACAACACAAACCAGAACACCGCCACGATCAGCGCGCCCCCGACGCCTTCGTGATTGAGCAGCAGATGGTAGAGCAAAATATTTACGATGACCGGCCCAAGAATCGTCAGCGCCAGCGGAACAAAGCGATTGATCAGCAACAGCGCCCCGCCCACCGCCTGCACTGCGCCCACCGCCAGCGCATAGCGTGACTGGAATAGAGCCTGAAGAAACTGTCCGGCGAGGCCGCCGGGTATAGGGCCCTTGAGAAATTGCAGAAACGCATTCAGGCCGAAGACGAAAAACACCAGCCCCAGCAGCAACCTGACAATCAGCACGACGATTTTCATGCCAACTTCTCCTGTAGAGTTCAGCTGGCCTTGGGTTCAGCAGAAGCGCGCCAGCCCCACTGGACGAAACCGCCAGTCTGCCATGTGCCATCAAGGCCTTGCAGAGTTTTCTCTCACTGTTTCAAGTAACGAAGCGCAACACTTCCTGATTTAAATGGCTTTGACTCCACTAGTTTCAATCGCAATTTCTCGGGCAGGCTGACGCCCTCCATCAACCGTCTTCCTTCTCCCACAAGGATCGGCTGAACAACAACACGATATTCATCCACCAGACCAAGCTCTATTAGTTGTGAAGGAATATCTACACCGCCGGTCAATATGTCTTTGCCTTGTTCTTGCTTCAATTTCAGGATTTCGTCTTGGAGCTTCGTACGAACGATTCTCGTATTCTTCTCTTCAGCGCTGTCCAACGATCGCGAGAAGACAATCTTGTTCTTGGATTCAAATGTCCGGGCAAATTCCTTGTCTGCTTCTGTCGCAGATGGGTCTTTTGCGACATCGGGCCAATAAGGAACCATCAATTGATAGGTTTTGCGCCCATAAACGAATACATCAGCATCTCGAATGAGCTGCATATGGTATTCAAGCAGTTTTTCATCATTTTCATCAGGGGCCATTCCTTTGGTGTGGTCGCAGCAGCCATCCAGCGTAACGTTGATTGCATAGATTAGCTTTCTCATTGGATTTCCCTCGTGTTGTCTTTCGTTGTTTCTGCGGCGTATTCTAGCTGGGTCTCGGATTGTTCCGCTAACGGGAAAGTGGCGATATATGTCGGAAAAGGGTCAACCTCGTAAATCGATGTTCTCAGCCCCGAATATGGAAGAACTGCGCCGTCTCTACGACACCGATACCCCTGTACTGGCATATACCTTCAAGAGGCGGACGGCCGAGGGCTGGACGCCAGAGCACAGTCACCACCGCGGGCAACTCGTCGCTCTGACCCAGGGGTTGCTCATCGTAGAAACAGAAAGCCAACGATGGATGTTTCCCTCCCAGCGTTGCGCATGGACTCCACCGAATTGTAAGCACGCGGCGCGTTCTGTCGGAGGCGCTGCAGGTTCGATGGTTGATTTGTCTCCGGAGATGTGCCGTGGACTGCCCGAGACGCCCTGCACGTTCAACTCATCGGAACTACTATTCGCCATAGTTAATCGTATGGTTGCTTGGGACCTGAGCCATCCGCTCAACACGGCGCAGAAACACTTAATCACAACCCTCCGTGATGAGATTCGTCGGCCTGACCAGCAGCTCCTGCGTTTGACGATACCAAGAGAAGAGAGACTGGCCAGAGTCGCAGACGCTCTGCTGGATGATGTTGGGGATCACCGCACGCTGGACGCCTGGGCGCATGTCGCCGGAATGGCCCGGCGTACTTTCATGCGTGCGTTTTCGGCTCAGGCAGGGATGTCATTTGGTCGGTGGCGACAGCAGGCGCGGTTGTTTGCTGCCCTGGAGATGCTGGCGCAAAGGAAATCTGTCACGGAGGTCGCTATCGCAGTCGGTTACAACAGTGTAAGTGCCTTTATTGAAATGTTTCGCGCCATGTTGGGAACCACGCCACAGACATACTTTCGAGGCAGGTGCTCATAGCACACGGTGGAGCCATGGGCGCAACGGCCCGCCTTCCTTGAAGTTATCGCGATGCCGCTAGGCGCGAAGCAACGTCTTCCGCACCGCGTCCTCGACGTCCAGCAAAGAGCCGAGCATGCGGTAACAGTGGGGCCGCAGCTCGCGGCGATGACGCTCGACCGTGCTAGCAAGCTCGTTCACTATATGCCTCCTTTTGAACGCCGCCGATGGATCAGCATGGATTCTTAGTTGTAAAACCGGAGCGGGACCAAAAACTTATCGCGCGTTGCATTCGAAATTGTTTCGAACGTCTAGGTAATCCAGTCATCGCTCCTTCCCTCGGCTACTTACCGATTCGTCGGCGATGCTTGGAAACGCCCCTGGCAGCAAGGATTTCCTAAGTTCCTTCAGGATGACTTTTTACTCGGAACGCATCCGTAGACAAATTTTCACCCCGCGTTTGAATCAGGCCGCCCTTCGTTCGCTTGATTGTCAATTCTAATGGCTACGGGGACCACAGAAGGCTAAGAAAAGAAACGCTGCGGGGGTTGGATTTGAACCAACGACCTCCGGCTGGCGAAACCTGCAGCAATTGCAGGCTTCGGTAAACGAATGTCAGCCCGCGCGTAACCCGGAGGAAAAAAGAAAGGCCAAGCGCTGAGCTTGGCCTTGAAGCAAGTCGAAAAATAATAGCTGGTTGCGGGGGT
>Ga0335072_10000755_pt1 | contig 58160 bp, 90 predicted proteins | sample Lox_Sample_21_FD_206725 | JGI IMG/M metagenome (GOLD analysis project Ga0335072, IMG submission 206725) | Soil microbial communities from Loxahatchee National Wildlife Refuge, Florida, United States - Lox_Sample_2.1 | ecosystem: Environmental > Terrestrial > Soil > Wetlands | place: USA...
GCCCACAACCAGAGCGTGCACGGCGAGGACCCGCAGCAGGTCGTCAGCGACGCGATCCGCAGCGCCGCTCTCGAGCAGTTCGGCGCTGTCGTCAGCCAGATCACCGACGAGACGGTGGGTCGCAAGTTGGCCGGGATCGAGGCCGCAGTCCGGGTGAGCGAGCGGGAACGGATCAAGGGCCTGTTCGGCGAGTGGATCACGATCCTGATGAGCGAGCCGAACGCCCACCCGCCGGAGGCGTGGATCGCCGCGTTCGCGGGCCTCATCGAGCCGAAGACGGAAGGCGAGCAGTCATGATTCACCGCATATCGCTGGCCGAGGTTCTGGAGCAGACGGCGCCGCCCTCGAGGACGCTCGACGTGAGCGTCATCGACGACACCGCGTTCGTCCGGATCTGCGACGTGACCGAGAACGCCAGGACGGACGAGCACCGGGAGATCGTCGAGATCTCGGTCAGCCTCCCGTCGCTGCTGGAAGCCCTGACCGTGCTCTCGCAGGACGCCGAGCGGGAGCGCCTGCGACCCCAGGACCGGCAGGGGTCGCACGAGACGCGCCTGTCGGGGAGGCGGTTCACCGTCGTGCCTGTCGCCCCATGGTCGGCCGTCGCGGCGCTCACCGAGCACCTCCGGTACGAGGAGCCGGCCGAGGAGCCGAGGGCGCGGCAGGACGAGGAGCCCCCGCAATGACCGCGCAGGCCGATGAGCTTCCCGGCGTGACGCCCGCGCCTAAACCGCGGGGGATCACGGCCGCGACGATCCTCGAGGCGCTCGAGCGCCACTACCGGAAGCCGGGCGAGGCTCGCGACGGGGAGATCCTGATCCCCGAGGTCTCCGCGCCGGGATCGACACGCAGGGCGGACCTGGTCCGCATCGGCATGTGGGCGTCCCGCGGAACCGGGATAGACGTTCACGAGATCAAGGTCTCCCGCTCCGACTGGCTCCGCGAGCTCGACGACCCCGCGAAGGCCGAGGCCTGGTGGCCGCACTGCAACCGCTTCTGGGTTGTCACGGTCCCGGGCGTCGTCCAGCTGGCCGAGCTCCCCGAGGGCTGGGGGTTGATGGAGATGCCCGGCTCCGGCCGGAGGTTCAAGGTCAGGGTCCCCGCGCAGTCCCGCAAGGACATCCGGCTGACCGTCCCGCTGATGGTGGAGCTGCTGCGACGGGCGGACAACCAGCGGCTAGGCGAGATCGGCAGGCTCCGCGAGGAGCACCGCGACGACCTTCGAAGGCAGGAGGCCGCGAACCGCGAGCGCCGCGACCGGGGCGAGCTCTCCCCCGCGGTGAGGCGCCGCCTCGACCTCCTCGAGGCCGTCGAGAAGGCGCTCGGCATGCCGCTGGACATCTACCCGGGATGGCCGAGGCTGCCGCCGGAGAGGATCATGCCGGGCGAGCTCGCCGCCCTGCTGGCCGACGCGAGGGACCACGTGACGGTCCAGCGGCGCGCCGAGGACGCGAGACGCGAACGCGCCGTGCTGCGCGACGCCGCCGCGGGCCTGCTCAAGCGGCTCGACGCCGGGAACCCGTCATGACCGCGGGCAGCCGGATCTCCCAGGGCAGGGTCACCCATACCCGCTACCCGGAGGTCGACGACGTTCATCTGCTCGACGTCTGCCGGGCCGGCGGCGTTGCGGGGGGCGTGACTCATGCGAGGGCGCGCTGGCTGTACGCGAGGGCGTGCAAGGAGTGGCGGGAACGGCACCAGGCGGCGCGGCAGGAGGCGGCCGAGCGGATCGTGCAGGACGCGCTCCGGGAGGTCGCCGAGACCGCGTGGATGGCCGTCCAGCTGCGCCGTGGACTCGGCGGCGGCCGTGGCTGAGACCGGCTACGCGGGGCGCTCACGGCGGCCGTGGCACTGGCGGACCCTGTTGTGCATGTTCGGCGTCCGCGAGTGCGCGGGCTGCCGGTGGTGGCGGGAAACGGGTCGGCCATGAGGGACCTCGACGCGACGCTCCGCGACCTCCGCGGTCGCGGCTACAAGGTCGCCAGGGGGCGGCGTTCCAGTCACTGGCAGGTGCGCGACAAGTCCGGCCGCCTGCTGGCGGTAGTCAGCTCGACGCCCGGCGACCGCAACGCCCTTCGCAACCTCAAGGGCCAGCTTCGGCGCGCGGAGGCGAGGCCATGAGCGCGGAGAAGCCCGTCCGCCTGACGTTCCCTGCGTACGACGTCGGCGCGGCCGACATCCTCGCCGGCGGCCGGACGGTGGGCTTCTGCCTCGACGAAGGAGGCGGCACGCGCGGCCACGCCAGGCGGTGGCGCGCTTACCTGTACCCGGCCGCCCAGGGCCGGCGGACGCCGAGGCCGGAGAACTGCGAGGAAGTGACCCGGCGGACGCTCGGCGATCTGAGGCGGGAACTGCGGCAGCGGGTTGAGCTAAAGGGGCGATGGTGGGGGTGCTAGTCGCCGTCGTCCGTGATCACGCGCCCGTGGCTGAGCGCCCAAGTCTCGACGTCCTCGCGCTTCCAGACCTTGCCCATTTCGAGCACGACGTCTGGCTTGGGGAAGTCCTCGCGGTTGATGATCTGCTGGACACGCTGACGGCTCACGCCGCCGAGCATGCGGCCTATCTCTGCGGACCCCACAAGGTGATGCACGGGCAGAACCATAGTCTCCATACTACTAGTCGCTTGACTAGAGGCAAGAGTCCGGCGCATACTAGTCACATGACTAGTGCGTCGCTGAAGGCCCCCGCAACCCGGCACATCAGCAAGCGGCAGGCGCGTGACCTCTTCCGCGCCGCCCGGCTGAACGAGCAGCAGATGTACCCGGCCGCCGACGCCCACTGCCGGCTGCACGGCGTCTGGCCTGAGGGCTACCTCGCCGCGAAGGCCGAGACCGCGCGGACGTTCGGCGTCTTCCTCGACGCCGGGGTCTGCTCCGGGATCGACATTCCCGCACCGACCGCACCGACCGAGGAGAGCTAGACCATGCCCCGCAACCCTGACGCCTTCGCCCCGCTGGGCGATGAGATCCTCGACTTCGAGGGCGAGCCGCGCGCCGTCCTCCGCGACTTCGACTGCCTCGTCATCCCCGCGATCACCCTGCCGCCGGCCGGGGTCCGCGACCTCGAGCGGCGCATCGGCGAGTACTGGCGGGAGATCGCCCGCTACAGGCTCCGCACCGCCGACCTGACGGGCGTCGACCTGAACCTCGTGCGCGGCCAGCTCGCGTACGTCGGCTACGGCCCGTACCTCCCGTCCGCCGACTGGCCTGAGGTCGCCCGGAGGCTCGCGGCTCTCGGCGACATGGCCGGGCTCGAGGAACTGCGGAAGCTGAGCGCCCTGCTGACCGGGGACGAGATCCTGCCCGCCGCCGCCCCGGTGTGCAAGTGCGTGATCAGCGGCGGGGACCTGCTCCCGATCGCCTGCCCTGCCCACGGCACCCCGTGCGGGAACTGCGGCGGCCTGGAAGGCTGCGCGCCTGACTGCGGCGGCGAGGGCGACTGCGGCTGCGGCCCCTGCTGCGCGCTGTGCCGCGCGGAGGACGGTGACCTCGGTGACTGACCGCCGCGACCTCATCCCCGCTCTCGCCGCCCTCATCCGGGCTGCGGTCTACGGCGACCGGACCGCCCCGGCCCTAGCGGAGAGGCTGCTGCCCTCGCTCGGGATCACCTGGGATGGCAGCCTCACCGCAGGGTCGGTCGAGGAGGGGCTCCGGGAGGCGCTCGGCCCGGCCCTTGACCGGGAGCGGCTCGGGACCGCGCTCGCCGCCCTGGAGGACGCCGCGGACTACCGCCGCGAGCACCGGGACGGCGACTGCACGGACTGCGACGCGCTGCCGGCGGGACAGGGGGACGGCGGCGAGAAGGCGGCGGACGGGCCGAGTGCCCCGGACCTCGTCGACCGCATTGCCGATGTCTTGTCCGAGGCCGGCTACACCGACGCCCGGCAGGTCTTCCCCGGCGGCTTCCTCATCACCGGGGGACCGGGCTATGCGACGACGGGCTCGGTGATCGTGTCGGTGCCGTGGACGGACGCCACGGACGGGGAGCGCAGGAGGCTGCTGGCGAGGTTCGCCGAGGCGCTCCGCGACGGGGGCCTGCACGTCACCGCGCGGGGCCGCTACCTCGAGGCGCGCGCAATGCCGGGGGAGGCCCGCGAATGGTGACCAAGGCCCCCGCCAGGCTCGGGGACGAGCTGACCGACCGGGAGTGGGAGATCGCGCTCCTGGTCGCCAGGGACTGGAAGGACGCCCGGATCGCCCGGCACTTGTTCGTCTCGCCGGTCACGGTCGGGACGGACATCCGCAGCCTGAAGACCAAGATCGGGGCGGCGGACCGGACCGCCGTCATCAAGTGGGTTATCGAGCGCTCGGCCGCCACGGCGGCGGGAGGCGGGGAGTCCCGGTGATGCCTGAAGGATCACGGGTCCTGCGCCGGGAGCGCCGCCGCGCATGGCGTGGCACCCCGACCGGCAGGCGGGCCACGCACGAGGTCAGGACGACGTACGGGCGGAAGCAGAAGGCGCGGGACTGGGCCGCGGCGTGGGGCGCCGCGAGGGCGGCCGCCACGACTGCAGCAGAGGAGAGCTGACCGATGTCTGTTGCGCAACTCCGAGAAGGCATCCGAGCCGGATCCGGGCTGTGGTTCTACGACTGCCCGGTGTGCCCGTGTGATTTCGGGACCATGGGGCCGAAGGCGAAGGCGGAACGCGAAGCCGCCGAGCATGACGCCAAGTACCACCCCGTTACCTGCCCGGCGTGCGGCTCGGAGTCGCCCGGCGAGCTGGGCTATGCGCCGGGCTTCAGCGGGATGCCGGCCACGTGCCGGGACGACTGGCACGACGCCGACGCAAGGGTGCCAGGCGATCACGGAGAGGCCGCCACGACGGCTGGAGAGGCGGCGGGATCGTGACCCCCGCCGACGAGTGGTCCGCCGAGAACGGCGGCAACCCGATGTTCGACCCGTGGGCTCCCGAGCAGCCTGCCGGGCCTCTGTGCGAGAAGGACGGGATCGACTACGACACCTACGGCGGCGAGCGGGAGTGGCAGTGCGGCTACCCGGGCACGGTGCGCGTGCCGTCCGGGCGGCTGCTCTGCGAGGACCACGCCGGAGAGCTCGGCTACGGGCCCAAGCAGGAGTACTACGGGTTCGACCCGGACGACGAGCCTAAGTTCGACGAGCCGCCCGTGACGGAGCCGGCGTCATGACCGACCTGTTCACCGCCGAGGGCGCGTACCTGCCCGCCCCGCAGCGAACCTGCACCCGGTGCCTGCACGTCATCGTGGACGTGGATGAGCTCGGCCCCTACTACCAGGTGCCGGCGCAAGAGAACGTTGGGCCGCTGTTCCCGGGAGGCCCCGACACTGTGCTGACGTTCATGAACCGGGTCCATGAGTGCGACGGGCAACCGCACAGCCTGCCCGCAGACGTTGCGGCAACAGCGACGGAGGACCGGCCATGAGGAACTTCCGTGACATCCCCGACGAGCACCGGTACGGCGACGAGCCGGACGAGGACGACTGGTACGGCCGGGACGACTACCGAGAGCCGGACCCCGAGGACTACGAGATCGCCAAGGCCGAGCACGAGCACTCCGAGACGGTCCACGGCGGCAGGCCGTGCGACTGCCCGGTGCCGACCGAGGAAGAGATCGCGGCGCAGTGGGCGGAAGAGGACCGGAAGCACAGGGCCGAGGTCCACGGCGGCGGGGAATGCCGCTGCGAACCACCGTTCTGACAGGCGCTGCAGGCCCACTGACGACATAACAGATCAACAGACGGAGGACACAGATGGACGAGTTCAAGGCCGGCGACAAGATCGAGCACCGCCTGATGCCCGGATTCACGATGACCGTGGAGGGCACCCGCGAGTGCGAGGCCGACGCGAACCGCCCGGAGCCGCACCAGGCGCTCAAGGTGACGGACCCCGAGGGCAACGAGGACTGGCTGTGCGCCCACGACGCGCAGAAGCCCGGAGAGGGACTTCCGTGGACGTGACGGACCTCAACCCGGACGGGCCGCACAACTCGGAGCGCACAGCCGAGGCGGGCCAGCTGTTCGATGACTGCTCTCGGTTCCTGTGCTATGCCACGATGCCGGAGAAGGGCGGCCTGGAGTACCCCGGTGACGCCTACCGCCTCATCGCTGACCTTTACGCGGCGACCGGGCGGCTCCCGCAGGCGTGCGAGCAGATCGGCGAGTTCCTGATGGCGCAGGGGCGCCGCGTTGATGCTTACGAGGCGCGCGGCCGTAACCCGAGCGAGCAATCGGCGATAGGCGCTGCGCGTCTGGCCGATGCCGCGACCGCAGCGCACAACCTGACCCGGGCGCTGCAGGCCGCCCAGACGGCCATCGCCGGGCTTGGCATCCGGGAGGACGAGGATGGAGAGGCGGACCATGGCTGACGGCAGCCTGCCGGCGTGGCGGGTGATCAAGGCCCAAGCGCTCGGCCACCTTGACGCCGCGGACGATGAGGCGTCCAAGGCCGCCGACTGGCTGCGGGGGATCGACTCGCCGCTGACTCCCGCCCAGGCCCAGGCCGCCCGTGAGGCACTGAAACTCGCCAGCCGGGCCAAGAACCTGATCGACGAGGCCAAGGGAGTTCTTTATGGCTGACGTGGCATTGAAGCACGGAGACCGCGCCTTCGTGGTGCTCGACTGCGTTCCTTACGAGCGCGACGGCACCCCGTTCCGCCGGGTGATCGTGCGGGGCGTCTACCCGGACGAGTCGGCCGCCCCGCCGCCTTACCCGGACGCCGTGCGGAACCTGGCCGGCGTGTTCATCGGGATGGACATGCAGACGCCCGCGTTCCTGATCGAGTACCCGAAGGACGAGGCCGGTGCCTGACGTGACCGCCGCTGAGATCGCGCAGGGCCTTGACGGCTTGCGCGTCGTCATCAGGGACTGGCGGCCGCTGGAGCAGAACCCTGACCTGGCCGTCGGGATCGTCGCGAACCCGCAGGGACTCGCCGACGAGCTGAAACGGGAGATCGACTCCTACCCGAGTTTCGGGCCGGGCGTCACTCCGCACAACCCGTCGCCGCTGACGTGCAACGGGTGCCTGCACGCCCCGGCGACCCTGCTCGCGGCGATGGGCCGCACCCACGCCGACCGAACCTCGGCACCGGGCCATGTGCTGCGGCTGCTGTGCCGTGACTGCGCGGACAAGACGGCGGACATCACGAGGGGCGGCGGCCGGCTGGTCACGTTCTTCGCTATCGGATCAGTGGAGGGCACCAATGGCTGACGACACCAGCCCGGCCAGGATCACCGAGGAGCCTCCGACGGGCTCCGTGGTGGCCATCGACTGGGGCAGCCATTACCAAGAGGTGTGGGTGTCCAACTACGCCAATATCGGCAACTGGTACTGCCCTGACATCCCGATGCGGGGGGACGCCCACCCGACGTGGTGGGACGTGACCAACCGCGCCGAGGGCCGCACGCTGACACTGCTCGTCCCCGCCGACCGTGACGCCTACGCCGCCGGCTTCGACGCTGGCGTTCAGAAGGTTGGCAACGCCGTTGAGCAGGTCATCGACGACGTCAGGATGCACGTGAACGGAGCGTATCCCGATGGCCAGTGACGACAGGCTTACCGCCGAGCGCGCCGATGAGGAGATCATCGCCCTGTGCACCCTGCAGTTCTCCTGGGGCGGCCTGCTCGACTGGCGGCCGGCTGACGACGGGTACGCCGTCCACCTGATCCGCGAGACGCGCAGGGGGACGCCAGGGCCGACGCTGTGCGGCATCGGCCGGTTCGACAAGAACGGCCCAGGGTGGTCGGTCGGCGGGGGGATCTCCGGCCCGGACATCATCCACAAGCCGTGCCCCGGGTGCGCGGGCACGGCACGCGAGCAGTTCCCCGGCCTGCCGGTGACCGGCAGCGTGGGGGCGCGGGAGATGGCGGCTGAGCTCGGCGTGGCGGTGAGCCGTGGCTGACCCGGCTGCCGCCCTCGACGCGATCGAAGCCGCATACCAGGCCCGCGCAGACGTCTGGACGGCCCTGCATAAGGTCGAGTACCAGCTGACCCGTAACAGCAGCTCCCCGAATCTTTCTGTTGTCGGGGCCGCCCTGGAGGGAGCCGTTGAGGCGTGCGACCGGACGCGGGCGGCGATCGAAAGGGCGCAGGCCGAGGCGGGCCCGATCGACATCTGGAAGGCGACTGACTGTGGCTGAGCTTCGGACGCTGACGGTAAAGCAACCATGGGCCCACATGATCGCCCACTGCGGTAAAACGGTGGAGAACCGCTCCTGGCCGACGACCCACCGCGGATTGCTGGCGATCCACGCCGGCGCCTACTCAGGCTGGGATCCGGCAGGCGAGGGGAGCCCGGTCGCTCGTGCTGCGTGGCGCGAATGGTCGGCGACGCTTCCGCCGCTGAACATCACCGGCCCTCTCCGCAGGGGCGCGATTCACATCGACTTCGGGGCGATCGTCGCCGTCGCCGAGTTGTCCGGCTGCCACGCGAGCGGGCCGGACGGCTGTGACGGCAACTGGCAGGGGCTGGACGGCTGGCTCCGCCCGCGATGCTCGCCGTGGGCCGTCAACGGGCAGTGGCACTGGGTGCTGGAGAGCGTCCGCCCGCTTGCCGCGCCTGTGCCGTGCAGGGGCAGGCTCAGCCTATGGCGGCTCCCCGAAGACACCGAGGACGCCGTGCGGGCGCAGATGGAGGCGACCAGTGCCTGAACTTCATGACATCCTTCCCCGCCGCAAGACCCCCGAGACCCGCGACGCCGACGGCTGGTGCCGCATCACCGTGCAGAGGTGCTGCAACGGGTGCGGCGAGCAGATCGGCGACGTGACCATGATCGAGATGGAGCTGGCCATCGCGGGGGAGCCGCTGCCCGATGTGCGCCCGGAGTGCCCTCGATGCCGGCCGACGATGAACCCGTCCCTGGCCCTGGTCACGAAATCCGCACCCGCGCAACTGGAGGCGCATGATGGCTGACAAGATCCCCTGGCGTTTCACCTGCCAGACTCACAACTGGGGCGCGGCCCGCGTGCCCTGCCCGCACGGCGACGGTGTCGACGCTGACCCTCCGGTGCCGGACGGGCGGGCCGCGGTCGAGGAGATCATCCGCGCGGCGACGTGCGGGACCGACTTCGGCGGGTGGCTCGCTCACACTCTCGCGGAGGCCGCCGCCCGGCTGGGATCGTCGTCGGCGCTTCTGTCGTCACGCCCCGGCAGCTGGGAAGCCCACGACATCGAACAGCTCCTCAAGGGGACCGTCGGCTGGGATGACGAGCACCTCGCCGACCACCTGCCGCGGGCCAGGAGGCCCGACCCGGACGGCTGGGAGTACGGCTACCGGTTCAACCCCGCCAACGCCTCCCGCGACACGATGGAAGGCGCCGCCGACGACCAGGCGCAGGCCGAGGCGCAGGTAACCCGGATGCGGGAAACCCATCCCGACTGGAACCCGCGCCTGGTGCGACGACGGCCGGTCCAGCCTGCGGGCGACTGGGAGGAAGTCCCCGATGCCTGACAGCCAGCGCCCTCGGTCCGAGCAACGGCAGCGGCGGGTGATGCTCGCCGCCCGCGTCAACCCCGAGGAGGAGCGGCGTATCCGTGAAGCGGCGAAGGCGCAGCGCATCTCCGTGGCGAGCCTGATCCGCAAGGCTGTCCTCGCTGCCGTGGATCAGCAGCAGCCATCGGCAGAGGAAGGCGCGGTCACCCAGTGGGGCGTCCGTTACACCGCCCGTCAGCCGCGCGGCGGGACGGCGCTCACGGTCATCCCCATTGCGCACGAGCAGACCGCGCGGGAGACCGCCGCCTCGGCGCGCAGGAACAACCCGGAGGCGGACGATGTCATCGTGCGCCGCCAGGTCGGCCCATGGAAGGAAGTACCCGATGCCTAGACACCCCAATGACGCCCGCCTGTGGGCGGAGTTGACCGGCCTGTTCCACGACGCAGGCGCGACATCCCCTGAGGACCGGGGCCGCTTCGCCCGCCGTGCCGTCGCGATCGTCCGCCGGGAGCGCGCCACCGGGGCCGCCCGCACCTTCGCCCCGGGCGACGAGATCCCCTACGACGTGACCCGTGTCTACGACCTTGACGGCGACGCCTGGGAGCGTCTCGGCGCCGACCCGGGCCAGCGGGACATGTGGCGCATGCCCGGCTTCAGCCCGGACCAGCACGAGAGCGACGCGGAAGGCTGCTACGTCACCCCGCACCTGCTCGACAAGTACGGGCCGCTCACCGAGATCCCGCAGCGCGACCGGACGAGGAAGGGGCCGGGCGGTGGCTGAAGTAACTCTCACCTGCGTGAGCGCCGAGGACGCGCGGATCGTCGCGGCCGAGGCGAACAAGGACGGCGATCCGGCGCACCGGTCGAAAGCGCCCTGCAGAAACCCCCTTGCAGGTCACAGGAGGATAGGAAGTTATGGAGCAGATCTCGAAGCGGCTGTTCAATTGGGCGTCGATCCTTGAGCCGAACACCCGCGAGCAGGCGGAGCGGACCGCGTCGATGCCGTTCATCTGGCCGCACCTCGCACTGATGCCGGACGCCCATCTCGGCAAGGGCGCGACCGTCGGGTCGGTCATCCCGACGCTCGGCGCGATCATCCCCGCCGCGGTGGGAGTGGACATCGGGTGCGGAATGTGCGCCGTCCGCACCCAGCTCACCGCCGAGGACGTGCGAAGCCGCGGGAACCTCGCCGCGCTGAGGGAGTCGATCGAGAAGGCGATCCCGCTGTCGGCCGGCCACTACAACACGGCGCTGCGGGACAGCGAGACCGAGAGGCGCGTCGGCGAGTTGTTCATGCTGGACGGCGCCTGGTCCGCGGAGAGCATCGCGCCGAACTGGAGCCTGCAACTCGGCTCGCTCGGATCGGGGAATCACTTCATCGAGATCTCTCTCGACGAGCTCGACCGCGTATGGCTGTTCCTGCACAGCGGAAGCCGCGGGGTCGGCAACAAGCTGGCCGTCAAGCACATCAAGATCGCCCTCGAGCAGTGCGAGCGCCGGTGGATCACCCTTCCCGATCCCGATCTCGCCTACCTGGTCGAGGGCGACCTGCAGTTCTCCGAGTACCTCTGCGATCTCCGCTGGGCGCAGCATTTCGCGCTCCTGAACCGCGAGGAGATGATGCACCGGGTCATCGGCTGCGTCGCCGATTGGTCCGGCGAAACCGCGCAGCAGCTGGAGACGGTCAACTGCCACCACAACTACACCGAGCAGATGTCCGGCGACCTGCTCGGCCAGTGGAAGCGGCCGAAGAACGCGCACGGCCACGTGTGGCTATCCCGCAAGGGCGCGATCGACGCCACCGAGGGCACGCCGGGCCTGATCCCCGGATCCATGGGCACCCGTTCCTACGTGGTCGAGGGGCGCGGCAACCCGCTCTCGCTCAACTCCTCGCCGCACGGCGCAGGCCGCGAGTACAGCCGCTCAGCGGCGCGTAAGACGTTCACCCGCGAGCAACTCGACGAGGCGATGAGCGGCATCGAGTGGGGCCGCTCCGACGCCTTCCTCGACGAGATCCCCCGGGCCTACAAAGACATAGATGTTGTGATGGCCGACGCCGCGAGCCTCGTCGAGATCAAGCACACGCTGCGGCAGATCATCAACGTAAAGGGCGACTAGGGCATGACCGACCGGCCTTCCTTCGCCTGCCCCTGCTGCGGAGCCGTCTCCTGCAACCCAAACGACGTCGCCCACCGTTTGCCGGCAACTGCGTCGAGGTCAGAGTCTTCGATGACGGATCCGCCGACGTCCGCAACAGCAGGAATCCCGGGGAGGGCGTCCTGCGCTTCACCCCGGGCGAGTGGGAGGCGTTCGTCGGCGGCTGCAAGCTCGGCGAGTTCGACCGGTTCGGCCGGCCGTGACCCTGATCCTCGAGGTGAGCGCGGGCGGGTCCGGCTGGAGGCGCGCCGCGGCCCTGAACCCTGGCGACCCGGAAGGCTCGATCAGCGACAACCGCGGCGGCGGACGGGACGTGCTCATGTTCCGCTGCGAGCCGGGCCGTTCCGTCATCCGGCGCTCGTCGGCCGGCGTGGACTTCGAGGACGGGCCGGACCGGGTGGTCCTTCCCCTCGCCGGCTTCGAGGAGCTGGCGTCGCTCGGCCCTGGCGAGTCGTTCGAGAGGGACGTCATCACCGGCCGCGGGATCTCGTGCCGGGTGCGATGGCGGCACGTCGGCTAGGATTCACCCGCAGGGCTTCCCGATAAGGGGATGGCGCACAGGGGACGGGACCGCCGGCGTAGGGCGAGCCGGCCAGCGGCGACGGCTGAGACTGGTCGCTCCCTGCCTCCCCGCCATGGAGAAGCGGTCGCCGGGCGCGCCTGATGGCTGCGCCCGGCGCCGCGCCCCCTCCCGGCGTGTTCACTGGCCGTCTCCCCCCGATCGCTGTACGCTTGTCTCTTGCCGGTAGCGCGCCGGCAGCCACGTGGAAGAACCCGGCCGCCCTCCCCCCGTGACGGCCGGGTTCGACTTTTCCCGGGGGCAGCCTTCCACGAGGTGCGTCATGGCCCGGATGCTCGGCCGCTACCAGGTCCCCGGCTGCTGCCCCGGCACCCGCGCCGGCCTCAACCCCGGACCCGACTGTTCCGGCGGAGGCACCATGACAGCCCGCGGGGCGAAGCGCATCGAGGCCCGCCAGGTCGCCGACGACATCGAAGACCAACTCCGGCCTCAGCCCGACTACGACCATCTGCTCACACTCGGCCCGCTCTACGACCTGTCCGACTGCGAGCACGGGTGCAACGGCTCGCCCTGCGGCAGCGAGCGGTGCACCTTCATCTGCCACCCGACGGCCTAGGCTGACCCCCATGACGCGCTGGGGCCCGTACGTGGAGCGGCGGCTCGAAGACATCCGCCGAGGCGAGGGCCGCGACCAGTGGGACGGCGAATGGCCCGCGCCCACCGTCGCGGACGCCGCCTGGGCCACGGCGACCGAAACGCTCCCCGATGAGGCCCCGACGCCCTCCGTGGTGCCAACCGGAGACGGCGGCATCGATCTCGTCTGGCACAAGGGCGGCTGGGACATCGAGCTGGAGGTCCACCCTGACGGAGAGACGCTGCTGTGGATGCACGACCGCGCCGCGGGCGGCGATCTCTGCTCGGTCCCGCTAGACGACGGCCGCGAGCGCCTCCGCGCGGTGCTGAGCGAGCTCGCGCTTCTCTAGCCGCCATGCCGCCGAGTCCCCGAAACTCCCCCGCCCTCGAGGCGGCGCTGTCCCGCGACACGACCCGCCGCGACACCGGCTGGCACCGCGACACGTCCGAGACCGGGTGGGAGATGCTCTTCGGCGACGGGCAGTGGCACCCGGTCGACGTACGCGTCTGGTGGACCGACGACCGCGGGCGCGAGGTCGTGCAGATCTACTGGACCGCCGAGTACTCGACGTGGACCGGGGTGTTCGTCTTCGACGCCGGCAAGGCCCGCGAGATCGAGGCCGACGACTAGGCGGCTGCGCTCCCCGGCGGCCACCGAACAACCCCGTCCTCGCCGATGATGTCCTTCTTTCGCGGGGCGGCGTACACCAGCCGCCTCAATTCTGCGATCGGCAGCACGTCGGTCGGCTGGATGTCCGCATGCAGGGAACTCTGCCGCGCCCTGTAGATGTGCTCCATGAGCGGGCGGGCGGGGAGGAACCACTCGGTCCGGCCGAGTTGGTAGGCGCGGAACTTGCGGTGCGTTCGCCGCTCCTCCTGGTACTCGCCTGCGCGCAGGAGGAGCGGCTGGAGGCCGCCATGGTCCGCGCGGTGCTGCTCTAGTCGGGATCGGAACCTCTTCGACGTGCCGATCTTGATCATGCCGTCCGACTCCCGGCGCAGGTAGTAGACGACGCTGTGCCGGGCCGTGGCGCGCTCCCATGCCGCCGCGGCGGCGTCGGCCTCCCGCTCGTAGCCGGCCTTGGCCTCCACGAGCTCCCGGGTCGCCTCTCTCAGCTCCGCCGACTCGCGGCGTATCTCCTCGGCCCTCGTCTCCGCGACGCGCCACCGCTCCAGGATGTGGAAGTGGGTCTCGCACAAGTCGATCCCGTGGACGCGATGCTCCGCCGGCGCCCCGCAGATCTCGCCCTGGACGAAGCCGGGGCGGCCCTTCAGTCCGATTCGCCGTGCAACGCACACGGGCGCGTCGGTCTCGGCCCAGCCGCCGGCCTCGTTATCGTGAACGGCGATCACCGGCCCGTGCGGACGGCCGCGGTTGCATTTAGGACAGGACCACCGGTCGTGCCCCGCCGCGTGGCGCATCACCTCGGCCTCGCCGGTGACCCTCGGCGGCATGAGGGGCAGTTCGTAGGCCGGGGTGCTCGCGACCAAGCGGGGACTCCCCTCGGCCGCCGACTGCTCGCCTCGCTTAGCGGGGACTGGCGCCACGGCCGCTATCCCTCCCGTCACTCGCGTTCTGGGGAGATCCTGGGGACGACATCGCCTCGGAGCGCCCCGGAACGCACGGGAGCGCCCCGGAACGCGCATCGGCTACCTGGACGACCGAACACGCAGCGTTGTCACCTGCGACAACCTCCCGGGATTTTTTCGCGGACCCCCTTGTACTGGCGAAGGGGGTTGGTATCTCACGCACGACTGTCCCGCCGCAGGTCAAGCCCGGTTCGAGTCGGGAGGGAAACCACCGCATTGTCATGATCTGGTGAGATTCTGGAGACCGGTTTGATTTTCCGGGCCTCCGCGCGCTCGAGAAGCATCGCGTCGAGGACCGCGACGGGGGAGCGGGGCGACAGCGCGAGGCGCGCGTCGAGCGCCCTCTCGTGCTCCGCGGCCATCATCGCGGCGAGCTCCTCCCTCATGTTGCCGGTCACGTGACGGTAGGCTCCCGACACCCCGGGGATGTCGTGCCGCAGGTGCGTCTCGGCCATGATGTGCGGGATCCGGTTCCCCTCCATCAGCGTCCGCATCGAGTGCCGGGCCATCAGGTGCGGGGTCAGGCCCGGGGCGACCGGCTCCCACCGCACCGTGGCCCGGCTGATCGCCCGCGGCCCGCGCAGCCGGGTCCCCGGCCACTCGCCGCCGAGCGGCACCGGCCGCTTCGGCAGCCCCCGCCCGGCCGGGGGCAGCTCGCCGGTCGCCGCGGCCTTCACGATGCCCTCGAACGCGCTGCTGCGCCAGTGCCACGCCGGGTCCGCAGCCAGGGCGCGGCGGGCGAAGCCGGTCGCCGCCGCGGTCTCCTCGACCCGCTTGCGCGCCGCCGCCGATATCCCGGCCGCGCCCGTCAGCGCCTTCCGCGCGGTGGTCGGCGACACGCCCGCGATCGCCGCCACGTCGGCGAGGGTCACGGCGCCGGCCGGGGCCCGCCCGCCGGCGGGGACGCCGAACCCCCGGAACAGGTAGGCGAACCCGTGGCACGGGCACTTACGGGCCGGGCGGGACGCGGCGAACGCCTCGAGCATCGCCGTCATGAACGGGGCGAGGATCACGTCCCCGAACGAGTTGTCCTTCGGCGGGCAGCGCAGCAGGCCCCCGGGCGCCTCCGCCCGCATCGTCGCCGCGACGTCCGTCTCGCCCTCCCTCGCCTGCTGGAGGTCGAGCTGGTGCAGCTGCCACTCCACCCGCAGCCCCTCCGGCCGGAGGTACCGCCGCTCGAGGCCGATGAGCTCGCCTAGGCGCAGCGCCCCCCAGAACGACGCCTGGCCCATCACGAACTCCTGGTCCTGGCCGGTGAGGATCGCCATCCGCTCGGATATCAGGAGCACGCCAAGGGCGTCGGTGAACGGCTTCTCCGGGCCGCGGCCCTTGCCCTTGTCCGCCCGCTTGCCGCGGTTCCCCTTCCGGCGCGCCGGGTTCTGGCTAATGATCTCGGGCACCGCGTCCTCGAGGCAGGTGTGAAGGGTGCCGCGCCAGGTGGCGATGCTCGCGGGCATCTTGCCCCCCTTGCGCTCTTTCATCTCCCAGGCGCCGATCATCGCCTCGGTGATGTCGGCCAGGCGCACCGCGCCGAACTCCCTGAGGAGGTGATCGTCTAGGTGCCGCCTGCGACCCGCCATCGTCGACCAGGCCAGGTTCAGCCCCCCGTACCATTCCTCGGCCCACTCGGCGAAGGTCATCTCGGACGCCGGCTTGACAACCCGGCCGTTGCGGACGTCGGACTGACTGTCCTCGGCGGCGTTCTTCGCGTCCTGCTTGAGGGAGAACCGGATGACGTCGCCGTTCCCGTCGCGGACGCTGACCCAGCCCCCGGCCGCGTCCCTGTACCGGCCCCGCCAGTAGTCGCCCCTCGGGGACGGCACTCTCTCCGCGTACGCCATCAGCCGCCGCCTTTCTCGTCGCGCTCCCTGATCCTGTCCGCCTCGGCGAGCGCGAGCTCGGCCGTGCAGTCCTCGATGTCCTCGGCGATCCCGCGGGCGGCCTCGGCGACGCGGGGGAACTCCGACTTCGCGCCGCGCTCCGCGGTGCGCGCGGCCGCGTCGCGGGCGTCGTCGAGCCGCGCCTTGGCGAGGGCGAGCTCGCGCCACGCCCCGCGAAGCCGGGCGGAGGCGGCGGCGGCCATCTCCCGCTCCGCCGCCTCCGGGGCCGACCAGGTGAAGCGGTCCGTCGTCACTCCGAGGATCGCCGCGAGGGCCATCGCCTCGTAGAAGGAGACGGACCGGTCGCCCGCCTCGACTCTGGTGACCGTGTTCTGGTGCCACGGGTAGCCCTGCGCGGCCATGCGCGCGGCGAGTTCCCGCTGGCCCATGCCGCGCCGCTCGCGGGCGGCGCGGAGGTTCTCGCCGAACGCCTTCTTCTCCGCGAGGAGCCGCTCGTCATCCGATGACATGGATCAGACATTACATCGTTATGTGTTCACCACGCATACCGAAATGGGATTAGTATCCTCAGTTGTGGTCGGAGGTGATCCTATGACGATATCGGCGGACAGCGCCGTGACGCTAGCGCGCCTGCGCGCAGATGTGGCCAGCGGCAGGGCCAAGGAGGTCCGGGAACGGGCCCGCCTGTCGCAGGCGGAGGTCGCCAAGGCAGTGGGAGTGACTCAGCCGACGGTGGCCGGCTGGGAGGCGGGACGGAAGATGCCGCACGGCGAGCGCGCCGCCCGGTACGCGGACCTGCTCGCGCGACTCGAGCAGGCAGAGCAGGAGGAGCAATGACGACGGCAAGGCCATCCCCGGAGGAACTCGCCGCAGTCGGCGCCCCGGTTCACTACACGCCCGCCGAGGCGGCGGCCATTCTCGACCCCTCGGGGAAGACGACCGGCTACTGGCTGCTCAAGCGGGCGCGGAGCGGCCTGTTCCCGTGCACGCGGGTCGGCCGGTCGATCGTGTTCTCCCCGGCGAACCTCGCCGAGATCGCCAGGGGCCTGAACAAGCCGGCCGCGCCGCGCACCATCGCGACGGCGGCCTCGAGGTCCAAGCAGCAGAAAAGGCGGAGCGCCGCGTGAACACTCCCACCCTTCCCAACGACGACGACACGCTCCCGAACCCCTGGCGACTGGGGCAGCGCCCGGTACGCCGGGCCGAAGACGGGCGATCCCGGTTCCGGACGCGGCTCCCTCGAGAGGCGGCCGTCATGATCCGCCGGGCCCTCGCCCCGCTGGCCGCGCTCGCCGCCGCCGGCGCGCTGTTCCTCGCCCCGGCCGCGTCCGCGGCGGTCACCCCCGCCGGCGGCGTCGCCCTCTGGAACCGCCCCGTCTGCGGCGCCGAGTACGTCCCGATCGACATGGGCGCAGGCGACTACTTCAACGTCTACAACGAGCAGGACGGCCGGTCCTGCGTCTCGGCCGAGGAGCACCACCTCAGCTTCGAGGTCACCTCCCGCGGCGGCTCCGTCAAGGGCTGGCAGTACCCGAACATCAGCAGCGGCTGGGAGTGGGGCCGCTACACCTGCGCTGACGGGCGATCGGCCTACCCGGCCTCGCCCGGGTCGCAGTGCATGCGCTACCCGGTGCAGGAGAAGGCCGACGGCACGCCGCTGACCTCGGTGACGTACTTCCCGCACCTCGCGGCCGGCAACGTCAGCTACGACATCTGGTTCAACCGGACGGACTCCGCGCCGGGCCAGGACGACGGCACCGAGGTCATGATCTGGCTCGCGCACCCCGGGGTGAGCATCCCGGCCCGGTCCGTCTGCTGGGACGCCACCATCGGGGGCGTGAAGTACGAGGCGATGTGCTGGACGGCGCGCAACGGCGCGACCAGCTGGAACTACGTCGCGTACGTCGCCGTCAGGCAGACCGCGACGCTGCCGCCGACCTGGCTGAACGGCTTCTTCCGGAACGCCATCAGCCACGGGAAGCTCAGCCCCGACTGGTGGCTGACCGGGATCGATTTCGGGAGCGAGATGAACAGCGGCGGGACCGGGTTCGCCGTCAAGACCTACATGCTCAAGGACGTGCGATGAGCGGCGCCGGGGGGAGCAGCGTGAACGCTCCGACGCTTCCGAACGACGACACCGTGCCGAACAACTGGCGGCTAAGGGAGCGCGCGTACACCGGGCCCCATACCGGGCAGCAGCTCGCCGCCATCGACATGCTCGAGGAAATAGCGAGAGCTCAGGCAGTACACGCCACGACCGAGCTCCCGCATTACGACGGGCCGAGGACGGGGGATCAGCTCGCGCTCCTCGGAACCGGCGAGCGGGGCGCGATCGAGGCAGCGGAGCGGGAGATGGCCCCGCGAGGGCGAGGCGCGCATTCCCGGGGTCCGTCGCGACGGAAGCCGTTCCCGTGGGACGACCTCAAGCACCGGGCGCTTGTCGTTGCGGTGACCGTGGTCTGCGTCGCCGCGCTCTGGCTGGTGCAGGATTACGCGTGGCCGGGGAAGCCGAGACTGCACGGCACGTTCGCCGAAGTATGGACGTGCACCGGGCTGCTTTGGCTGGCGCCGCTGCCGGCGTCCGTCTTCAACCTGGTTGGGCTGTTCTGCTACAGGCCCTCGCGGAACCGGCAGAGGGCCGCGGCGATTCCGCAGGTCGTATGCTGGCGGATCGTCTCCAAGGGGACGAACACGGAGGCGCTGGCCGCGACGATCCGGCGCTGCCGGACGGAGATGAGGGCGGCGCCACTGTTCCGGTACGTCATCGAGGTCGTCACGGACGTCGAGAACCCGCTGCTGCCGCGCGGGCCGGACGTCGCATACCTGGTCGTCCCCGAGTGGTACCAGACGTCGAAGGGCTCCCGGTTCAAGGCCCGGGCGCTGCAGTACGCCCTTGAGCACTCGCCGCTGGCCGATGACGCCTGGCTCGTTCATCTTGACGAGGAGTCGCAGCCGGTGCCGTCCGGAATCCGGGGAATCGCCCGCATGATCGCCGAGGAGGAGGCCACGGGCCGGCTGCGCATCGGCCAGGGCGCGATCGTGTACCACCGGAAATGGAAGCAGCACCCGTTCCTGACGCTGGCGGACATGCCACGGACGGGGGACGACCTCGGCCGCTTCTACCTCGCCTACCGCAGCGGCGTCACGCTCTTCGGCATGCACGGGTCGTTCATCGTCGTCCGCAACGACGTCGAGAAGGCCGTCGGGTTCGATTTCGGGCCCGTGGGGTCGATGACCGAGGACGCGTACTGGGCGCTCTGCGCGATGGAACTGGGTTACCGGTGCCGATGGGTCGACGGCTTCCTCGAGGAGCAGTCGACGCAGGGCATCATGGACTTCCTCAAGCAGCGCCGCCGCTGGTTCCAGGGCATCGTGAAGGTGTGCCTGCACGCGCCTACGAAGCTCCGCTGGCGGGTGACCTTCGGGGTCAGCACGCTGCTGTGGGCTCTCGCGCCGCTCGGGATGGCGTACACGCTCGCGCACCTGGTCGTCGGCGGCGGAGTCGGCCCCGCGGTGAAGGTGCTCGCCGACGTGGCCCTGGCGGGCTGCGTCACGATCCAGTTTGTAGGGCTGCAGGTGAACCTCGACGAGCACGGGATCATCGAGCGGCCGAGGCGTTTCCTCTGGTACGCCCTGTCCCTGCTGAGCATCCCGGCCGCCGGGCTGCTGGAGGCGGCCAGCGTCGCGTACGCCATCATCAGGCCGAGCAGCGGCTTCCACGTGGTGGAGAAGTGACTCCCGCGATGAGGCTGTCCCGGCTGTCCGCGGTGGCCGTCACGGTGGCGATCCTCGCGGGCTGCTCTGCCGCCGGGGCGCAGATGCAGTCTCCGGTCCGCGCGCAGGGCTCTTCGCGGGGCTCGATGCTGTCGGGGGTGTACGAGCCGGACAACCCGGGGTCCTACGGGCAGGTGGCCTCGTTCGCCGCGGCAACAGGGCTGCATCAGGACATCGCCGTGTACTACAGCGCGTGGGGGAAGCCGTTCGCCTCCGCGTTCGCCGAGCAGTCGCACGCTCAGGGCACGACGGTCCTCGTGCAGCTCAACCCGGCCCACGGGGAGGTCGGAGCCGTCGCCGCCGGCAGGCAGGACTCGTACCTGCGGTCGTACGCGGAGCAAATCAAGCGGCTTCGCTTCAATGTCATCGTCAGCTTCGGTCAGGAGATGAACGGCAACTGGTACCCCTGGGGCCAGGGATACGTGTCGCCGGCGAGCTTCATCAGCGCATGGCGGCGGGTGGTGTCGGTCTTCCGGGCGGCCGGAGCGTCGAATGTGATCTGGCTCTGGGACGTTAACTCCAACTTCACGGGCGGCTATCCGATCTCGCCGTGGTGGCCGGGAGCGAACTACGTCACATGGGTCGGCGTGGACGGCTACTACACGCGCCCGCAGGACACGTTCGCCAGCGTCTTCGGCTCGACCATCACCTCGATCCGGGCGCTGACGAGCAAGCCCGTCCTGATCGCCGAGACTGCGGTCGGCCCTGACTCCGGCGCGATGCGCGCGGCGCAGGTACGCGGCCTGTTCGCCGGGGTGAAGGCCGATCACCTGCTCGGCTTGGTCTGGTTCGACCAGAAGCAGGACGACGGGTCGTATCACCAGGACTGGCACATCGAGGATGACCCGGCGGCTCTGGCCGCGTTCAGGGCGGCAGTGAAGGGGTTCGGGTGAACGTCCCGGTCCTCGTCCTCGCCGTGCTGAGCGTCATCAGCGCATGGCTGTGCGGCAATGCCGTCGGTCGCAGGCAGTACGCCAAGGCGGCGACGTGGGCTGCGGGCACCGCCGTCATCCTCGGCGTGGCCTCGGCCATCGACGCGGCGGCCGGGCAATGGCCCGCAGCCGCGATATACGGCGCGGGCACCGCAGGCTGGGCTTGGATCGCGTGGAAGAACTGGCGCAGGAGGAAGCGGAAGCGGTCGCTGAAGGCGCTCGGCCACAGGGCGCGGGCGAGGCTCGCCGCGATGCTCCGGAGCATGCCGAAGCCGGGGCCGGCCCTCCGCCCCGTCCCGCAAGGGGCTCGGGCGTGAACGTCCCGGCTCCGGGGCCACTGACCGTTTGACCGGGCCCGGCGGTAACCGGGCGGATTTCACTAAAGGAAAGGAAGCAGAAGATGAGCGCAAGGACACCCGAGGCGGAGCCGCTACTGACCCCCGCTGAGGTCGCCACCATGTTCCGTGTGGACCCGAAGACGGTCACCAGGTGGGCGAAGGCCGGGAAGCTGACGTCCATCCGGACGCTAGGAGGTCACCGGAGGTACCGGGAGACCGAAGTGCGGGCGCTGCTGGCCGGTATTCCGCTGGCGCGGCCCTGAAGAGAGCTGGAAGTGGCCCGCGCCCGTCTAGAGCCAACCATCCGGGCGCGGGTCCTTGGGAATTTCGATCAACAGGAGAAATGATGCCATGCCCCGCCCGCCGATGCTCCCTCCCGGGCTCCCGGGCCCGAGACCCCGGCCGACACCGCCGCCCGAGCCGGAACCCGGCCCCGTGACCGGCGACGACGAAGAGGAAAGCGAGGCCTCCGGCGATTGCTTTTTCCCTGCCGGCTGCCGGTGGATTGACGGCTGCAACGCGGAGAGCGTTTGCATTGGCCGCGACTACTAGAACAACCCCGACCCGGCCGGCGTTCCGGCCGAAGACGACGACGAAGGAACGGACGAGCAGATGTCCCTGTATGAGATAGCGGTCGCGGACGGCCACCAGGACGAGCGCGCGGCGCTGCTGCTGCCCGTCCTCGGGAACCCGGTGGTTCAGCGTTTCCGGGATTGCTGGGCCGAGCGGACCCCGTACGGCCTCGTGATCGCGGTCTACACCCGCACCGGGGGCCCGTACCGCGGGTGCTCCTGCGCGGAGGAAGGCAGCGCCCACGCCCCGGGGTCCTGCTGGGCCGCGTGCAACGAGGCGCTCGCCGGTCATCCCCTGTACCTGCGCGACGACGACGACACGCTCGACGCGACGTACGCGACGTTCCGGTTCCGGGTCCCCGAGGCGCGCCGCGAGGCCCTCGCGCCGATCGCCGTCGACCCGGTCGACACGAGCAAGCGGTGGCAGGAGGCGATCGACCGGGTGAGCCGCGGGGAGATCCGGCCCGCCGAGACGGCCATGGGCGACCAGCTCGCCGCGATGCTCTCCGACGCCTCGCCGGGCGCGCCGAGAATCATGGAGGTCTGATGCCCGGAATCGCAGTCCCGGAGAGGCCCGCGATGTGGCTCGGGCACTACAGCCTCCAGCTGCTTTGGCTCGCAGTCGCAGTCACGGTCGCCGACGACGCCACGGGCCAGACGAGCAGCGTCCTGGAATGGGCCGGCGTTGCCGCGTTCACGCTCTGGATTGTGGCGTCGATGGCCGACGGGGGCGTTCACCGGGAGCGACTGTGCGAACGGTGCGTCGCGGCGACCCCGCTCGACCCGCAGGCTTCCGTCGGCCGGTGGAGGCGAGCCCTGCGGCTGCACCACTCCCGCAAGGCCACGGGCGTCATGTGCGGCGCGGTTCTCGCCGTCTCCATCGCGGCCGACTCCTTCCGCCACAAGCCTGCGTGGGCGCTCGCGGCCAGCGCGCTCGTATGGGTCGCCCTCGGGGCGCTGAACGTCATCCCCCTGCAGCACCGGCGGTTGTACCCGTGGTGCCCGTTTTGTCATTGGGGCGACGGCGGGGAGGGAGAGGTGTCCCCGGATGTCCCGGCCCCGGCGATGAGCCGCTGACCCCGGGAACGCAAGGCCGCCCCCTCGCCAGCCGGAACCATCGGCTGGCGAGGGGGCGGGGAGCGCATCGTCAATTACAGCGGCAAGGGCGAGCATAGCGAGACAGGCGCCGTAATCCGGTTCGCCTCGCGGGATCGCTCCTGTATCGTGCTAGTGTCCTTCCCGGTGCGCCTGGCCGCGCTTACTTCTTATGCAAAGGCGACAGCGCGGCCGACTCTGATCTCAGGAAGGCTTCACGACCTAGCCTCACCCCCGGTGCGCAGGTATCGGTTTACTTCATTGGGAACTGAGGGTTGCGGGTTCGAATCCCGCCCGCCCGGCTCGCGTCGGGCGGTAGCGCAACTTGGTAGCGCATCAGTACGAATCGCCGTACCGTCCCGATCTCGGGGGCTTTTACAACTGAATCGACGCACCTCCCGGTGCGCGGGCACGACGGATACTTCTCGCCAGGGCGCAAGCCCATCAGATCGGCCAGCACGAGATAGCTGGCAGCCACCCCCGGGTGGTCAATCCGGACGCCGACTTGAACTCGGGGGGTCATCGTCTTTGCGTGCCCGGTGCGCAGTTGCGGCGTTCTTCGCCTGTCAAGCGGGTGGTCGCGGGTTCGAATCCCGTCGCCTGGCGGAAGCCTGGTGTAGCTCAGCGGTAGAGCACCTACGATTGCCGCGGCGACTTGATCTCGGGCACAACCGACGAAGGCCCCTCCCAGCATGAGAGGGGCTTTTCGCATGTCACGGTTCAACACGACGGGTACGCGGCCGACAGCGGCCAGCCCGGTAGCCACGGAGGCGGTTCCGTCCGGCGTAACGCACGAGGGGGCGCCCGGCTTCGCCCGCGACAGCAAGAGCGAGCTTTTCCTGCTAGCGGTCAGCCACATGGGCGACGGGTCGTTCTACGAGTCCCAGCCCGACCGGGATACCCGCTTCCGCTCGCTGGTCCACGGCGTCGCGATGAACGACCCGGAGTGGATGGCCCGGTTCGTCCCCTGGCTGCGGAACGGCGCGAACATGCGCACCGCGTCGGTGGTCGCGGCGGCCGAGGCGGCGAAGGCCCTCCTGATCGACGAGAAGCCGGGCGGCCGGAAGATCGTCGCGTCGGCGCTGCAGCGCGCCGACGAGCCGGGCGAGCTGCTCGCCTACTGGACTTCCCGTTACGGCCGGGCGGTTCCCAAGCCGGTCAAGCGGGGCGTCGCCGACGCGGTGGCGCGGCTGTACGACGAGTACGCGCTGCTGAAGTACGACACCGCCTCGCACGGCTACCGGTTCGGCGACGTCATCGACCTGTGCCACCCGGACGCGGCCGAGCCGTGGCGCGGCGACCTGTACCGGCACGCCCTCGACCGGCGCCACAACCGGGACAACGCGGTGCCGGACTCGCTCGCCATGATCCGGGCCAACGCGATGCTGCGGGCGCGGGGCGCCGAGGACCCGGAGGCACTGCTCGACGCCGGGGCGCTGAAGGCCGCCGGGATGACATGGGAGGACGCCCTGTCGCTCGCCGGGAGCAAGGCGCCGAAGCGGGAGCTGTGGGCGGCGCTTATCCCGTCGATGGGCTACATGGCGCTGCTGAGGAACCTGCGGAACTTCGACGACGCCGGGGTGCCGGATGCTGTCGCCGAGCAGGTCGCCGCGCGGCTGTCCGACCCCGCGCAGGTGGCGAAGTCCCGGCAGTTCCCGTTCCGGTTCCTGTCCGCCTACAAGGCGGTCCCGTCACTCCGGTGGGCGTACCCGCTGGAGAAGGCGCTCGGCCTGTCGCTCGCGAACGTGCCCGAGATGAAGGGGCGGACGCTGGTCCTCGTCGACCGCTCCGGGTCGATGTTCGATGGCATCTCAGCGAAGTCGGGACTCAACCGCGCCGACACGGCCGCGCTGTTCGGGGCGGCGGTCGCGCTGCGGTGCGAGCACGCCGACCTTGTGCAGTTCGGCTCCTCGAGCGCTCCCGTCCAGTTCCGGGGCGCCGAGTCGGTGCTGAAGATCATCGGGCGGTTCGGGAACCTCGGCGGCACCTACACGGCCCAGGCGGTGCAGCAGCACTACCGCGACGGCTTCCATTCGCGCGTCGTCATCATCACCGACGAGCAGACGGCGGCCTACTCGGGTGACCCGCTGAGCCTGATCGCGGGGCGCATCCCCGTTTACACGTGGAACCTCGCCGGCTACCAGTACGGGCACGGGCCGTCCGGCGGCGCCAATCGGCACACTTTCGGTGGTTTGACGGACTCGGCTTTCAAGCTCATCCCCCTGCTGGAGGCGGGCCGAAATGCCTCCTGGCCTTGGGAAATGTCCGTAGAATAGAAGAAAAGTGTCCCGGCGGATGCGGTCACATCTGCCGGGACGGCCGACTACTGAGGAGTCGACATGGGCAAGCGTACAAGTCCCTACCCTGAACGGATCGCATGGACTTGGGATCGCCTGATCGAACAGGTCCGCGCCATCTGCGTCGTAGATGAAGTATCCGGGTGCTGGATTTGGCCGCGATGGAGCAACGAACGCGGTTACGGGCGCCTTCAGGTCGACGGCAAAGTGTGGTACGTGCACCGGGCAGTCCTGCGAGCGAAGACCGGGATCGTCCGATCCCACGGGCGGCACTCGTGCGACAACCCGCCGTGCACCAACCCCGATCACCTGAGTTGGGGCACCCAGGGGGACAATATGGCGGACGCCGTAGATCGCGGTCGCGTCCGACACGGAGACGCACACTACAGCCGCGCCAACCCGTCGCTCGTGCTACGTGGCAGTGACAATGGATCGGCGAAACTGACGGCCATCCAAGTGGAGGCCATCCGCGCCCGGTACGCTGCCGGCGCCATCTCGCAGCGACTACTCGGCGAGGAGTACGGCGTTTGCCAGCGGCAGATCAGCCGCATAGTTCGCGGCGAGCGCTGGGCACCCACTTCGGCGACTTGATTCCGGCCGCTCGAGGCGGGACGAGACGCCCGCTGGGACGACCTGTTCAGCGCTGTCGCCGCCTGATCCCGGGCACGCGAAAAGAGCCCGGCCCGCCGAAGCGGACCGGGGCTCTCTCGTGCAGGTGTGGACCCTGCGGACAGGCTGAAGACTACAGCCCGGCGAGGACCGCCAGGATCTCCGTGGCTTCCTTCACCAGAGGCGCGATCGCCGCAGCGACAGCCGGGTCGGCCTCGGCCGCGGCGGTGACCTTCGGGAGGTACGCCTCGATGAGCGGGATGACCGTTCGGGCCTTCTCGGCGTCGGCCTCGATCTCCTTGAAATCGGGAACCAGGTGGCTCTGGAGCCACGCAACGAAGCCGTGGGCCTCGGAGACGGGCGGGGCGGGGGTCGGGGTGACGGGAGTGGTCATTGCTGTTGCCTTTCTGCGGGCATTGAACGAGCCTCCGGCCGGACGGCCGTGGCTTGAGTCGGTAAGAGCGTGGGGCACTAGAGCCCGTGAGATGCCAGCCAGGCGAGGAGTTCGGTGACGTCCTTCTCCGAGCTCGCGGCCACATCCCTAATGAGGCCGGCCAGTTCGGCGAGGAGGCCGGCGGCGGGCGCAGGGGTCGGAGTCGGGGCGTCGAGCCTGCCGAGGTCGGCCTGGAGCGCGGCGAGGTTGACCCCGTGGCCGTCCGCGCCCTTGGCGACGAGTTCGCCGCCGATGACCGCCCATGCCTCGCTGGCCATGTACTGCCAGGCGGGGTACGCGATCGGCTGCACGGCGCCCCAGGTGACGGCGTAGAGGTACTGGCTGTCGTAGCCGACGATCGGGATGCAGTGGCCGCCGACTGCCGGGCTGTCGGTGGTCTCGAGCGTCCACGGCTGCCCGGCGCTGAACGCCTGCTCCATCGCCTGCGTAACCGTGATGCCTGTGTAGGCGAAGTCGTAGGCGTTGACCGCGAACTGGAGAGTGGGCACGTCGGAGACCAGCACCGGGGCGTACGCGGCCACGGTCCGCCCGTAGTAGCCGTTCTTCTTCACATAGGCGAGGTAGTCCGACAGGACCACGCCGGAGTCCTGGCCGCCGGTGTACGTCAGGTAGTAGCTCGCCGCCTGCGCGGCTGTCGCCGGGGTCTCGGCCTCAGAGGTGTCGACCGCGGCCGCCATGAACCCGTGCTCAAGCCCGGCGACGCCGCAGTCGCCGAGAGTGTCGTTCGAGAGCATCCCCCAGGCGGCGACCGAAGGAACGGCGACGGAGGCGGGAGGCTTCGGGAGCGGGCCCGCCGCGTAGTAGGCGAGATCGCGAAGCCCGGCGGGGATGAGAGCCGGGCGCCTGCCGTACCTGCCGGGAGCGCGCGCGGGAGTGGTCAAGGGTGCCTCCGGATGCGAGACGCCCCGGCGGATGACCGGGGCGGCGGGTCTAGACGATCTGCAGCAGGAACGGCTGGAGCACGGGCACTTCCGGGTCGTCCGTGATCCGGAGCCAGGACTGCCATGTCCCGGTGGCGAGCGTGACGGCCCCGGCCGGCCCGATCAGGATCTGGCCCCACCACTGGTCTCCGGGGTAGGTGATCCATTCGCCGTCGGTCCACTCCGACGGGGAGACGGCCGGGTAGGCGTTCGCGTTGGTGAACGCCCATGCGATGGTGTCCGTGGTCGGGTCGTAGTCGCCGCTGACGCTGGTGACGGCGATCAGCGTCTGCACGTACTGGGTGCTCAGCACCGACTGGGTTAGCGTCTGCACGCGGCCCTCCTCAGGTGTTCCGGGAGGCGCGGGCGGACCACATCTGCCGGGCGGCCGACGATGACCAGAGCTGCCGGGCGGGGCCGGCGGACCAGAGCTGCCGGGACGCGAGGGCCGTGAAGACGATCCCGACGCCCGCCCCGCCGGTGACATCCGGCGCCGGGAACGCGGCCGAGGCGGCGATCGCGGCGGGGATGACAGTGGTCCCCGCGGTGACGGCGGGCGCCGGGAAGCCGGCGGTCCCGCTGAGCGACGGCGCGGTGATGACCGTCCCGGCGCTCATCCCGGCCGCCGGGAACGCGGCGGTGCCGGGCAGGGCGCCGGCGGTGACCGTCGCGCCCGCGCCCGTGACGGCGGCGGGGAACGCGGCGGAGGCGGCCAGCGCCGCCGGGGTGATGGTCGTCCCTGACCCGGTTGAGACAGTCGGGGCGGGGAACGACACGGTTCCGGCGAGCGCAGCAGGGGTGACGGTCTCGCCTGCGCTGACTTGCGGGGCGGGGAATCCGGCGGTGCCGCTCAGCGCGCCCGGGGCGACCCCGGACCCGGCAGCCGGCGCGGCCGCGGGGAATGATGCGCTCGCGGTCAGCGGGCCGGCGGCGGCGGTCTCGCCCGAGGAGGGCGCCGGGGCGGGGAACGCGGAGCCGACGGCCAGGACGGCCGGGGCGACGGTGGCGCTGCCCCCGGCGGAGATCGACGGGACGGGGAACGCGGCGGAGCACTGCAGCAGGGCGGCCGTGAGGTTCGCGTCCGCGCGGAAACTCACCGCGGGGAACGCGGCGGACCCGGAGAGCGCGGCGGGGGCGGCGCCCGACCCTGCGGACACGGCGGCCGCCGGGAACGCGGCGGAGCCGTCCAGCGCCGTCGCGGTGGCGCCCGACCCTGCCGCCACCGTGGCTGCGGGGAAGGCGGCGCTGCCCGCCAGGGCGGCGGGGGCGGCGCCGCTGCCCGCGCCGACCGCGGGGCCCGGGAACGCGGCGGAGGCGGCCAGGGCTGCCGGGGCGGCGGTCTCCCCGGCGGCGATCGTGACGGCGGGGAAGACTGCGGAGGCCGCCAGCAGAATGCTGGCGATGATGGCGTCTGCCCGGAGCGCGGCGGCGGGGAACGCGGCGCTGCCTGTCAGGGTCGCGGCGGTCAGGTTCGCGTCGGCGCGGATGCCCGGCGAGGCGAAGGAGGCCGAGCCGGCGAGGACCGCGGGCGTGACAGCGGCTCCGCCGCCCGCGGTGACCGTCGGGGCGGGGAACGACACGGCGCAGGGAAGCGCGGACGGCGAGACGCCGGAGCCCGCGGCGACGGCCGGGGCCGGGAACGACGCCGGGCCGGCCAGAACCGCCGCGGCGGCCGTCTCGCCGGCGCTGACCGCCGGCGCGGTGAAGGAGGCGGACCCCGCCAGCAGCGTCATGGTGACGGTCTCGCCGGCGCTGACCGAAGGGGGCGGCAGCGCGATCGTCCCGGCCAGCACCGACGTCGTGAGGATCTCGTCGGCCCGCAGCGACGGCGCCGGGAAGCCGGCGGAGGCCGCCAGCGCGCTTGTCGTGACGGTCTCGCCGGCCGTCACCGCGGCGGCGGGGAACGCGGCCGAGGCCGCCAGCGTCGCCGGCGTGATCGTGGCGCCCGCGGTCACCGCGGCGGCCGGGAAGCTCGCGGACCGGGCCAGGACGGACGGCGTGACGGTCGCGCCCGCGCTCACCGTCGGCGACGGGAACGAGACCGAGCCGGCCAGGACGGCCGTCGTCACGGTCTCGTCGGCCTCGACCGCCGGCGGCGCGAAGGACACCGATCCTGCGAGGACCGGGGGGGCGGCCGTGGCGCCGACCCCGTACGGCGGCTGCACCGGCAGCGGGACGATCATCCGCGGGAAGGCCATCGGGGAACTGCGGCCCGGCGGGAGCGCCACCGGGCACGCGACGGCCTGGGAGGCGGCGGCCGGGGCCGCCAGGATGATCGTCGCCCCGACAGCCCAGTTGCCGGTGCTCAGCGTGCCGGAGTACGTGACGGTGCCGCTGCTGACGAGCTGGTACCCGCAGATCCCGAAGTCGGAGGACATCTGGGTGAGGTTCGTCCAGCCGCCGCCGCTCTGGCTGACGGTCTGGCCGAATCCGACGCAGCAGGCGACGGCGATGCCCGTGCCCGTGGCGCTGCCGGTGGCGCCCGAGCTGAACGTGCCGCTGGAGCCGCCCGCCGACGCCGCGGCCACCGTGGTCGGGCTCGCGCCGAGCGCGGCCACCTCGATGCCCCACGTGCCGGTCGCGCCGCTGCCGAAGTCGGTGCCGTTGGTCACGCTGAGGCCGACCGCGGCGCTCCCGCCGACCACGTTCGGCATCAGCCAGCCCGTCGAGTACGCGACGGAACTGGCGCCGAAGTTCTCCGACCACAGCTGGGACGACCCGGCGACCGACGCCCCGTTGAACGTCGGCGCCGAGCTCGACATGGCGGTCGTGCTGTTCGCGGCGGTGGCGAGCAGCACGACGCTGCTGCCGGCGGTGACGTTAGAGCCGAACGACCCCGACCAGCTGCTGCCGGACTGGTTGATGATCGCTGACTGGACGACCAGGGCCATCAGGCCGGCCAGCCATCCCAGCAGCCCTTGCACCCGTGGATCGCGGGGTCCGCCGGGCGCAGGCCGAGATCCTTGGAGCCGAGCTCCCGGATCGTGGCCTGGACGTGGGCGGCGCACGCGTAGATTTCCACCGGGCTCGGCTGCATCCTGATGACGGCTGTCACCGCGGGAACCTCGCGACCCATCCGAACCCCCCCTGGCGTCCCGGCCTGCCTAGTCGAGCAGCTCTACCAGCCATTGCGTGCACGCGATCGTCCCGGACGCCGCCGTGCCGGTCGCGGCGAGCTCGATGCCCTGCGCCTGGGTGGTGTCGACGGCCGCCGCGGTCTCGCCGGAGATGTTCGGCATCGGCAGGGCGAAGCCCGGCGGGGGGCTCGCCGACAGGGCGATCGGGTTCGCGGCCACGGCCGCGAGGTTGTTGAACAGGTTCAGCTCACCCTGGGTGCTCAGCGTGCTCCCGGAGCTCGCGACCGCCGTGCACCTGATCAGCGCCTCCATCTTGAACTGGATGCCGGTGACGGCGGTGGAGCCGGTCGTGATCCCGTTGGGCGCCGCGAGGGTCACGAACGTCGACCCGGCGTTGCCCTTGTTGGCGCGCAGGAAGATCGTCAGCGTGCCCGTGGTGGTCGTCGTGGTGATCCAGCCGCGGGCGGTCACCCGCAGCAGGGTGCCGACCTGCCACCCGTACGGCTGCCCGGCCGCGTTCACGACCGCGTAGTCGGCCGCCGACCCGGACAGCTGCGGGGACAGCACCGCCGTGGTGGCGGACTCGGTGAAGGTGACGCCCGGGCCGGTCGGGGTGATGCCCGGGTTGAGGAGCGCCACCCAGTTCTGCGATGCCATGGCAGGGGTTCCCCTTCTGCTACTGGGTGAGAGTGAGCTGCGACAGGCCCGAGCCTGACGGGGTGATCCCGAAAGTCCCGTTGACGGTGTTGTAGGCGCTGCCGAAGCACAGCGAGATGATGCACGGCTTCGCCACCGGCGAGCTGATGGCGTGGTTGTAGACGATGCAGCCGTAGATGCCGGTGAGCGTGGTGCTGGCCACCGATATGCCCCCCGTCCACGAGTACGTGAGGATCGCGGCGCTGCTGGAGCCGCCGGAGATCGTCAGCGTGTCCGCGGAAACGCCGTTGGTGCTGAGCTGAACGCCGCCGGTGGCCCAGTTCGTGCCGGTGATCTCGTCGGTGTTCACCCACGCCTGGCCGCCGGAGCTCGCGAAGTTGACCGGCGAGGAGTAGTCGGTGACGCTGCTGCTGAGCAGCGAGATGTACTCGGACGCCTGCTGGCCGGTGAGCAGGAGGTTGCCGCCGGTCTGAGTCGTGCCTTGGAAGATCGCCGAGAGCGCCCCGACGTACCACCCGGACTTGGTGTAAGCCATGTCAGCCTTCCTTTAGCTGCCGAAGCCGATGGTCTGGTGATGGGTCGGCGGGCAGATGTTGACGTCCTGCCGGTTGTCGGACTCGGTGATGACGGTGCCGAGCTCGTCGGTGACCTGCTTCGCCCGCTGGCCGGCGTCCGCCCCGGGGTCGTTCTCCGGGCGGGTGATCGTGGCCACCTTGTCCCGGGTCCGGCCCCCGGCCATGAACCCGATGGAGCGCATCCGCTCCCGGAACTGCTCTCGCGTCTCGCCGTCCACGAACGGCCCCCTTTCCTGTCGCGATGGATGCCGGAAAAGCCTCGGCCGGGCGGCGAGCGGCTACGATCTGGGGCATGACAGCGGGGACGACGCCGACGGCCGGCCGGACGCAGGACGGCATGCTCTCCCTGCTGCTCTCCCGCGCCTGCCGGTGCGGCCATGACCGGGGCGCTCACAGCCACTACGGCCCGGGACGGGAGTGCTCGCTGTGCCGGCCGTGCACCAGGTTCCGGCGCTCATGGCGGCGAGGCCGCCCGGCCTCGGCGGAACGCGCGCCCGACGGCCCGGAAACACTCGTCAGGGCCGCGTGAGGCGCTAATACCACAGGCTCGTGTTCGTGTCCCAGTAGAAGGTCCGCGATGAGTTCGCCGCGATCGTCGCGAGGACGCCCGCCGCGACGTTCGACGTCGCCTTCGCCGCGAACGTGATCTGCCCGGAGCCCTCGTTCCCGACGGCGAGCAGCTGCCCCGAGTAGGCGCCCGTCGCGAGGATGACCCCCGTGACCGCGCCGCTGTTCGTGACCGGCCAGTAGCCGGGCCCCGTCGGGCTGATCGTCCCGTTCGACGCGATCGTCTGCGGCGTGTTGTAGTCGCCGAGGGCGATGCCGCCCTGGAAGTTGAAACTCGTCGCCCAGTTGTTCGTCGCGCTGGCCAGGACCGCGTCGCCCATGATGAGACCGTAGAAGCTGAAGTTCCCGTTCTTGTTCGACGCCGTGAACGAGTAGGAGGTCCCGGCGAAGTCCATCGCCCCGGACCCGTTGAACCACTGGTTGGACGTGCTGCCGAACTGGATCGTGTACGGGGCGGTGTGGGCGTTGTCGTCCAGTTCCACGCCGAAGCTGACGGTCCCCTGGAACATGGCCGAGTAGCCGTCGGAGTTGCTCCCCGTGATGAGGAGCACCGCGTACTGGCTGGCCGCCGTCAGCATGTTGCCCTGGATGATCATCCCGGCGGCGTCGCCGATGCCGGCCCCGCCCTGCAGGACCACCCCGTTGCACACGCCGGGGGACGCCCCGCCGATCGCGTTGTTGATGTTGTGGATGATCGAGTTCCGGTCGAACGACCCGGTCGCGGTCCCCGCGGAGCCGGCCGAGTTGTCGTAGACGACCTCGCAGCCCTCGGTGTAGATGACGCCCCGGAGCTCCTCGGTCCAGTAGTACCGGTTATCGAACCAGACGCCCTTCGCGGCCGTCCCCGCGCTGTTGAAGACCCGCACGTCGATTTGCCATTGGAAGATGTCCCCGACGCGCAGCGCGTAGGACCCGTTGGTCCCGTTGATGAGGAAGGTGCCGCCGAGGAAACCGCCGCCGGAGTAGTTCCGGGGGATGATGCTGGAACTGTCGTAGATGTTGAACAGCGGCCCCGCCGACGTGCCGACCGCGTTGAACGTGGCGCCCCACGCGAGGATCCACACCGGCTTGGCGACGCTGATCGTGACCGCGCCGGGCACCAGGTGCCACTCTCCCGGCAGCAGGGTGATCGCCCCGCCGCCCGACGGCAGCGCCGACACCGCCGCGCTGATCGCCGCCGCGTCCTTCGCCCCGGTCGTGTCGCCCGACGGCCACACGTAGCCGGGGAGCAGCTGCGACAGGGTCATCTGCTTGTTGGACCCGCCAGCCCCGGCGGGAGGGGTCGACGTGTCGTTGGGATCCACGACGGGGAGGATGACCGCGGGCAGGACCGAAGCGCTCGCGATCGCCGACAGCCCCGTTATCTCGTAGTTCGTCACCGGTCACCTCCAGGGGAAGAGGCGGCCGCTATCGCGGACGGCTGCGGGATCACGGGCATGAGCGACGAGAGCGCGGCGGACGGCTGGCGGTCAGCCGGTGCGGAACGATGCAGTCGCATAGCAGAAAGCGCGCACATTCGCCCCGCCGGGCCCGCTGGCGACGACGTGAGCCGTGAACGCCTCGCCCTGCGGCAGCGACCCGCCCTCCCATGGCGCCGACGACCGGGCCGTGCGCGGGTAGGACGGGACCAGCGTCGACCGGTCGCACACCGCCCCGGCGTAGATGTAAATCGCGTACTCGGCGGGATCGGGAAGGCCGGGGGTGCCGGGCGGCTCCCACTCGAGGCGGACCGATGTCCGCCCGCCGAACGCGCGCAGGCTCCGCGGCCTCCCGTACGTCGGGTCGGCCGGGGGCGGCGCAGGCTTCCCGGAGACCGCCTCGAGCCACGGGACGGAGAAGACGTCAACGTCGTACAGACCTGCGTCCCGCCACTGGACCCCGACGACGGGGAACGGCCCGGACGCGTTCGCGACGAGGGCGACCGCCTCCGCCTCGGTGAGGCTGTAGTCCGCGATGATCAGCCCGGCCGACGTCACGCCCCCGGCGATGAACGCGTTGACGAGGCTCGTGACGCTGTCCATCGACGCGTACCCGGCGGGCCTCCGCTGGCCGGGGCGCTTGGCCGACTCCCAGTCCGCGAGCGCCCTCCGGTACCAGCCCGGGGCGTCAGCCGGGGTAGCCGCCCCGGACTCCACGTCGAGGACGTCGGCGGTCGGGTCGGCGGCGTCCGGGTCTTGGTCGACCCGCAGCGCCCCCGGGCGGGCCTTCCAGTCGGCGTCCGTCCAGATCACCCACGGGGAGCCCGTCGCGTAGCCCATCGCCTGCCCGGCCGGGAGAGACCCGATGTTGCCGTGGGTTGCGTCGTAGCCGGGAGTCGTCGCGATGCTCACAGGCCATCCCCTTCGCCGCGCTCGGGGCGGCTCTCATCCCGGGCGGCTAGCGCCCGGTCAACGTGGTCGCCGACCTTCTCGGCGTGCCTGTCGAGTTGATGCCCGACGCGCTTGTGAACATGGGCGGCGGTCGCGGCCGCAAAGGACCCGCCGAGGCACGGGATCGCGGTCAGCATCATCACGACCGCCGCGATATGAGCCGCCCCGGTGCGGGGCGTCACGTCGCCGTACCCGACGGTGGACGCGGTCGCGACCGCCCAGTACAGCGCGAGCCAGAAGCTCACATGGTCCGTGAGGCTGAACGCGGCCGCCCCGCCGAGCACGCACGCGAGGGCTGCGGCGGCGAGGATCACTGCGCGCCTCACCGGGACGCCCGCTCGAGGTGCTCGCGGTGCAGGCGGTGGATCAGGTCAAGGCGCGGTCTCCGCCCGTCCATGTCGGGGTGGTGGCGGTGGCAAAGGCGGAAAAGGTTCCCTGCGGCCGGGTACTTCCCCAGTCGCAGGCACCACGGGCTCGCATGGCATGTCCGGTGCCAGTACAGCAGGACGCCGAGCGCCGCCCACTCGAAGATCTGCAGTCCCCCGGCCTGCCCGCTCCACCAGCCGTAATAGCCGCCCGCCTCATCGCGGTTCCCGGTCAGGACGAAGAACTCGTCCCGCACGTGCGGCCACCATGCGACGACAGGAGCGATGACGGCGGCGAGGACGACGACGGGCAGGGAACGGCGCACGACGGCTCCCCTCACAGGAGCGAGGCGGCGAGGCACAGCAGCGCGGCGGCGATCAGGATGGCGAACGTCTGCGCCCAAGCCAGCAGCCCCTTCTCCGGGCGGAGCACGGCGATCACCGACGCGACCCCGGCGACAAGGGCGAGCGACGAGACCATGGCCGTGATCCCGCTCGCGAGCAGGTACGGGACCGCCGGGGCGACGCAGGCCGCGAACGCGGCGCCCCCGTTGGCGAGCGCCGGGGCGAGCCCGGCCTTCTCATCAGACAGCCACGCCCCGGCCGTCATGCCGACGAGCTCCGCGAGAGCCGCCCCGAGCGCGGCCCGGAACAGGGCGTGAGGCTGGCCCGAGAGGCTCACCAGGAGACCGAGGACGAGCGTCACCCCGTCTGCCGCGCCGAACGTCGCCGCGCTTTTCAAGGCCGGGAGCTTCACGTGCCCGCGTCCAGGGTGACGGCGAGCCCGTCCGCCTCGGGGAGCGGGAGGCTGTCTGGTGCGCCGAGCTCCCGCAAACTCGGCGCACCAGGCTTCGAAGAGACGTGAACCCTCATGAGGACCCCCAGTCGGGCGTCCCGTCGCCGCCCCCGGCGAAGACCCGGCCGCCTCTGACGAGGCCGAGCGGGTTGCGGGGCTTGCCGCCGTGGATCTCGTTGGCCTCGGCTGTCCGTTGAATCTGGAAATCGACCGGCAGACCGGTGCGCGAGGCGAGGTAGGCGCCGACCGACAGGCACAGCAGTTCCCAGCGCTCCCGGGTCGGGCAAGCTGCGGCGAACTCGTCGTCGTCGAGCATGAGGCGCACGTCCACGTCGCGGTACGACCCGGCGTCGCCGTAGCCGGCCGTGCCGACGAGGTAGGGATGCTCCCCGCCGAACGCCCGGCTGATCACCTGGCACGCCTGGTCGAGGTGGTAGAGCTCTGTGGTGGTGAGCAGGGCGGTGCGGGTCTTGGAGGTCACGACGCAGCTGACGCCTCTCCGGGCTCGCGACGGCAGAAGAACGGGAGCACGTACAGGTGGCCCGGGTAGCCCAAGGTCATTCGCTTCTCGTTGTAGAGCTCGATGAACTCGGCCCGCTGGGCATCTGAAAGGTGCTGGTAGTAGAACTTGGCTTCCTGACCGCACCCGTCGCGGAGCATCGGCAGGTGGCGGGCGTTCCACTCTTCCTCGATGTCGGCGTCAATCTGGGCGGCGTCCTTGCCGTCCCTGTTCCCGAGGTCGCGGATCGCCTGCGCTACCCCGGCGCCGGCCGCAAGCCACTGGGCTTTGCGCGCCGCGATGTCCTCGGCGGTGCGCGGCTTGCCGAGGTACGCCTTGTAGTTCTTGTCGGTCGGCCCGACGACCCACCCTTCGCGCACGAGCTCCATGAACCGGTCCGGGTGAAGGCTGCCGCAGAAAGAGCACGACAACCCGACGCGGTTCTGCCCGATGACGCCGCCGTCGGCGCGCCACTCGTCGAGGCCTTCGGCGCGCTGCCACGGTCCCATATCGCTCATCCGGCGCGGGCATGTCTGCTTGCGGTCCACGGCGCCCCCTTCTTGCTCAAGGCGCTCCTGCGCGCACTCGGCACAGAGAGCCGGGCCGCCGCAGCGGGCCTTCACGCCGTCCGAGCGCGGGGTGACGTGGCCGTGGCCGGTCACTTCGCCGCCGCCGGTCCGCCGAGGAATTCCCAGTCGGCCCGCGCATACCGATCAAGCAGCCACGCAGGGTACGTAACCGAGTGAATGCCGCTTCCGGGCCAGCGGTGGTGCCGATCGCAGAGGATAAGCAGCCCAGCCTCGCTCTCAGCAAAGCGTAGAAAATCCTCGTCCGAGTGGAGCCCCGCCTGCGGGAAGTCCCTGGCGACCTTCTGCCAGTCGATCTCGTTCAGCCCGGAGAACTCCGCGACGGCATGGTGCGCCTCGAGCTGCGTCGCGCCTGAGCAGCGATGGCCGTCGGGAAGCCCGGCCTTGATCTGCGCGAGGGTCGCGCCGCCTATCCAGCAGCCCACGCCGAGGACGTGCACCAGGTGGTGCTTTGCCGCGTTGAAGATCTTGTAATGCGGATCCGACTCGCGGGGGCCGTGCGCCGGATAGGCGACCACCTCCCGCAGGGTGCGGCGCTCATAGTGCGCTCCGGCCTGCTCGTGCGCGGCTACCACGCGGTCAGGCAGCGCCATCGGGTGCCTCCTCGTCCTGCGGCGGGGGGATGGCCGCCGTTCCGCGGTGATCCCGTTCGGGCAGCGGCCCCATCCGCAGGAAAACGAGGCATCTCCAGGCCATCACCGGGGACACGAGACCGATGAGCGCAACGTCCGCCCAGGCGGCGATCCTCGAGTCGACCCTGTTGAGGTTCCAGAACAGGGACATGATCTGCGGGACGAACAGGCCGGCGATGAGGAGCGCCTCGATGATGAGGCTGAGCCCGATCGGGTTGCGCCAGGCGCCGCCCCTCGTGAGCCGGCTGTAGAGCGCCACCCAGGCGAGGATGATGATCCCGCCGGAGATGAGCCCTATCTTCAGCAGCGCGATGATCCACTGCTCTTGCGTGATGGCCGATCACCCCTTCTGGTGACGTGCGACGATATCGGCGGCGATCGTCGAAGCGAAGTGGTTGCGGGCGGCGAGCGACGTGATGTCGGCTCTGACCGCGGCGGCGTGCGCGGCTGACCGCAGCGACCGCTCTTTCTCCCCGCGCGCCCGGTCGACGGCGGCGCGGCGCTGGCTGCGAGACGGCCACGGGAGCACGGCGTCCATGGCCCTCCTGAGGGCGGCGAGCGGCGTCACGGGCTTCCGCCGTGGCCTGTGGTGAGGTCGCGTCCGTACTGGATCGCGGCGAGGATGTCGCGGGTCGCGGACGCGGCGGTGACGGCGGCGTTAGCCCGGTCCCGCTCGGCCTCGAGCGCCGCCTTGAGCTCTTTGTTTTCCTCGCGGAGATCCTCGATCACCCCGCGGGGGAATATCACGCCGAAGATGAACAGCAGGCAGAAGACCCCGCACACCCCGGACCCGGTGAGGATGGTGATCAGAGTGCTGTCCACCAAGGCCGCGCCCCCGTTTCCCCGGGACGCCGGTCATCGGGCCGGCCCGGGCCGTCCGGGCGGCGCCCCCCTCCGCGCGGGCGCCGGGAAGGGAAGAGGGGAGGGGAGCGCCCCGCCGCCTGACGCGGCTCCGCTTCGGCGGCGGCGAGGAGGGCGAGAAGCCGCAGAAACCGCCCCTGCGCGCCCCTTCCCGGCTAGTCTGCCTGCCCCCGTCAGGGCGGCTCATCCTTCCCGGCCGTCAGGCGAGCTGCACGGTGCCCGTGGGGAGCGATCCGTTGTAGGCGACCTGGGTGACGGCGGCGAGCGTCGTCCCGTCCTCGAAGGCGGTCGCCTCGCACAGGCCGAGGATCTGCCCGCCCGCCCCCGCGCGGGCCAGCGCGGTCGTCCGCGCGCCCCCGTCCTCCCAGGTGTGGAGGACGGGGCCGCCGGGGGTCTGGTCCCACACGGACATGATGACCGCGTACCCGTCGGGCTGCCCGGCCCACGAGCCTCCGCCGGCCGGCCGGGTCTGCGCCGCGGCGGGGAGCGCGACCGGGTCGAGGGCGACGGACGTGTAGTCGCCGAGGTCCCCGCCGTCCTGGCGGAGCAGGATATGGTACGTCCCGCCGGGGGTCAGGCCCGAGGCGGGGAGCGGCACGGAGATCATCGGGACCGGGATGAGCGGGACCGTCGCGTAGTAGGGCGAGATGAGGTTGAAGGTCTCCCACTGGCCGGCGGCGCCCTGGAAGCACAATGTCTGGTAGCCGCCGGCGGAGTAGGGGCTCATCGTCTGCCATGCGGGCGCGGGCCCGTCCGCGGACACGGTCAGGACCTGGGTGGCGGCGGAGTAGGTGACGGAGCCCGTCGGCCCGCTCAGGATCGCCATCGCGCTGTCGGTGACGGCGAGGTCCCACCCGGGGCCGACCGTGAAGCCGGGGACCGGCAGGGCGGGACCCTGCCGCCACCCGCCGAGGGATCCGTCAGCCGCGATCGGCGAGAGCCAGACGTCCCCGACGGCGGCCCCGGAGGCGCTCAGTCCCCCGGCGGCGACCAGCCAGTTCCCGACCACGGCGACGTAGGGGGCGGTGACCGGCTGCGGGAGCGACGGGCCGTCCGCCCATGACTGGATCTGCCCGTTCACCGCGCTGGCGTACCAGACGACGGCGCTCGCGCCGGAGCCCCCGCCGACGACGTAGACGGTCGTTCCCCATGCGGCCGCGCCGCCGCCCGAGGTGGCCTCGGGGAGGTTCGCCTGGGCGGTCCACGCCCCGACGGCCCCCGACGCCGGCGACCAGCTCGCGGTCCACACGCTGTCGAGCGCGCCCGCGGTCGTGTTGCCGCCCGCGACGACGAGGGTGTCCGCGGTGGCCGCCGCCAGGGCGCCGATGGCGGGGCCGGGCAGGGACGGCTGCGGGGCCGGCCCTGAGATCGTCCCGCCGCCGAGATAGGCGACCGTCGACACGGTCGCGACGGCGGCGGAGGCGACGGTGTCGTAGCCGCCGAGCAGGATCGCGTAGTTCCCGCTGGAGACCGGCGTCGCGTAGGTCCCGGCGCCGTTCCCCGACACGGCGGGCGGCGTCCAGACGGTGAACGTCCCGGCGCCGAACATCATCGTGTTCGACTGCGCGGTCGCGAGCGGGCCGCCGGCCGTCAGCCCGGAAGGGGCGGCGAGCTGAGCGATCTGCGACCCGGGGACCCGGGTCGAGACGATGACCGCCCCGGGGGTCCCGCCGGAGTCGGCGCACAGGCTGACGGTGACGTCGGCGCCGTTCCCCGCCGGGGACAGCGGCAGCGTGACCCGGCCGACCGCGGCGCTCCCGGACGGCATGGTGAACGGCTGGTCGACGTCGGAGGCCCCGAGGCTCACCCACTGGACGCCGTTATCGGCGGGGGTCCCGCCCGGGACGACGATCTGGCTCCCGGCGTAGACGGGCGCGACCGCGTGGGAGATGAGGAACTGATCGGCCTGAGTGGGGTAGTTGACCGCGCTGGCGTCGCCGGGCAGCCCGGTGCGGGCCGCCAGCCACGCCAGGCCGGGCGCGGCGCTCTCGGCGAGGAGGCTGCCGCCGTCCTCGGCGAGGATCGCGAAGGAGCCGCCCTCGTCGACGATGAACGCCATCAGCACCGTCCCGCGGTCAGGCCGGCCGCCCGGCGGAGCGCGGTCAGGGGATCTGGGTGACGCGCAGCCACGAGCCGGCGTAGGTCGTCACGTCGTCGCCGGCGGTGGCCAGCTGGACCGTGGCCGCGAGCGTCCCGGCCGCCGAGACGACCAGGATCCCGCTGACCTCCGTCCACCCGGAGAACGCGACGTGAGTCGGGGTGCCGAACATCGTCGCGGACAGGGACGAGACCCCGGAGGCGGTCGTCTGCAGGATCGCGTTGGCCGCCTGCGCCTGCCAGGACACCCCCTGGAACATGACCTGCGACGCGGTCCCGGTGAAGCTGAACCCGTGATAGTGGGTGGAGCCGACCGTCCCCGACGGCACCCACTCGACCCGCGCCTCGACCAGGTAGGCGCCGGCGGCCAGCGCGGCCGACAGCCCCGAGACGGCCACCTGGGACGCGAGGGTGAACGTCTGCGTCGAGGTCGTGTAGGCGACGGCGGCGACCGACGGCTGGCCGGACTGCTGCGCGAGGAGAAGCAACTCGATCGTGCTCGCCATTCAGGCGACTCCCGTCACGAGGCCGCTGGAGTACGAAAGGGCCCGGGAGGAGGCCGTGTAGCCCGCCGCCGACTGCCCGGCTGTGAACTCCCTCACCCCGGCCAGCTGCGCGGAGCCGTCGTAGGCGAGGGCCGTCCAGCGGGCCCCGGAGTCCTCCCAGGTGCCCGCCAGCGGCGGGACCGGCGACTGGTCGTAGACCGCGTACAGCAGCCCGTAGGATTGCGCGGTCCAGGTCGTCCCGTTCGCGCTCGTGCTGGCGCCGGACGTCTGGTTCGACTTCGACCACGTGAAGTAGTCGCTCGCGTCGCCGACCGCGGCGGCGACGATCCAGTAAGTCGTGCTCGCCGACAGGCCGCTCACGGGAAGCATCACCGGCACCGCCGCCGGGGTCCCGGTCAGGAACTCCTCCGGGAGCATCGTCGTCGCCAGCGCCGTCCCCGACGGGGCGCCGCCGGAGCTCGCCTGGACGCTGACCGCCAGAGGGGCCGGAGCGCCCGTCGCCGCCGCCGTCACCGTCACGTAACCGATCGCGGTCTGGCCGGAGCCCGTGGCGAACGACTGGGCGATCCACAGCCCGTCGCTATTCACCCCGCCGCTCCCGGCGGTCCCCTGGCTCGCCTGCACCGCGCCGGCGTACACGTAGGTGACGGCGTGGGTTCCGAGGAACTGATTGACCTGGCCGGCGTACGCGTTGTACCCGGCGGTCGCGCCTAGCCATGCGGGAGTGGGCAACTCAGACCTCCACGCTCAAGGCCCGAATTCCAGAGACAGCTCGAGCAGCAAGGTGTCCGTGGTGGGTACCGGGATGGACGGGCTGAAAGCCCAGTGATCGACGAGCGTCCCACTCCCCGCCGCCGAGGTTCCCCCCGCGAACGCCCCCGCCTCTGTCACCGTCCACACCGACAACTGCTGCGGGAAGTAGAAAAGCCACGTGGCCTCGGCCGCCACGCTCACCGTCGCCGGGCTTGACGCGCCAGCGCCGACGGTCTGCCGGCCGAGCTCGCTGAACAGCGCCGTGTCGGACTTAGCGGGCGTTCCCGCCCCGGACCCGACCGCACCCCAGAGCGGCGTGAGGAACGTCCCGGAGGTGACGCCGAGGTTGTTCGCCTGGTCCTGTATCCCTGACCACACGAGCGCCGCGGCGAGGACGGTGAACCCTCCGGTGCACACCACGTTGAAGCCCTCGCGGCGGTCCCGGACGCTCCCGTCGGGGCGGATCGACGACGCTGACAGCCTGCCCCGCAGGAGGACGCCGTCGGCGCCGGTAAGCTCCACGTCACCGAGCCCCATTCGCCGTTACTCCAGGTCGGGTTCGCCTGCGTGGTGGCGGTCGCGGTGTCGGCGAGGGTCACGCTCTCGTCGGCCTCGCCGACGTAGCCGACCCCGGAGACGCTGGTGTCGGTGTCGCCGATCGCCTGCTGGTTGATCTGCCCGAGAACGTCGGCGAGGGTGTAGGGGCGGAACACTCCGGGCATCAGGTCACCCCCGTCACAGGCGGACCGCGACGACCTGCTGCTGCCGGTAGCCGCCCGTGCCGAACGTCACCGTGTTCCCGGTCACCAGGAACGTGTCGTTCACGCCCCACGAGCCGCTCTCGTCATCCCAGGCGAACTGGTTGTCAATGACGCAGGTCTCCCCGGCGCGGACCCAGCCGAGGAAGTCCTCGGAGGTGTTGAAGGTCGCCTGCTCGGCCGCGAACGCGTACTCGGTCCGCTCCTGCTGCGCCCGGTTCAAAGCCATCGGCACCGTCGTGAGCGTCGTGTCGCTGATGAACTCGGCGAAGACCCCGCCGTTTGGCCCCTGGTAGGTGGCGACGGAGTTGTAGTCGGTGGCCTGCGCGACGACCGGCACCGAGTACGAGTACCAGCACTTGAGGACCGCGCCGCCGACCGGGGGGGTCGAGCTGAACAAGAAGTACTGGCCGAACGCGTTCTGCTGGACGCTCCACCCGGACGGGGCGGCGGTCCCCGGGGTGACCGACGTCACCGTCTGGCTGACCCCCGAGACCGTCAGCGTCGGCGTGCCGCTGACCGTGTACCTCAGCGGCCACGCCTGCTGCGTGCCGTCGGCGAGCCACGTGTCGGTCGGGGCCCCGCTGGTTGGCTGCGCGATGGTCTGCGTGCTGCCTTGGACCAAAATGCGGTTGTGGATGCTAGCCCCGTTCCACTCGTAGGCGTTGGTGGTGTCGAGGATCATGTGGCCCTGCGTGGTGCTGCCCCCGGCGGTCGGCGACGTCGTGAACGTGACCCCGGAGTCGACCGCGGTGGTCGCGTCGTAGAAGTGCAGCGCGAGGTTCTGATCCACGTACCAGCCATAGGGGGTGCTCGCCCCCGCGAGGGTCGCCAGCTTCCGCCACGCGTCCGACAGCGACCCGTAGTTGAGGATCAGGTTCGCCATCGTCGGCCCCGGGGCGACGAACCCGCCGTCCGCGATCGTCGCGGCCGAGATCCCGCAGTTCGCCTGGCTCGTGAGGAGGACCACCACCTGGTCTGCGGTGAGGCCGTTGAACGTCCCGTGCACGATCGCGTTGTCGGCGAAGAACGTGTAGTCGGTGCAGTTCAGCGTCCACTCGTTGCGGTTCGGGCCGGTCACCACGAGGATCGGGTCGTTGGCGACGCCGGCGAACAGGACCTGCGAGCAGTTGTTGTCGTACAGGCTCACCTGCGACATCACGGGGATGTGGAAGTTCGGGGTCGTCTCGTACTCGTCGACTAGCGGCAGGACCGCCGTGTCGCCCTGGCGCCCGAAATTCTGGGTGATGGTGAACGACTCGTTATGGCCGTCGTACGCCAGGTACTTCTGGTACTGCGAGGGCGATCCGCCCGGGGGAGTGATGGTGAGGGTGAGGCTCGCGGCGGCGACCATGCCACCCCCGCGCCGTCTAGGTCAGACAGCCCGCAGGCGTTCCTCCGGGTCGGCGAAGCGCCGCACTAGCTCCCAGGCTTTCCACGGGGGCAGTTCGTCGTAGCTGAACGTCTCCGTGTGGCCGCCGATGCCCGCCATGTCGCCGGCCGCGAGGTACGGGGCGAGACCGAGGTCGTTCCGCGCGTACGCGAGCGCCAGGCGCTCGACCATCCTGGCGGTCCAGCCGGAGGAGAAGTGCGCGACGTTGAAGCACGACCAGCCGCGCCGGGTGAATTTGCCGATGCGCTGGGACCCTACTTGCGAGATGCCTATTTTCACCGCGTCGAGCTCGGCGCGGAAAAGGACGTAGACCAGCGCGGGCTGCGCCGGATCGAATCCGGATGCGACGGAGCAGTGGCAGCCATGGCCGGCCATGACGACGCCGACGGTTCGGCGGCCGATATCCCCGCACGAAAGGCATTCGGTTCGTATCGGGGTGTGAATGCCCCGGTAAGGTTCCAGGGGAATGAACCCGGCTTCCCGGAGAATCCGGTCGGCCTCCTCGGGCGCCTTCATGTGCGCGGCGGCGATGGCGCGGTGCCCGCAGTGGATGCAACCGGAGAAGCCCCTGCGGATACTCCCTAGGCGCGGTGCCACCTCGGCGCCGCAGCGCCCGCAACGGCAGCGCCATTTCCTGCTGCCCGCCCCTGGATAGGGCTCAAGCGGCTCCAGCCCGGCTTCGCGCATCATGGCGACGGCGACATCCTCGGCGAGGCGGATCTTCGCCGCCTGGCGCTTCTTCCCGCATTCGCCGCACTGGTGCCCGTGCTCCATCGCGTGCGTGAGCCGGGAAGAGCAAAGGGCGCCACATTTCATGCACTCGCACAGCCAGGCGGTTTTGGCGCCGGGATAGGGCTCTAGTGGCCTTAGGCTATTCGCGATCATGCGGGCCGATGCCTCGTCATGGGTGAGTTTTCGCGGCATACCCTATTGTATCGCGAAAGCATTCGATAGGCGGTCGTTATGACATTCTAACCTTGACGCCCGCCTGCGGCAGGATCTTCGTGGCGACGGCCTTCCCGATCCTGTTCACTAGAATGTTCACGTCCGAGTCGGACATCACCGTGTTGCCGTAGACGTTGATGTTTATCACCGGCCCGCCCGTCCCTGCGCCCCCCGCGCCGCCGCCGGCGGCGCTGAGCGCGAGCCCGCCCAGGCTCCCGGACGTCCCCGTCGTCACCGACCCGGCGAGCGCGTGCGCCGCCGCGACGACCTCGCCCTTCCCGGCGGTGATCCCCTGCGCGAGCTTCCTCGCGATCGACTTCCCGGAGTTCGACGGGTCGCCCGCCCCCGACAGCGGCCCCTGCTTGGCCGGGGAGAACGGCAGGAACGACTTGATGGTCGACGCGACTGACCCGATCGCGTTGCCGATCGAGCCGATCATCGACTTGACCCCGTTGATCAGGCCCTGGATTATCTTCGCGCCGGCCGAGTACAGCAGGCTGCCCACGTCGCCGAGGGCGGACAGGATCCGGCCGGGGATCGACTTGACGAACGACAGCATGTCGCCCGCCTCGTCGCGGACCGCGCCGGTCGCGTCGTCCCACCAGCCGCGGAACAGCGACCCGAGCTTCCCGAACCAGCCGAGTACCGAGCGTATTTCCGAGATGTCGCCGGTGATCAGGAATTTAACGTACGACCAGGCGGCGTTCACGATCTTCATGATCAGGGCGTGCGCCGCCCGGATATCGGAGGTTATGTTCGACCAGATGGCCTTGACGAAGGCCGTTATCCCGGACCAGGCGGCCTTCGCCCCGGCGACGATCGCGTCCCAGACGGCGACCGCCGCCTTCTCGATATCCGACCAGTACTTCACGATCAGGACGACCGCGGCGATCACCGCGAGGACGATCAGGCCTATCCCGAGGAGCATCGCCGCGTTCGCCGCGATCCACGCGGCCATCGTGATGGCCGCCCCGGCGACGTTGCTGGCGACGATCATCGCGACCTTCGCGATCGTCTGGGCCACCCACACCGCCGCCCCGGCGACCTGCTGCGCCCCGGCCGCTATCCACGCCCCCGCGGTGGTAGCGGCGGCGGCCACGTTGGACGCGACGACCGACGCGACCTTGACGGCCTGCCCGGCTACCCATGACGCGGCCGAGGCGATCTGCCGCCCGGCGGCGGCGAGCCACGACGCGGACGACTCCGCGGCGGCCTCGTCGTTCGCGGCCGCCGCCTCCTCGGCGGCGCCCTCCTGGACGCCGGCGGCCTCGGTCGCGGCCTCCTCCTGCGCCGCCGCCGCGGACTCGGCCGAGGCGGCCTGCGTGCCGGCGGTCTCCTTGGAGATGATCCCGAGCGCCTTGAGAGTCGCCTGCACGGTTTTCACGGCGCCGCTGACCGCGTCGAAGGCCTTCTTCGCGATCGCGATGACGGCGACCACGGCGGCGATCGCGGTGACGCTGGCGAAGATGACCTCGGTCAGGGTCTTGTGCTTCGCGGTCCACTCGGCGATCGGGATGATGACCTTCGTCACCGCCGACATGACGGCGGTCACCGCGGGCAGCAGGGCGGAGCCGATCGCGATGCCGGTGTTCTCGATGCCGGTCTTCGCCTGCGAGATCTTGAAGTTGAAGGTCCCCTGGATCGTCGACCAGTTGTCCACCTGGCCGCCGCTCTTCTTCGCCGCGTCGCCGATCACCTTCACGTTGTTCGCGAACGTCCCCGACGACTTCCCCGACAGCATCAGCGCGGTGTTCAGCCCGGTGGCGCCGCCCATCATCTTCGCGAGCGCCGCGGTGTAGGTCTGCGCGGCGGGGCCGCCGGCGGTCAGCAGCGAGTTGAACCCGTGGGCCTTCCCCGCCACGGACGCGAACTGGTCGGCCATCGTCTTGGCGGTGAGCGGCAGCCCCTTGGTCGCGTTGTACCAGGTCGTGTAGCTGGTGCCGCCGTCGAGGTAGGACTTGGACACCGACTGGATCGACGGCGGCAGCTTCGCGAGCATGGTCTGCGCGTCCTGCGCCGCCGACGTGCTCTGGTTGAACGCGTTCATCAGGACTTCGCCGGACTTGCCCATGTGGGTCGTGATGGCGGTGGTCAGCTCGCCGATCGTCCCGGTGAGCCCCTCCTTGCCGAGGTTCTTCGCGACGGTCTGGCTGTTCAGGCCGAGCTGGTTCATCTCGCCGATCGCGACCGAGTTCGGGTTCGACAGCGACCGGATGGTGTTCGCGAGGTCCTGCGTGGACTGCTGCGCGGACATCCCCTGCGACGTCATGGTCGCGATGGCGCCGCCGACCTGCGCGAAGCTCAGGCCGACCTTCGCCGCGAGCGGCGCCACCGACGACATCGACGACGCGAGGTCCTGCATCTTCATGTCGCCGGCGCCGACCGTCGCGATGATCTCGTTCATCATCGACGCGGACCGCTGGGTGGCGTTCGACGCGTTGGTCGTGGACCCGTAGTAGGCGTTCATCGTGCCGACGAGGGTCTTCGACACGGTGTCGAGGTCGGCGCCGCCGACTTTCGCGCCCTCCGCCGCTATCTTCAGCATGTCGAGGCCGGTCTGGGCGTGGAACCCGCCGGACTCGATGTGGTACATCGCGTTGGTGATGTCGCTGGCGCTGGTGGCCGTCGCGGTCGACACCTGCAGGATCCCGGCCTGCACCATGCCGAGCTTCGACGCGGACTCGCCCGCGTCGGTCACCAGGTGAGTCGTCGAGTCCTGGAAGTTGCCCGCGGCCTTGACCATGACCGCCGCGGCGACCCCGAGGCCGAGGGCGGTGATCCCGGCGACCTTCCCCATGGTGCCGAGGCTGATCCCGCCCGCGTCGGAGGCGTCCTTAACGGCGACGGTGCTGGCCGCCGCCTCGTCGTTCTTCGCCGCCGCCGCCACGGCGGTGTCGGACTGGACCTTCTGCGCGTCCGACACGGCCTTCGCCGCCACGGCGGCGTCCCGCTGCGCGGCGGTCAGCCGCCCGCTCGCGGCGATCAGCGCGTCAGTCGACGCCGTGTCGTCATCCGCCGCCCCGGCCGCCGCCCGCTGGGCGTCCAGCAAGGCCGTCTCCGCGTCCGCCAGGGCCTTAGCGGACTCGGCCGCCTTCGCCTGCGCGGCGTCCACCCGGGCCGTCGCCAGGTCCAGGGCGTCCGCCCCGGAGGCGGTATTCAGCAGCGACTCGTCGATCGCGTCGCCCGCGCCCCTGGCGGTCTCCGCCGCCTTCGTGGCGGACTCACTGAACTTGCCGAGAGACTCGTCGATCTTCGCGAAGATCTCCGACGCCGCGTCCCTGGCCTCGAGGATCGCCAAAATCGTGAAGGACTCGGCGCCTGCCACCTCTCACCGCCCGCCGGGGTAAGGGGGCCGGCACGGCTTACTTGCGCCTGTTGGCCTGCGCGGCGCGGGCGTTCTCATCGCGGCGGATCATCGCGATGCACAGCTGGTAGTCGGCCATCTCGAGGTGCGACCGCTCAGCCGCCGTCTCCCTCGTCAAGCCGAACCGCTGCCACATCTCCTGCTCCCACAGCATCTGCTGCAGCACCGCCGGGCCCGTCGCCCCCATCCGGATCGCCGCCGACAACTCCGTCAGGAAACCGGGCCGCCTCCTGGCCCGTCCGGGGGGCGTTCAGCCGGTCGCACACGGCCCACACCTGGTCGAAGACGGGACCCTTGATCTCGGCGACGGACCGGCGGCGCTCGCACCCCGGCGGGTACGTGACCCTGCCCTTGCCGTCGGTCACCCCGGCGAGGGACAGGACGACGCCGTTCTCGTCGTCAAGGTTCCACGAGTCGAGGGAGTAGACGACCATCTCGGTCCGGGACGCGGTGTAGTCCATCTCCGCGTACTGGCGCTGGCCGGCGACGTCGACCCGCTGCTTGCCGCCGAGCAGGTCGTCGACGTGGCCTTTCTCCGCCTGGGTGAGTGCCTTCTTGACTTTCACCCAGTAGCCTGCGCCGAGCTCGATCGTCTCGGTGCCGTCGTAGCCGAGTGCGGCTGCGTAGCCTGGCATTCAATGTCCTTCATGTGCGGGAACGGGAAAGCCCCCGGAGGGATGTCCGGGAGCCGGGGGGTTCGGGGGTCAGCCGGTGTAGGCGGTCGCGACGTCGTTGACGACGACTGCCTGGATGGTGTACTCGCTGCCGCCGCTTAGCGGCCGGCTCGCCTCCCACGTCCAGCTGCTCATGATCACGTCGTCAAACTTGACATCTGCCCCGAACTTGGACATAACGACCTGCGGGCAGTTGAACGTGACCGACGCCCCGCTCCCCCCGGGGTGGGTGAACCCGAGCGACAGCGCCCCGAGGGTCTGGTCGAGCATCGTGGTGAAGTCGCCGTACGTGGCGGCGTTCAGCGACGTCCACACCACGTCGCAGGTGCCGCTGACGTGCAGCGACACGGGGGTGATGAACGACGGCCCGTGCTCGCCCGAGTACGTCCACGTCTCCTTGAGGCCGTTGTCGATGTCGAGCGTCACGTTCGTGATGTCCGCGCGCGCGCTCCCGCCGAGGGAGAACGACGCCTCGGAGAACACCCACGGCAGCTCGTTCGTCACGCTGATCGCGGTCGGGGTGGTGAGGATCGCCACCGACTGGCCGGACATGTCCGCGCTGATCATCACCGGGTCGTTGCCGGCCGGGGCCTTCACCGAGAACTTCCCGACCCGGCAGCCCGCGAACTGCAGGCTCTGGTAGTTGCCGAGGTTCTTCTCGACCGTCAGCGACGCGAGCGTGTTGGCCTGGCTCAAAGTGTGCGTGTAGGAGGGCGAGGAGCCGGTGACCGCGTCCGTGCCGATCGCCGCGACCAGCAGCGGGATCGCGTTCGAGGGGAACAGCGGCCCCTCGATCGTCCCGACGTTCTTCGCCTCGCCCTCGAGGTTGAAAACCTGCTTGTCCCGGTCGCCCATCATCAGCGTCGGGGAGAACCAGCCCGGGTCGTACTCCATCCCGTTGCTGGTCATGGGGAGAAATGTGGTCGCGCTGACCGCTTCCCCGAAGTCGGTCTCCACCGCGAAGCCGGTGGCGGACAGCGATCCTGGGCGCTCTGTTAGGGCTGGGTAAGCCACGGCGCTCCTCCTTTGCTCTGGTGCGTGCGTGGGCGGGGCGCGTGCCGGGAATGGCATGCTGGCGGCATGGACGAGACAGGCGAGATCGCGGCGTTCTACGCGGCGAGGCTCGACGAGGAAGAGGCGCGAGCATGGGCCGTCCACGACGTGGGGCAGTGCGACGCGCTCTTGTACGCGGAAGACATGGCGGACGCGGCTCGCCGTGACCCTGACTGCAACTGCGGCCGCCCTGCCCGCACGCTGCGCGAGATCGCGGCCAAGCGGCGCATCGTCGCCGACTGCGAGCGGGCCATGAGCAGGCAGCCGGGGTTCAACGCCGGCCATGCCCGGTACGGGTCGCCGTTCCCGGCGCCACACGCCAACCTGGCGTTCCGGACGCTCATGTCGCTCGTGTCCGCCTACGACAAGCACCCGGAGTACAAGCCGGGGTGGAAGCCGTGAGCTGGCCTGAGATCACGGGAGCAAGCGAGATCACGGCGATTGCCGAGCTGGTCAGGCCATGGCTGCACGTCGAGGACATCAGGCGCCCGGCGCTGCGAATCGATCTGCCGTTCGGCCCGTACGAGTTCGAGTCGGTCGTCATCGCCGCAGACGAGATGCCGGCCACCGCTAGGGGGGTCCGGGCGGCGCTGCTGGCGAGGGCGGAGGACGCCCTGGCGGCGCTCGAGCCTGCCGGGTGGCATCTGTCGGAGTGCCCGCGGATGCGGTTCGACGGCAGCCTCACGCCGCTGGTCCGCACGCTCGCCGGGGAGTTGGTGAAGCCTGCGGTCCAGCGCGCGATCAGCCTGCGGGTGGACTTCGCGGTGATACGGCTGTGAGCGGATGGTGGGAGCTCGCGCTCGCCGCCGTCCTGTTCCCCGGCGGCTGCGCGCTGTTCGCGCGGGGGCTGCTGCGGGCGTCGATCTCAGTCGCCGTGACCGGGTTGCTCATCGGGGAGGCGGCGGCCGTCCCGATGGCGTTCTGGTCCGCCGCGCACCTCGGCTAGCGCCTCGCTACTCGCCTTCGGCGCCTTCGGCGCCGTCCGCGCCGCCGTCGCCCTGCGCGGCGGCGCCCTTGGGCTTCCGCTTGCCGCTGGCCGTCACGGGCTCGACGTCCGCCCTGCGGGTGTACCGGCCGGCGTCGGCCGCCGGGACCTCGAACTCCGCCCCGGGTTCTACCTCGCCGATGCCGTGGTGGGTGAACGTGGTCGGGTGGCCTCCGGTGTACCGGAGCCGCACCCGTTCGTTACTCGACAATGACGGCCTCCCTCGCGGCGTCGGCGAAGCTCTGCAGGATCAGGCTCGTCAGCGGCGAGATGGCCCGCTCGGGGAAGTCGTTGGCCTTGGTCCCGGGGTGCTGGACGCTCTTCGCGTACGCGATCGGCCCGTGCCCCCGGTTCTCGAGCCAGCGCAGCGCCTTCGCGTTCCGGGCGGCGATCGGGTGAGCCCTTGTGCCCCCGATGACGTACGGCAGGTAGGGGACGGTGCCGTAGAGCACGACCCACATCATCCCCGCGGACGGCTCGAGGCGGGAGCCGATCGACTGCCGGAGGTTCCCCGCGGTCGGCCCGGCGCCGACCGGGGACTGCATCTTCATCGCCCGGGACGCGAGCGGCTCCACGTCGGCGGCCCACGCCCGGGAGGCGGCCTGCCAGTCGAACTTCAGGCTCCGGTCAGCGCCGGACACCGTCATCGTCATGCTCATGCTTGCACCACCTCGTCGATGTCGACGCTTATGCGCTGGACGTACCAGAGCATCCGGGGCCCTGCCACGCTCCGCTCGGGCGGGTAGTCGCTGGCGAAGGACTCGCCGATCTTCTGGATCTGCGTGTCGTCGTCGTTGACCGCGTTAGGCCCCATCGGGACGCCGGCAGCCGAGATGAACAGCGGCATCGTCGTCGTCATAAAGCACCGGAGGATGGCGTCGGTGATCTTCGGGAACGGCTCGTTCTGCATGGCCTTGTCCGGGGTGGACATGTACGCCACGTAGACGTCCATGGCCCACGTGAACTTCATGAAACCCTGGCCGCGGGGGGCGGTCTGCCTGGCGGCCTTGAGGTGCCCGCCCCACACGTAGGCGCGGGGGGAGGAGATCTTCTCCGTGACCGGCGGGGTGATCCACGCCGTCAGCGGCCCGGTGCCGGGCAGCGGGAGACCGTCGAGCAGGCCCTTCACGTACGCCTGGCAGCTGTCGAGCACTACATGACCCTCCGGAACGAGTCGAGCAGGCCCTTGAGCTCGGTCTCGATGTCCTTGGACGCTTCCTCCGACGACACCCGCTGCCCCGACATGTCCTGCACGGCGATCGCGTCGATGCCCGAGTCCAGCGCCTGAATGCACGCCGCGTAGACCGCCGCCTCGATGGCCGTCGCGGGAAGCGCCGAGATGAGCGTCCCCTGCTGGTGACCGAACGCGAGGGGCGCGGTGAGGGTGACCGTGCCGGGGCCGGCCTGCGCTGTCCCGGCGTTGTTCGGAAGGACCAGGGGCGAGGACGCCGAGACCGACTCGGCTGACACCGGCTCGGTCGCCGACCCGTCGTAGGCGAAACCCGACGCGTTCGCCCAGCCGGTCACGTCGTCGACGTTCAGGACGGTGTCGCCCGCCTCGGCGCCCTCGGTGAGGCTTGTGTGCGGCCAGCCGTTGATGTAGCAGACCTGGACGCGCTGGCCGCCGCGCCCGCCGCCGCCGCGCCACGCCCCGTTCGGGGTGGGGATGCCCGCGCCGCACCCGTACCAGGAGATCCATCCCGGCGCGACGTCGATCGTCCAGCCGCCGTCAGGGGCGGTCCCGGCCGCCGAGTCGCCGGAGAACAGCAGCGGATGCCGGATATCCCACTGGCCGGCGGTGACCGGCGTCCAGACGCGCGGGAACGCCCTCGACGAGCTGACCTGGATCGCGAGCACTTCCGTCACGGGCCAGCGCTTCATGTTCAGCACGCCGACGCCGGTGTTCGGGTCGACGTTGCACCGCGGCGCCCCCGGCCCGTTCAGGTACTCGGTGTCCGCGGTCGCCCGCAGCGGCTGGTGGCAGTAGGTGTCGATCCGGGACGTCGCCCGCCAGATGACGTCGACAGCGGCGGCCTGCTGCTGGGCCTGGGTCGAATCAGGGTCTGGGATTAGCGTCCACGACACTCCCGTGGGCGCATTGAAAAGCAGCTGGGGCGTGAGGTAGGCCGTGCCGAGCATGGGCCGTCACCACCCGCCCCGGCTTGCGCCATCATTGACGGCATGAGCGAGAAGACGCCGCCGTGGGCTGAGGTCACGATGCCGGTGACGATCTACGAGTGCCCGCTGGCAGCCTGCCCCTGGGAGGGGACGGACCCGCCGCCGCCACCAGGCGAGGCGATCACCTCGGATGCGGACGTCTGGCGGTTCATCGGCGACCGCGCCATGGCGGCCGAGGAGGTCGTCAGGGCACACCTGGAAACGCATTCGCTGCTCGAGTGGGTTCAGGAACTTGCGCGGCTCCGCAACGGCATCAACGGCTGGTCGCGCCACCTGCTGCACGCGTCCCAGCACAACAACATGCAGATCGCGCTTGGCGGCCGGATTCAGCGTGTCGCGGACGAGATGCGCGAAGCAGTCGGCCTGCCCGCATTCGGCTGGAACGACGCGGTTCCCGACGCCGAGTTCGGCGAGTGCAGCGTTCGCGCATCCGGTTGCCGGGGGCAGGAGGCTCACCCGTGAGCGAGAACGGGATCGCCCTCTACGACCTTGCCCCGGAGTGCTGCCCGGAGTGCGGGACGCCCCTCGGGAACAGGTGGCTGATGACGGGCGGCAGCGGGTGCAAGACGTGCGACGAGGCCGTCACCCGGCACCGCTGCCTTTCCCGGCCCCGCCTCGAGACGCTCGCCGTCGGCGAGTCGTGGCGGTGCCGGGAATGCTGGTCCGTCTGGACCGCGGCCGAGGAAGAGGACACGTGCGGTCACTGCGGGCGCAGCGGCCCGGAGAAGACCTGGGCCTACACCGCGGGCGCGCGGGTCGACGAGGCGCCGCGGTGCAAGCCGGCCGTCTTCACGCCGTTCCGTGACGTGATCCTGCAGCCCGCCGGCCCGTGCCACCGGACCCCGGGCGGGATCATGGTGCACGTCAAGCCCGACTGCCGGTGCCGCCGATGAGCGCCTCGCCGCTCCGGGACCGGGGCGAGCGCTCGCCGATGCCCCGCTACATCCCGCTCCCGCAGCCCGAGGGCACGGTCCGCGCCGTGCTCGACTCCGCAGGCTGCGACGGGGAGCCCGCCGATTTCCGGCTGTACGACGAGTACCCGACGCTCGTTGAGCCTTACCGCGTCTTCGACGTCCCGCGCGAGCAGTACGAGCGGTGGGAGGCGGCCCGGTCGGCGTTCCAGGCGATGGAGGACGAGATCGAGGCGCTGATCGGCGCCCGCGGCCGCGGTCCCGTCCCCCGGCCGGAGTCTTAGCAGCCGACGGCGATCTGGCGGCCGATCGTCGACGTCGCCACCGTGATTTCCAGGAACCAGCCCGCGGGCAGCCTGACCGGGATGACGACGCCGGCGACGCCGGTCGCCGAGGACACGATCGTGTTCGCCGGGGTCGACGTGGGGCCGATCGCGATGGTGACGGTGCCGCCCCCGGTCGCGATCGTGAAGTACACGAGGTAATCCCTCGTGACGTCCGAGAGCTGCGAGGCGGTGCCGGACACGAAGCCCGGCGCGGAGATCACCGGGGCCGAGGCGGCGGTGCTCGTGCCGTCCGGGAACGACACCGGGTCAGTGGGGACGCCGAGCGGGCCGTTAACGCCAGAAGCGACGACGTTGGACATGGGGGACCTCCGGTTGACGGCCGCGCGGGCCTGCCGCGCGGGGACATGCTGGGGCGGCTGCCGGCCTGGAGGCGGGCATGGGAAAGCCCCCGGGAGCGGGCGCTCGCGGGGGCGGTGGATAGGGGGCGGCTAGGCGGTCATGCGCTCGGCCCGCGCGGCTGCACGCTTGTCCCTGCGAACCTTGTTGCTGTAATCGTTGCGGCACATGCCCTTGACTTCCGCTTCGGCCTTGCAGCCGGCCGCAGAGCAGATGCTCCCGTCTCGGTTGCGGCGCAGGACGGGAGCGGCCATCAACTCGAGGGCGAGCTCGTACTTCCGGTCTAGGCAGACCGTCGACCCGTCGTAGAGCACGCGGACGAGGGCCTGAGGCGCCGCGAGGCCGCCGACGGTCCAGGACCAGATCTTGGCCTTGGGGTACTTATCAGCGGCCGACCCGCATGCCGCCGACGCCCAGACCCTGAATGCTTCCACGACAGGCTCACTGCCCAGGAACCGCAGGTGCCACTTGTTTCGCGGGCCGGGGTGCTTAACGATCGTGCCGTCGCCGTCGACCATGCCCCGCCAGTAATGGCGCATCAGGTGATCGGGGCCGTCCCAGGGCGTCGCGGTCAGGGACTTCCGCGGCGTCACGCCGAGACGGATAAGCGATTCGACAAGGCGCTGGGACGAGAGGGTGATCTCCGCTCCCGCCTGCGCCTCGGTGCGGCCCTTGACGGAGAGCACCGGGTTCTCCGCGGACAAGTCGGCCTTCATCTTCTCCAGATGCCCGAAGTCCGAAGCCTGCAGCTTGACGCTCAGCGCATGGCGCTGCCAGCCGGCCGTCCCGACGGGGCCCGCCCGGACGCACCCGTCCGCGTTGACGAACCCGAGCCAGTACGCCTTCGCCTCGGTGTCGATGACGTCGAAGAATGAATCATCCAGCGCGTAGGTACGCTTAGCCATGTCGGCTCCTGGTCAGATCAGTGAGTCGGTAACCGCTCCGGCGGTGCCTGGCAGCGCCGTCGGAGCACTTCGAACATTCTACCGGCTAACGTCCGGCTTAGTGCCGATATCGGCCGGGGAGGAGTCTGCCTTTGCGGCCCTCGAGGAACGGGCGGCCTTGGCGGGGGCCGGCTTGGGATCCGGCTCCGGGTCGCCGCCTTCCGCGGGGGCCTCGGGAGTCTCGGACGGGGCAGCCGGCGAGGCCGTCTGGCCGAGCTGCGCGGCGGTGAGCATCGCCATCAGCTCCGTCACCTTACGGGTCAGGGCGGCGTTCTCCTCCATCGCGGTCAGCATCGATGCCGGGTCGCGGCGGCGGGCCATCTCCATGCCGTGGAGCCGGTCGGCGCGCTCCGGCTCGGTCTCCCACAGCTTCCGGCCCTTGACGGCGAAGCCGCCGATCTGGTCGGAGACCTCGTCGGGGAAGTCGTAGCCGCCGGCCTCGTCCGGGGTGAAGCGGCCGTATTCGGGGTCGACGTGGGCGTCGGCGCCGACCAGGGAGTACAGGCGCATGGCGCCTCCTTCACTCATGTTCGTGGGCGAGCGCCCGGGGGCGGAGCAGAAAGCCCCCGGACACTCGCACGGTAAAACTTCCAATGCCATTCCACAGTGAATTGGAGCGCGACCGAAGCGTCTCCGAACGTTCCGGAGAAGCTATTTATCCGCGACAATTCATTAGAGTTATGAAATGGCGTTTACGCAGGTCAGGCTAGCTGACATTGGAAAGGACGGCCATGGCCACAGGGGCTCGGTTGCAAAAACTCGAGACGCTTCTGATTTCGAATTCACGACGCGGCCCCCCGCCCTTTGTCCCGGCGACTCGCGCAATTCCGTAATCGAACTGCGCGGTGTCGCGGAGGCAGCGCTGGGCGAGGACGTTCGAGATGTTGGCCTGCGGGAAGGGAACCCTGTCCGTCCGGCCGATGATGGTGCCCGGCGGGAGCGAGACGTGGACCTCGATCGGGACGGTGACGCCTCCGGCGGGGGCGTTGACGATCTCGCCGATCCGGCCGCCCGCGGTGACCGAAACACGGCCGCTCGCGTCGGTGTTCAGGAAGGTCGTCGCGGATCCGCTGGCCAGGATCAGGTTGGCGATCTCCTGCGCCTGCGCGGCGTTGACCATGAGGGCCGTGGGGCTGCACTTCACCGAGTTCCACAGCGGCAGGAAGATGTCCTGCTCGATCTCGGTGATCGTGCCGCCCGTCAGGGTCAGGGCCGCGCCGTTGAGGGAGGTCCACTGGCTGGGGTTGGCGGTGCCGGTGCCGGGCTGGACCCACTGGCCGGTCGAGGAGTAGTCGCCGGAGAGGGAGGCGAGGAACCCGTCGTAGTCGTTCGCGTTCGCCGAGCCGTTGTCCGCCGACGCGTTGTACGTCGGGACCCCGGCGGACCCCTTCCAGTTCTGGGAGATGTCCACGATGTTCGGCAGCGCCTGGTTGGTCGTGATGACCTTCGTCATCGTGACCGCGTTGACCGTGGTCGTCGTGTAGTAGTACCAGGTCGTGCCGTTCGCGCTCTGGAACCAGTCGTAGCAGACGGCGCCGCGGATGGCGGTGACGGTGCCGGTGACGGTGTTGGTGGAGGTGCTGGCGCCGGTCTCGGTGCTGTTGCTGTTGCCCTGCGAGTTGCCGGAGCCGTAGTAGAACCCGGAGCCCGTCCTGGCCGCCACCCCGATGTAGACGGTGGTGTTCAGGGCGATCGTGCCGCCAGTGGTGGCGGTGGTCATCGACGGGGCGGACGCGGCGGCGAGCGGGAAGCTTTGCGCGCCGAGCTGCTTGCGGTCGTCGCCGATCAGCACCTGGTTCAACGTTTGAAAAGTTGCAATAGCGTACGGATCTGCGTATCCCGTCGCAAAATCAAACGCATCCTGAGTTACCAGGCCGGCATAGCCGGTTGACGCGTACCGCGCCTGGAAGTCCTGCTCGTCGAACGTCGCCTCGTTCGCGGCGAAGTCGATCCCCATCGAGGGGTCGAGCTGGTTGGAGTTGACGTTGAGGAGCGCCCTCCACACAGCCCACGGGTTCCCGTCGGGAGCCTTCTCACGTGCGACGATGTCACGGAACGGCGTGACGACGGGGATCAGGGACACGAGGCTGGACAGGTCGTAGGACCAGATGCCCGTGCTCTCGAAGATGCCGCTCGTCTGCGCCTTGGCAATGGCGGCGATGGTCTCGTCGGAGACGTTCTGCATTGGTGCGGTCATCGCTTGCCTCCTTTCTGGGGGCACGCAAAAGCCCTCGCGGCTGGTGCCTGCGAGGGCTTCGGGTGTTGCTTGCTGTTGGGTTGGCGGCTTCCGCCGGGGCTTACGCCCGGAGCGGGGCCGGCTCGGGCCGGGACGCGTGGATGGCGGTCAGCGCGGCGATCGCGTCGCCCTGAAGGCCCTTGGCGATCTCGTTCTGCGAGCCGGCGTCGGGGGCCGCGTACATCTCCCGCTTGCGCGCGAGCGCCTTGGAGACGTCGACCTGCCCGCTCGCCCTGCCCTGGTCCTGTCCGCGGAGCTGCTCCGCCGGGGGGACCTGCCCGTTGGTGAACACCTTCGGCGCCGCGGGCGTGTTCTCCACCGTCTCCAGGCGCTTCGCGACCGTCTCGAGCTTCTCCGCCAGCTCACCGTTGTCAGCCGCCATCTTGGCGACGACCTCCTGGTGGGCGGCGCTCTGCTCCTCGAGGGCGGTGCGCGCTGCGTCCCGGGCGATGCTCTTGAGCACGTCCTGCGTCACTGTGATCACGTTGTCGTCCGCGGCCTTGCCGACGGCGTCGGCGGGGGTGCCGGCGTCGGCGGGGGGCTGCGGGGTCATGTC
>Ga0335072_10000756_pt1 | contig 58099 bp, 47 predicted proteins | sample Lox_Sample_21_FD_206725 | JGI IMG/M metagenome (GOLD analysis project Ga0335072, IMG submission 206725) | Soil microbial communities from Loxahatchee National Wildlife Refuge, Florida, United States - Lox_Sample_2.1 | ecosystem: Environmental > Terrestrial > Soil > Wetlands | place: USA...
GCGGACTGTGACCAACAATACGTTTCACTTTCGCTATGTCGTCTGGAACTATACATCCCCGGTGGCGCGGCCCATCAACTACGGTGTCGGCGATTTCCATGACACAGAGGAAGGTAACGGGCATACACATGTCATCTGGTCCTACTCGTTTCAGTTGAATGAGCAGCGCTTTCCCGGAGACCTCGGCGCTTTGGGCCGGTTTCTCTTCCGCGTTGGCTTTCTCGATTGCCAGTATGCGGCCATGATGCGCGGGACCCTCGAAGATTCCAAGAGAGGCGCGGAACAGTAAAGTCCGCCCCGTTCGCAAGGAGTCAGGAGCGTGGACACGCTCGCGGGGTGAAAGACACGCAGCCTCGATGCAGTATGGCCATCGTATCCGAGCGCCGCATTAACTGCTGAGCGACTGAAAGAAGGGAAGCATCGCCGCTCCCAGCAAGCCGGAGTCCGGCCCAAGCTCGGCGGGGAATACGTTTGTCTTCCCGGCTTCGGGCATTGCCGGATCTGCGGGCCTTGTCAGCCGATAGATGTAGCTGCTGCGGTCAAGTTCGGCGAACATCGACGGCGCGAAGAGCTCCCACGCCGCCACAACGCCCCCGCCAATGACGTAAAGAGGCAGGTTCAGCGTGCTCACCAGGCTGGCCAGTCCGATGCCGAGCGCTTTGCCTACGCCCTGGTAAATCTGCTGGGATTCCGCGTCGCCAGCCAGTGCAGCCTCGGCGACGCTGCGAGCCGTGATTACGCCGAAACCATTCTGCGGTCCGGCAGCGACCAGACGTTGCCCTGCCCGCGCAATGGCGGTGGCCGAGGCATACTGCTCCAGGCAGCCGCGCGTGCCGCAGCCGCACAACAGTCCGTCATGATAGACCGGCACATGGCCCGCCTCGCCGCCCATTCCCGCAAAGCCATGCCAGACGCGGCCATTCAGAATAATGCCGCTGCCGACGCCGGTTCCCAGCGTCAACATGCAAAGTGAGTGGTAGCCCGAGGTTTTCCCCGCGCCTGCGTGGCACTCGGCCAGCGCGGCGGCGTTGGCATCGCATTCAACCACAACCGGGACCTGAAGCCGATTCTCAAGTTCCGTCTTGAGTTCCAGGCCCTCAAATCCCGGCAGATTCGGCGGCTGCAGCAAGCGTCCCGAGGGCAATTCCAGTGGACCGGGGCTGCCCAGTCCTACGCCGACCAGGTCACTGCGTCCCCCACAGTCGGCAACAAGTTGTTCTACTGCCGCGCACATGTCTCCCAGTACAGCGCCGGGGCCGTCCTGCACTCGTGTCGGAGTTGTGACTGCGCCACGGCGCTCCCAGTTGGAAGTAAAGGCGGCGATACGCAGGTTGGTGCCACCAAGGTCAATGCCGATCGAAAAGATACTCATGCGTAACGAACTGCGCTTTCCTGGCGAAATCGCCACTGATAGCGTTATCACACTTCCGGACAAGAAAAAACGAAGTGTGTTGTACAGATAGACCGCTGGTCGCGCCGAATTGTTCACGCAAAATGTCTTCTTTCGGGGATTGCCCTCCAAGGTTCCCGGCAGAATTTCACGCGCAATCCACAGCGGCAGCACGGTATAGTTTTGTTGGCGACTCTCACGACCTTGCTCGGGCGTGGCGAAGACGGACGCATACAGAAAAGGCTCGGTGCTGGCCGAGGATGAACCGGTGGACGAGTTCCTGCGTCCCGCCGCGCCATCGCGGCCGCGACCGCAACGCCCGATCCCTCGACAGGAAGACGACGCGGACGGCGAAGAGGTGTTTCTGCGTTCGCGCAAGCGAGTGCCGGTGCGCAAGGGCATTCTACCTGCGTTTCTGACCAAGACCACAGCCGGGCGTGTCATTTTTGGCTTTCTGGCGCTGGCCGTGATCGCACTTTGTGTTCTTGCGGGGCTGGCAGTAAGAAATTTCCTCGATCACGACCCGCGTTTCCGCATCGACTCGGCTTCCTCGATCCAGATCGACGGAAACAGCCAGTTGACGCGGGCCGACCTGCTGACCGTCTTCGGCGCTGACATCGGCCGCAATCTCTTCTTTGTTCCGCTGACAGAGCGCCGCAAGGAACTCGAACAGGTGCCGTGGGTGGCCCACGCCACGGTGATGCGCGTGTGGCCGAATCAGCTGCGCGTGGCCATTGTTGAGCGCAAGCCGATCGCCTTCGCCCGCATCGGCAGCGAGATCAACCTGGTCGATGCCGACGGCGTCATCCTCGACATGCAGCCAGCCGCGCTGGCAGCCAAGCACTACTCATTCCCGGTGGTGACCGGCATCAATCCGCAGGACCCGCTTTCTGTCCGTCAGCCGCGTATGCGTATTTACCAGAAATTCATGGCCGAGATCGATTCAAGCGGCGAAAAACTCTCCAAAAACCTGAGCGAGATTGACATCTCTGATCCGGAAGACGTGCAGGGACTCGTTTCATCCGGCGGTTCCGATATCCTGCTCCACTTTGGCGAAGACAACTTCCTTGACCGCTGGCGCGAGTACCAGGCACATCTGGCCGAGTGGAAGCTGCAGTATCCGCACCTGGCCTCGGTGGATCTGCGCTACGACCATCAGGTTGTTCTGAAAATGGACAATGCTCCGGCCCAAACTCCAAGCGCGGCCACCGACGCATCAGCCACCGCCGCAGCCACGCAAAAGCCGCCACTCGCAAAAGCAAGGCCCATGGCCCACCCCCACAGGAAGCACGCATGAGCCAGAAGACCGAACAGTTGCTGACAGTGCTCGACGTGGGAAGCGCAACGACGCGCGTGCTTGTAGCGGAGTTGCATGATGGCGCACTGCGCTATCGCGGGCATGGCAGCGCCGAATCCACCGGCATGCGCAAGGGATTGATCGCCGAGTTGAAGCTGGCCACGCACTGCGTGAACAAGGCTGCTACGGCCGCAGAGACGATGGCGCAGGGGACCATCGACCGGTGTGTCGTTGGTATCGGCGGTCCGCATATTCGCGGCCTGAACAGCCGCGGCGGCGTCAGCCTGGGGACGCGCCTGCGCGAGATTACCCGCGAAGACGTGCGCGCCGCCGTCGACCGCGCCCGCTCGGTATCGCTCCCGTCAGACCGCGAGATCATCCACCTGCTGCCGCAGCAGTTCATCCTCGACGAGCAGCCGGGCATTCACGATCCGGTCGGCATGGTCGGCAACCGCCTCGAAGTCAACCTGCATATCTCGACCGCCTCGGCCAGCGCACTGCAAAGCGTTGTCACCTGCGCGAACAAAGCCGGCCTCGAAGTGACGGAGTCCGTCTTCGAAGCCATTGCCGCCGCCGAAGCGACGGTCTCTGCTGACGAGCGCGAGCTGGGCTCCTGTCTCATCGACATCGGCGCAGGCTCGACGGAACTGGTCGTCTTCTTCGAAGGCTCGGTCGCACACACCTCGGTTATTCCTATCGGCGGCGACCACTTTACCAACGACCTTGCCGTCGGCCTGCACATCTCCGCGCCCGAGGCTGAATGGATCAAGTGCAACTACGGCCACGCGGTTGTCACCAGCGTCTCGTCATCGAATGAAATCGAACTGCATGGACTGCCCGGCCATGAACCACGCCTGGTTCGCCAGCGCTACGTCAGCGAGATTCTGGAGCCGCGCGCGCGCGAGCTCTTCTGCCTGCTGCGCGACAATCTGCGCCAGGGCGGAGTGCTCGAAGCTCTCGGCGCCGGCTGCGTGCTCACCGGCGGCGGCTCGCGCCTGCCGGGACTGCTCGATACCGCCGAGAGCCTGCTGCGCGTGCCCGCGCGCATTGGAACGCCGGTGCCGCTCTCGCGCATGCCGGAAGAGTTGATCGCCCCCGAGAATGCCACGTTAGTAGGAATGCTTTTGTATGCCCACCGCACCAGCGTGACCCGTGCGGCGGAAGACCAGGGACTGCGCGCCAAGCTGCGCGCCATCTTCGCAGGAAGCCTGTAGGAGCCATAGCCATGAACACGTCAGAAGAAATCCGCATTCAGTACCACGAACAGCTCCCGACCGGGGCGAAGATCAAAGTCATTGGCGTGGGCGGTGGCGGCGGCAATGCCGTCAACCGCATGATCTCCGCGCGCGTCGAAGGCGTCGAATTCATCACCGCCAACACCGACGCGCAGGCGCTCCAGCTCTCGCAGGCTCCGGTCAAGCTGCAGCTCGGCATGAAGCTGACCAGCGGCCTTGGCGCCGGCGCAAACCCTGACGTGGGCCGCCGCGCCGCGCTTGAAGATTCGGAGAAGATCATCGAAGCCCTCGAGGGTGCGGATATGGTCTTCGTCACCGCCGGCCTCGGCGGAGGCACCGGCACCGGCGCTGCCCCTGTCATCGCATCGCTGGCGAGCGAAATGGGCGCGCTCACGGTTGCCGTGGTGACCCGGCCCTTTGCATTTGAAGGCAAGCGCCGCATGATGCAGGCCGAGCGCGGCATGCAGGAGCTGCTCGACTCAGTCGACACGATGATCGTCATCCCCAACGAAAAGCTCCTCGCCGTTGCCAAAGATGCCGGCTTCTTCGAGTCCTTCCGCATCGCTGACGACGTGCTCCGGCAGGGTGTGCAGGGCATCTCGGACATCATCACCATCCCCGGCATCATCAACCGCGACTTCGCCGACGTAAAGACCACAATGGCCGGCATGGGCTACGCCGTCATGGGCACGGCCATGCGCGGAGGCGAAAACCGCGCTATCGAAGCCGCGCAGGCCGCCATGGCCTCGCCGCTGCTCGAAGACGGAGCCATCGATGGAGCTAAAGGCATCCTGATCAACATCAGCGGATCGAGCTCGCTCAAGCTGAGCGAAGTGAACGCCGCATCAACGCTGATCCAGAACGCCGCGCACGAAGACGCGAATATCATCTTCGGCGCTGTGCTCGATGAAACGATGGGCGACGACGTAAAGATCACCGTCATTGCCACCGGCTTCCGCCAGGAGATGCCCGAGCGCCGCGAGCGCATGCTGACGGCCGCGCTGCGCGAGCCGGCACTCCCCCACGTGCACTTGCAAACCCGCGTAGAAGCCACGGTCGAGACGCCCCGTTTCATGAGCGAGGACGAAGAAGCGCCGCGCAGGCCGATGGTTTCGATTCCCGTGCCGCCAGTCATCGCACCGTCCGCGCCCTCGCCAGAATCCGTCTACGTCCCGGAGCCTGCAATGACTGCGGAGCCTGAACCGGTCGCCGTCGCCGTCGCCGAACCTGCTCCGCTGGCCCGCATTTTTGGCCAGATGCATGAAGAAGAAGCGGACGAAAACCTGGATATCCCAGCTTTTATGCGTCGCGGAGGTTTGTAAAATGGTCCGTGGATGGGTAAATTTGTAGATAAATCGCTCGACGAAACCCCGTCCTCAAGTAGAGTAGTCAGAAGAAATGATCCGGCATGTTTCTGGCTGCGCTGGATGCACGCTTCCCAGTTCCGAAAGGAAACGGAACGTGCCATACCGGAACTATTCGTTGGGCAAAGATTTGTTTGTGCGAAATTCGGGCTGTATCTATGCGCAAGATGCATAAAGGCCGATAAAAGAAGAACGGCCATCCATAGAGTTGTTGGGCCTCAAGGTGGAACAATTGATGAAACGCATAGCACACCTCGCTCTCCTGTTGGGATTGGTTACGCTGCCCGCCTCGCTGGTTGCGGACACGACCACCACTACCCACCACGTGCACCACACGCGCGGGCACATCCAGGAGTCGGCTGCGGCACAGCAGCACATTTCGCATCTGCAGCACAGCCGCCGCGCCGCGCACGTCAGCACCGCCTCCTTGACCGCCAGCCATGCCCGGGTGCGCCGCGCGAGCCTCGTTGTCCACCGTCACCGCTCTTATGAGCGCTTCACCGGCAACTCGTTCACCGATGTCGACCTGACCAATGGCGACGTCATCGGCGGCGAAGACCCGGTGGTGCGTCAGGCCGCCATTGACGCTCTCGGCAACATGAACGGCACCGTCGTCGCGATTGACCCAAGCAACGGACGTATTCTGGCCATGGTCAACCAGAAGCTGGCGCTTTCAAGCGGCGCTGAGCCCTGCTCAACCATCAAGCTTTCCGTCGCCCTGGCTGCGCTTGACGAAGGCATCATCACCAAGGACACGCCGGTCAACCTCGGTGGCTCCTATCACATGAACCTGACAGAAGCGCTAGCGCATTCGAACAATCTTTATTTCGAAACGCTGGGCCGCCGCCTCGGCTTTGAGCGCGTCCGCCACTACGCCAACCAGTTTGGACTCGGTGAGCTGGCCGGTTACAACATCCCAAACGAACAGCTTGGCGTCTACCCTGATCAGGAACTGCCCGAGAGCGAGGGCGGCGTTGGCCGCATGTGCTCGTTCGGCGAAAGCGTCTCCATGACCCCGCTGCAGCTCGGCGCGCTGGTCGCGGCCATTGCCAACGGCGGAACGCTTTACTACCTGCAGCACCCGACCACCCCCGAAGAAGTTGCGAACTTCCAGCCGCGGATCAAGCGCACCCTCGACATCGGCAGGCTCGTTCCTGAAATTCAGGACGGCATGCAGGCAGCCGTCGAGTACGGCACCGCCCGCTCGCTGCGCGCCAACTTCAACCAGTTCCCGGTGATGGGCAAGACCGGCACCTGCTCGAACAACGGCACCCGCTTTGGCTGGTTTGCCTCCTACGCGGACACGCAATACGGCCGCATCGTGACCGTCTTCTTCCTCGAAGGCGGACGCCCGACCTTCGGCCCCAAGGCCGCCGAGCTGACCGGCATTTTCTACCGCAATCTGTGGGACAAGAGCTACTTCGCCGCCAAGCAGCCCGCGGAAACGGCGACAAAAACAGCCATCGGCGTCAACGAATAATAGCCTCTCAATTTCTGAACACAGAAACGGCCTCCATCACGGAAGCCGTTTTGCTTTTAAGCCAATCACAAGTTCTAGTAACACAATGTCGTCATTCTAAGGAGTGAAACGACGAAGAATCCAGCTGCTGTTTCGTATGGCAAAGCTATTTCAAATTCTTAGCTCGAAGGGGGTGAGCGTCTTTCCAATGCCAAATCCCTTTGGATTCTTTGTCGTTTCACTCCTCAAAATGACACCCGGCCTTTGCGATACGATTTCGACATGAAAATTCTCACCGCAGACGAGATGCGCACAACCGACCGCGTCACCGTAGACCGTTATGGCATCCCCTCGCTCGATCTGATGGAGCACGCGGGGCGCGCCGTTGCACGTTTCGCATTACGCGAGTTCCCTGAAGCGCTGCGAGTGACCGCCCTCTGCGGCAAAGGAAACAATGGAGGAGACGGATTTGTAGCGGCCCGCATACTCACAGAAGCGGGGCGCAAGGTCCAATTGCTGCTGCTCGGCCATCCCGACGAACTCAAGGGCGATGCAAAAGCAATGTTCGAACGTCTGGAGATCGCTCCAATCATCGCTGCTGACGAAGCCGCACTTGCCACAGCGCGCGTGAGTGAGTTGCTCGCAGAATCGCAGCTTTTTCTCGATGCGATTCTCGGAACAGGTTTCAAACCTCCGCTGAAGGGAGTGGCGGCAGCGCTGCGCAGTCGAATCAACAGCCTCGCCGCTCCGGTCATCGCCGTCGACATCCCTTCCGGATGGGATTCCGACTCCCGTGAATATCTCGTAGATGGAGCCTATCGTGCCGATGCCGTCGTCACCTTCACCGCGCCGAAGCTCGCCCACGTCTGCGGCAATTTAACCGACAGCGCCTACAAACCCATCGTCGTCGCCCCCATCGGCTCACCGGACGAAGCCATCGAGTCCAGCCTGAACCTCACCTGGGCCGGAGCCTCGAAGAAAATCGCCGAGACCCCGCGCCCGGCAGAGAGCAACAAAGGAAAATTCGGCCATGTCCTCGTGATCGGCGGCTCCTATGGAAAAGCTGGAGCGCCATCGATGGCCTCAATTGCAGCCCTGCTAACAGGCGCGGGCCTGGTCACCGCAGCCGTAGCCCGGCCTATTCTCGACACTGTCGCCCAAGTCACGCCCGAGCTGATGACAATCCCGCTCCACGCAGCCAGCCAGGGCGAGATCAGCAGCAGTAACCTCGACCCCGGCACCCTCAAAGAGCTGCTCGAGAGGAAAACCGTGCTTGCCATCGGGCCGGGCCTCGGCCAATCGCCCGAAACGGAAAAGTTCCTCCTCGGCCTGCTCGAAGAAACCAATCTCCCCGCCGTCCTCGACGCTGACGCGCTCAACATCCTCGCCAAACACCCCGACAAGATCGACGGTCGCAACCGCCTGCTGGTGCTGACGCCGCATCCGGGCGAGATGGCTCGCCTCGCCGGCATCAGCACCAGCGAAGTGCAGGCCAATCGCGAATCTCTGGCTCGTGAATTTTCGATAAAAAATCACGTCACGCTGGTACTCAAAGGTTGGCGGACGCTCGTCGCGCATCCCGACGGTTCCATCGCCATCAACACCACCGGAAACCCGGGCATGGCCAAAGGCGGCAGCGGAGACATCCTCACCGGCATTGCAGCCGCCATGCTGGCGCAATATCCGCACCTCGCCGGAGAAGCCGTCAACGCCGCCGTCTACCTCCACGGCCTGGCTGCCGACTTCGCCGTCCGCGAGCAGGACGAGCATACCCTGCTCGCCACCGACACCATTGCGCATCTTTCAACAGCTTTTCGCTTTCGCTCCGAGGACAAAGGCGGGTATGTTTGGATACAGGGGATGCCACGATGACCCAGGCGACAGGCACGAAGGTCCACGAATTCGAAACGAGCAGCGCCGCCGATACGATCCGTGCAGGCCATGAAATTGTAAAACTGCTTACGCCGCCCAGGTTTCTCATCCTGAAAGGCGACCTCGGCGCAGGCAAGACGACGCTGGTCAAGGGCATCGCCGAAGCCCTTGACGCCGCCGACCCGGACGAAGTCACCAGCCCCACCTTCACGCTCATCCACGAATACGAAGGCACGCGCCACGAAAACGGAAAAGACGAGCCGGTGATGCTCTACCACCTCGATCTCTACCGCATCGAGCAGGAGCGCCAGCTCGACTCGCTGGGCCTCGACGAAATCGCGACACCCGACAGCATCGTCCTCGTCGAATGGGGCGACAAATTCCCCAGCGTGGCCAAGCGCAGCAACGGCGAAATCGTCATGAAGACCACAGGCGGCGATACCCGCAAAATCACGCTGACGCTCAAGGATTAACGCAAAACTGGTAATTCTGGCGCAGCACATAAAACAGTTTTGTCATCCTGAGCGAAGCGCCAGAGGCGCGTAGTTGAAGAACCTGCAGTTTGCTTCGAGCAGCCCCCAAAGTCTTACACTGTCTCTGACGCGACGATGCCTTATGCCCACACCATCGGAAGCCGCACATGGCGGTTCGACAATCTGAGGACGCTGCTGGCAAAAGCCAGCCCAGCACGCTCTGGCGATGAACTTGCAGGCATCGCTGCCGAAAGCGAAGAAGAGCGAGTAGCCGCGCGCATGGCGCTGGCCGAAGTGCCACTCAAGCGCTTCCTTGAAGAAGCCGTCATCCCATACGAATCCGACGAAGTCACACGCCTCATCGTCGACAGTCACGACGCAAACGCTTTCACAGAAATCAGCCATCTCACCATAGGCGACTTTCGCAACTGGCTGCTCAGCACCGGCACTGATACCGAAACTCTCACGCGCATCGCACCAGCGATCATGCCTGAGATGGCCGCCGCCGTTTCAAAGCTCATGCGCAATCAGGACCTGATCCTCGCTGCGCAGAAATGCCGCGTCGTGACGCGCTTCCGCAACACTATCGGCCTCAAAGGACGCATGTCCGTGCGCCTGCAGCCCAATCACCCGACAGACGATGCCAAAGGCATCGCCGCGTCCATGCTGGATGGCCTGCTTTACGGCTGCGGCGACGCGGTCATCGGCATCAACCCCGCGAGCGACAGCCTGCCCGCCGTGACAACACTGCTGGAGATGCTCGACAAGTTTCGCGAGCGATACGAAGTTCCGACACAATCCTGCGTTCTCACGCACGTCACCACCACCATGCAAGCCATCGAGCAGGGCGCGCCTGTCGATCTGGTCTTCCAGTCCATCGCAGGAACTGAGAAGACAAACAGCAGCTTTGGGATAAGTCTCGCGTTGTTGAAAGAAGCCCGCGAAGCCGCGCTGGAATTGCATCGCGGAACTGTCGGCGACAACGTCATGTATTTCGAAACCGGGCAGGGAAGCGCGCTTTCCGCAGAAGCGCATCACGGAGTCGACCAGCAAACCTGCGAAGCCCGCGCCTACGCTGTGGCGCGAGCGTTCAGGCCGCTCCTCGTGAACACGGTCGTCGGCTTCATCGGGCCGGAGTATTTATACGACGGCAAGCAGATCACGCGCGCCGGGCTGGAAGACCACTTCTGCGGCAAGCTGCTCGGCCTGCCCATGGGCTGCGACATCTGCTACACCAACCACGCCGAAGCCGATCAGGACGACTTGGACACACTGCTCACGCTACTCGCCGTCGCCGGCGTGAACTTCATCATGGGTGTGCCCGGCGCCGACGACATCATGCTCAACTACCAAAGCACCTCGTTTCACGACGCGCTCTATGTGCGCCGCGTCCTCGGCCTCAAGCGCGCGCCTGAATTTGAAGCGTGGCTGGAAAAAATGGGCATCACGAACCGCGAAGGCCGCCTCGCTGACCGCCTTCCGCCCAGCGCCGCACGACTGCTTGAAAGCGCATGAGCGAAATCATCCAGAATCCGTGGACACGCTTGCGCAGCTTCACCAACGCGCGTCTCGCATTAGGCCGAGCCGGAGACAGCCTGCCGACCAGTGAAGTTTTGGAATTCGCCCTTGCCCACGCGCAAGCTCGCGATGCCGTTCACAACACGCTCGATGCAGAAAGCGTCGCACGCGATCTTGCCGCAAAGGGTTTCAAATCCACCACAGTTCAAAGCGCAGCTCATGACCGCGCCGAGTATCTTCGCCGCCCTGACCTTGGTCGCAAGCTGAACGATCAAAGCCGGTCGCTGCTCGAAACTTGTCATCCTGAGCGTAATGAAGGATCTGCTTCGTCGAATGAAAGCCGGCGCGAAGCGCCTTCCATAGCCTTCATCATCGGCGACGGCCTTTCCGCCATCGCACCTGCACGGCACGCAGTTCCAGTCCTGCGCGAAATCACCCGCAAGCTCGAAGACTGGCCCATCGCTCCCATCATCATTGCAACACAAGCGCGCGTCGCGCTCGGCGATGAGATCGGCGAGCTACTGAAAGTAGAGATGACAGTCATGCTCATCGGCGAGCGTCCCGGTCTAAGTTCGCCTGACAGCCTCGGCATCTATCTCACATACAAGCCGCGCATCGGCTGCACGGACGCAGACAGAAACTGCATCTCCAATGTGCGCCCTGAAGGATTGAGCTGCGAAGCCGCCGCACACAAGCTGTGCTATCTGATGATGGAGGCGCGCAGGATCGGCGCCTCCGGCATTGCGTTGAAAGACGGCAGCGGGATCAGGCCACTGGCTTCTCCGCCAGAATAAGCGGCGAAGGAGCAGGCGCTTCCATCGCGTACATTCACAAAGCCAATCGCTTCCAGCCATCCTTTCAACTCTTCAAACGAAAAAGTCGTTCCCCGATCCGTATGCACGAGCATGTTGAGCGTAAAGATCAGGCCGTTCATCGGCCCGGTGCGTTCCTTGTCGACAAGAAATTCTGCAATCGCCACCGCGCCGCCCGTGCCCTCCTGGTTCACGCTCGTCACCGGCTTCCCGCTCTTCACCGACTCACCCAGATGCATCCAGTTCGGCAGAATCTGCTCTGTGGTATGTCGGCTTAGTCCGCCAATAAAAGCCGGCTTGCCGGAAACAAGAAATATAGCGGCATCGGGAGCCAGGCGGTAGCGGCTGTCGTCTCTTTCCAGCAGCTCCATGCCCGCCAGCGCTTCTACAAGCGCAGAAACGCCGCGCTCGGAAGAGCCAGTCTTCGCGCTCAGTTCAGCGGCCGTGAGCGCACTTCCATCAAGCGCGTCAAAGATGCCGTTTGTGATCGCGGCTTGCAAAATCAGAGGGAAGGCAAAGCCCCAGGCGTAGCGCTGGATGCGCACCTGGGTCACAGGCTGCGATATCGGCTCAGTCATAAAAGGTGGCTGTTCCTTGGAGAATGGATTCGCAACCGATACTGCATGAAAAACGGAACGCAGTCACGTAAAAGCCCGCGATGCCGCGGACTTCTGCCAAAATTCATGGCGCCGTTCAAAAGCCCATAATGTTATAGCCACAATCGACGTACACTGTCTCGCCGGTGACGCCGCTTGCCAGGTCAGACGCCAGAAAGAGGGCCACGCCGCCAACTTCCGCCTGCTCCACATTGCGATGCAGCGGAGCGCGCTCCGCATGCGCCTTGAGCATGTCACTCAGCCCACCGATGCCGCGCGCGGCCAGCGTCTTGATCGGTCCCGCCGAAATTGCATTCACGCGAATGTTCAGCTTACCCAGATCAGCAGCGAGATAGCGCACCGTCGCTTCCAGCGCCGCCTTGGCCACGCCCATCACGTTGTAATGGGGAACAACTTTTTCCGCGCCATAATACGTCATTGTCATGATGCTGCCGCCATCACTCATCAACGGCGCGGCTGCGCGGCTCAGCGCGATCAGTGAATACACGCTCACATCGAGCGCCACGCGAAAGCCCTCACGCGAAGTCTGCACAAAGTCATTCTTCAATTCCTCGCTGGGAGCAAAGGCAACACTGTGCATCAGCACATGCAGCTTGCCGTAACGTTCCTTCAGCTGCTCGAAAACCTGCGCAATCTCCGCGTCATTCGATACGTCGCACTGGAAAGCCTCCGCGCCCGGCAGCTCCGCGATCAATCCTTCGGCTTCGGCCTTCAACCGCTCGTTCTGGTAGCCGATGGCCAGCTGCGCGCCCGCTTCGTACAGCTTCTGCACAATCGCCCAGGCGATGCTGCGCTTGTTGGCCACGCCAAAAACAACGGCAACCCGTCCTTCAAGATTCAACATGCAACTCTTTCCTCCAAACAGGTAAGCATATCAGCCGCCAAGGTCAACCAACTGCACCCAGTCAATCTCTTCGCCAAGAAAGCGTGTGCCCAGCCTGCGAAATTTGTCCACGGAGTCTGTCGCATAAAACCTGCGTGCGCCAACACCGTCATGAACGTAGTCCACAAGCGCCGCCGCCACCTGCGCCGCCGTCACCTCCGCCGAATCGATCACGCGCAGATCGGGAACCGTGCGTTCAATCTGCGTCCGCAGTAGCGGATAATGCGTGCAGCCAAGGACCAGCGTATCCGGCTTCAGTCCCGGCTTTTCCGCCTGTTCCAGCAACTCCGCAAGATAAATCCGCAGCACTTCCAGAGTCACCGGATGCTCGATCCATCCTTCTTCAACCAAAGGAACAAGCAGTGGGCAGGCTTTTTCCAGTGTCCTCAAACCATGCTCCGCGCAGGCCCGTTTGTAGGCGTGGCTCTGCACTGTAGCATCGGTCGCAATCACGAGCACATCGCCGGTTAACGACGAAACCTGCGCCGCATTGGCTCCCGTCTCAATCACGCCCAGCACAGGAACACGCACCGCATCCTTGATTGCGTCGAGAGCCAGCGCGCTTGCCGTGTTGCACGCAATCACCAGGAACTCTCCGCCCTCTTCCACCAGAAAGCGCGCGCTCGAAACTGCATAGCGCGCAATCGTCGCCTGCGACTTTGAGCCATAAGGCAGTCGCGCCGTGTCGCCCAGGTAAATATAGTCCGCTGCCGGAAGCTGCCGCATCAGCGCGCCCAGCACCGTCAATCCGCCCACGCCGGAATCGAAGACGCCGATCCTCACTGCTTCACCGCTGTCTGCGTGTCTGAGGCAAGATAGACCCTCGTCAGATCGGCATGTCCGGCCAAAGTGTCCTTCTGCTGTCCGTCCACCAGGAACCGTACTTCTGTAATCTGCGGCAGGTTCGCGTGCAGCGTGGCAATCATCGAGAGCAGCGTCAGTGTCTCCGGCTCGATCCCCGAGGGCTGCGCCTGCACAAACGCCGCGTTCAGATTCACCACTGCCATCTCTCCTGCCACGCCGTTGTCGCCTTTTTGTTGCGGCACCGGCATCAGAAATACCTCGTCTACGCCGGAAACACTCGCAATAGGATGCGTTGACTTTGGCGCGGCATACTCCTCCAGCAGCTTCTGCATCAGCACGCGCGCGCGCGCATTCGCGTCTTTCGGCATAGGAAAGCTGCGCTCTACCGGAATCAGCGATCCATCGAGATCGTCCGCCACCAGCAGCGTGATCTTTTCTACCGGAGCAGAGGACGGCGCGGTGAGCGGCTGGTTGTCAGCCGCCATCATCAGGCGGTCATGCGCGCGCTCCCGCATGCGGATCAGCACCACCGCCATCACAACCGCAGCCAGCAGCATCGCCGCAAACAGAAATCGCTGGAAGCGTGGAATCACGGCTGCCTCCAGTCGTTCTTCCACTGCATCAGGGCCGCAGTCAAGGCGTCGATGATTTTGTTCTGGTAGCTCACATCGGTCAGCGGCGTTGCCTTCGTCGTGTTGCCTGCCTCCAGTGGAGCAATTTCCACCGCAACCGCAGGGCAGGCAAAACTATCCATCGGCTGCAGCGACGTGCGCCCCAACGTGACCGGCACCTCTGCATGTCCAAGCGCGGTGGCGATCTCCGAAGACAGCCGCAGGCTCTGTGTCACATACGCGGACTGCGCGCTCGACCACGGCAGAAATTTTGTATATGCGGTGGGCGCGAGCGACGAGGTGAACAGGTGCACGCCACTTCCGGTTGCCGTGGCGTGCAGCAGGATGCATGCCGCAGCCATTGCATGGTTGGTGATCTCCGCGCGCGTCACCATGGGAACATCGGTGTCGGTACCGCGCGTGGTGACGATCTGGATGCCGTGCGACGCCAGCGCCTTCCGCAAGCGCACGGAAAATCCCAGTGTCAGGTCCTTTTCCAGCAGATTGTCGCTGAAGCGCGCTCCAATATTCGCGCCGCCGTGCGCCGCATCCAGCACGACCACATATTGCGGCTGCACCTGTGCTCTCTGCGCTGAAGGCACCGCTGGCAGCTTGCCCATGTCGGGCAGGTTCGATTGAGGTGGCGGCTCCTGTGCAGCCCCGGCGACAGCGAGCAGCAGACACAGGCCCATGAGCATGTTCCGGAAATCAGTCCAGCGTATAGATCGCAAGGCCACTCAATAGTTTAGGGAAAAAGTCGGTAGATTTCTGCGGCATCACTTCGCCGGCAAATGCCACCTCGCGCAGCTGCGCCATCGTCACCGGGTTCATCAGGAACGCAACGTCTGCGTCGCCGCGCGCCACCTGCTCTACGGCCTCGGCCGCATCACGCAGATAGCGCAGGTTTGTCTGCTCGCGGATCGCCTCCGGTGTAATACCCAGAAGCTGCTCCAGCACCAGCCCATGAAGCTGCGCCACGTCTAACTGCCGCTGCCGCTCGGAAAGACTGCCAAGCGCCTTCGCAACCGCATCCGGCTTGGCCGTCAGCAGATAATTGCCGCTCTTCGTCACCGCCAGCAGAGCTGTCTTTCCCGCACCCGCCGCGGCAAGTTTCGTCTTCAGTTCAGCCGTATCTGACGAATCAATTTGCTCCACGTCAAAATAAGCTTTTGCCTGCTCAACAAACGCCGCCGGATCGAAGTTCTTCAGACCGAAGACCACGCGATGCGTCGGCAGAATCACCAGCCCTTCTGCATCCATGTTCACGAAGGTCATCATCACAGCCGCTTCCGGATACGGCGGCTGCGGCAGCACATAGCTGTTGCGTTCGCTCGATGCCGGCTGAGCCGGCGCATGTTCCCTCGAGTAATTCAGTGCCGTCTCATAGCGATGGTGCCCATCGGCTATGATCAGCTTCTTGTCCGCCAGCTCGCTGGTCAGAATATTGATTGTGTTCTCATCGCTGATCTTCCACACGCGATGCAGCACGTCATATTCATCCGTCACTTCAATATCGGGCATGGCGTCTTCGTCGAAAAGCAGCTTCTCCGCTGTCAGCCCTGGATCGGAATAGAGCATGAAAATCTGCCCGAAATGGGCACGCGTGGCCCGCAGCAGGTTCAGGCGATCGGACTTAGGCTTCGATAGGGTCTGCTCATGCCGGAAAACCACGCCTTCGCCGTAATCATGCAGCCCGCCCACCGCGATAAAGCCGCGACGTTCCAGCACCTTGCCATCGGAACCGGGCACCGTGAACTTCTGCGAATAGGCAAAGACGCAAGGCTCGGACTCCTGCGCCAGAATGCCGCTCTCCTGCCAAGCCTCAAAATCCCGCGCTGCCCGGGTGTACACGTCGCCCGTCTCCTTGCCGTCGAACAGCTCCGGCAGCCCCAGAATAATGCGGACGAGGTTGTAAGGACTTTTCTGGTAGTACGCCTGCTGCATGGCAGGCGTGATCTTGTCATACGGCTGCGTAACGCAGTCCTCAACGCGGACAAGGGAAGGGTTATAGCGTAGTGCGCGAAACGGATAAATACGGGCCATGCGGCTGTGGTGACTCCAGAAAGAGCGTGATGGGCTGATCATGCAACGCTATCTGCATTGTATCCCACGCATTCTCAGGAATTTCCGCGCTGTCGGCCGCTCCCCGGCAGAATGAAACCGTTCATCTCCAAATCCGAACGTGTCACCAAATTCCTTCTCATGGCATCGAAAACTTCATAGACCAGTCGTCGATGCATCGTGCTACGATGCTGGTCAAGAAGGACGAGGGTACATTCGCATGGCGCTCTCTCTGGGGCGCAAAGACGCTCGCTCGACCCCCGGAACTGCATACGGCTCCCTGGCAGTTGTTCCCATTGTGCTGCTTTTTGCCTTCTGTTTCCTCATAGCGGCCAATACGTACGCCCAGGAAGATCCGCTCAACACCGTCCACGTCGTTCCCCCGCCGCCAAAACCTGACCCGAATGCGCTACCCGCGCCGCTCCAGGGCGAGGCCGCAATGACGGCGCGCCACAACGAGCGCATCCGCGTCGATGTGAACCTGGTGCTCGTCCCGCTCATCGTGACCGATCCCATGGACCGCCTGGTGACCGGCCTGGAAAAGGAAAATTTCTTTCTCTACGAGAACAATAAGCTTCAGACCATCAAATCCTTCTCGCAGGAGGACGCGCCCGTCTCGATTGGCATTATCCTCGACCTGAGCGGCAGCATGGCCAACAAGGTGATCCGCGCGCGCGACTCCGTCCTGCAGTTCATGCACACCGCCAATCCACAGGATGAATTTTTCGTCATCGGCTTTAACGACCGTCCCGAGCTGATCGAGGACTTCACCTCATCCCCGCAGGACATCGAGGCGCGCCTCGCCATCGTGAAAGCCGAGCATCGCACCGCCCTGCTCGACGCCATCTATTTCGGACTGAACAAGATGAAGCAGGCGAAATACGAGCGCCGCGCCCTGCTCATCGTCTCCGACGGCGGCGACAACCGCAGCCGCTACACGGAAAATGAGGTCCGCGCAACGGTGCGCGAATCAGACGTGCAGATTTATTCCATCGGCATCTTCGATCCCTACGCCGCCACCACCGAGGAGCGTCTTGGCCCGATGCTGCTCAACGATATCTGCTCGGAGACTGGCGGACGACTCTTCCGCGTCGACGACATTACAGAGATGGGTGACATCGCCGAGAAGATCAGCGCCGAGCTGCGCAACGAATACGTGCTCGGTTACACGCCCGACGATGAACGCAAAGACGGCAAGTGGCGTAAAGTGAAAGTAAAGCTGGTGCCCCCTGCCGGGTTGCCTCAGCTTACTGTCCATGCTCGCACCGGTTACTATGCGCCTTTGGAATAAACGGCATATCTTCCTTCTTTCTCTGCTCGTCCCGTTTTCCTGCGCAGTATGGGCCCAATCCTCTGCGCTGCAGCAGCCTCCGCCAAAGCCCGAGCAGCAGCCGTCGCTCACCGTTGACCGCGATCCGATCGTTTCCCCCGACGCCGCCGACAATCAGCCCGTCAGCCCGTCGAATCCCAACGCGGTCAGGCCGGGCACGCCCCTTGAGAAGGAAAAAGGCGGGTTCACCTTCCGCCGCGACGTCGATGAAGTCGTGCTCAACGCCACCGTCCTCGATGACAACGGCCGCATCGTCAACGACCTGAAGCAAAATGACTTCCACGTCTTTGAAGACGGCGTGCCGCAGACCATCGCCGCCTTCCAGCATCAGGACATCCCCGTTTCCATGGGCATCCTCATCGACAACTCCGGCTCCATGCGCGACAAGCGACTTGCCGTGAACACCGCCGCATTGGATCTGGTCAAAGCCTCGAACCCGCAGGACGAGGCCTTCATCGTCAACTTCTCCGACGAAGCCTTCATCGACCAGGACTTCACCTCCGACATCGCCAAGCTGCGCGACGGCCTCGCCCACATCGATTCCAAAGGCGGAACCGCTCTCTACGACGCCGTCGTGGCCTCAGCCGACCAGCTCGCGAAAGGCGCGAAGCGGCCCAAACAGGTGCTGCTCATCATTACCGACGGAGAAGACAACGCATCCAGCCTGAACCTTGAGCAGACCATCCGCCGCGTACAGGATCTCCAGGGCCCGGTCGTCTATTCCATCGGCCTGCTCTTTGGCGACGAGGGCGGAGGCCGCGAGGCCCATCGCGCCAAACGCGCCCTGCAACTGCTGTCAAACGAAACCGGCGGTATCGCCTACTTCCCCAAGTCGCTCGCCAACGTCGATGAGATCTGCGCCGAAGTCGCGCGCGATATCCGCAACCAGTACACCATCGGCTATCACTCCACGAAACCAGCCAGCCAGGGCGGTTTTCGCATCATTAAAGTCCAGGCCAGCGCTCCCGGACACGGCAGGCTCATCGTCCGCACCCGCACCGGCTACTACCCGAAGGTAGACAACAAGAACAACACCGCAGACAGTGGCGCCGCACAGCAAAAAGCGCCGGCAAAATAACCGGCGTTCTTCCGTTCCCCCCAATTTACTCATGCGGCTGCAACCCGATCGAGCGAAACAGCTCAAGCAGCTTCGGCGCGGCAATATGTTGATAGTCCGTCGTGAGCAGTCCGAATGTCTCCGGCTCGTCATATTTACGGCTGTATCCGCTCGATTGCGTTCCATTCAGCGGCCAGTAGCTCCAACCCAGTTCGGGATGTTCCTTCACATAGCGGACAAAGCCGCGAATCCAGATTCCTTTGGGATCGCTTTCGCATGGCGTGATCGTCTGGCAGGTCCCGAACTCGCCAATCCACAGCGGGATCGCAGGCGTCGTGTGCAGCAGAAATCCGGCGCGCTCATCGAAGGCCTGTTGCAGCTCGGCGTAGTTCTGCGTCTGCGCTCCAAACGAATATGCGTGCGGCGAATATACCGCGCGGTTCGGCACTTTGAAGACGATTGGAAGCTTCGCCGCTGCGCGAAAATCAGTCGAGTACTGCGGCCCCTCAACCATCACCAGCAGCTTCGGATTCACAGTGAGCACAGCATTGCCGCCACGCTCGGCAGCAGCATGCCAGTCCAGCTTCTTGTCGTTGCCGCCCCAGGTCGCGCCGCTGCGAAGCTCGTTGCGCAGGTCAACGCCAACCACCCACGGCTGCCTGCGATAATGCCGCACAATCGTCATCCAGTCTGCCAGCCACGCGCTCTCCGGATATTCCTTGCTATACCAGAGCCCGTTGCCGTCGTCGTCCTTGCAGCACCAGTCAGCGCTGCTCACATGGTTGTCCAGAATCACCATGATCTGCGCCTTCGCCAGCGCATCGATCACGGCGTCCATCACCTCCATCGCGCGCTTGCCGCGAAACTGCGGATTGGCCTTGATCGCGTAATCGGCGACGGCAGGATTTTTCTCGAGCGTCTCATTCGCCCACGGCAATCGGACCGAGTTAAAACCCATGCTCTTGATCAGGCCAACGATGGTCGCCAGCCGCGCATGGTCCAGCCCGCCCGGAACAAACTCCCTCTGATCGAAGCCGTACCAGTTTACTGACTTCAACCGAACCGGCAAGTTTTGGGCATCGACAATCTGATAGCCGCTCGTATGCAGCGGTAATTGCGGAACGGATTGTGCGGGACACCGAACAGCGCCGGCAAAAAGAAGGATGACAAGCAGTCCCACAGCGTTCAAGGGCCGTGTGCGGCCGCGCCATAGCGCGCTCAAAGAGACGGGCAAACGATTCATTTGACTTCCTTGAAATCGAAATAAGCCAGATTCATATTTCCTTGCGTGAGAATGTGAATCGTCAGAACGCTCTTGCCTGCGGGTAGCTGGAGCCGCACAAGATCCCGCTGCAAATTCCAGTGGTGCCACTGACGCCACGCCAGCGGATCGGAGTTGTTGAAAGTCGACACGATACTGAGCGGCCCTGTTTCTGGAAATCCGTCCACATCCAGTGAAATCATTCCACCGCGGCTCGACGTGTAGAGCAGGTCTGCCTTGTAAACCCCCGCACGGCGAGTATTCACGGTGATGTTGAACCACTCGCCCGGCTCGGTCCACCCAACGTAGAGCTGATTTTCCGGCGGCTTCACCAGGTTGTAGGGGTTGTTGTCGATCTGATCGTGAAACTTGGTGTAGGAGGTATCGACGCCCTCGTCCATCCGGAACTGGTTGAGATAGCTGCCGTCCGCTGGATTCAGCCCGCCGCTGCCCAGGTTTTTCGCCGTCGTATCGTAGTATGCGATGCCCGCCCCGCCCAGATCATAGTAGGCGCACTGCACCCGCCCCGGAATCGCCTGCGCACCGCCCCTGTAGCGCCCGTCGTGATAAGGAATGCCTTTGTAGTTATCAAGAAAATCGGAGTCCTGCGCATGAATCACAGGCGCCATCAGCAGGACCAGCGTGAGCAGAAGACAGGACCGCGGCACATTTCCCCCAGGAAACCAGTCTATGGGAAATGTGAACGGCAGGGGCTACTTCTGCTGGCAATTCGGACACCAGTAGACCGTGCGCCCCGCCAACTCAGCCCGCTCGATCTTCGTACCGCAGACAAAGCAAGGCTTGCCATGCCTGCGGTAGACATAGCGTTCTTCATCCTCGCGCACCGGCCCACGGGGATGCGGCCGGTCTTTGGCAAGAGTCGTCAGGTAGCGCGTGTCTTGCACGCCAGCGCCCATCAGCTTCTTCGCATCTTTCCAGATGCCTTTCAGCGCAGCGTTATCGACATCTTTTCCCGGACGAAGCGGATGTATCCGCGCCCGGTACAGCAGCTCAGCACGATAGATGTTGCCGATGCCGGCAATCACAGACTGGTCCATCAACAGCGCGCCAATCGGAGTGCTGCGCTTCGCAATCTTCTCAAATGCCGATTTCGGATTAGAGCCGGGAATCAGAGGATCGGGCCCGAGCCGCCTCAGCAGCGACTCCCATTTTGCCTCCGTAAAGATCGAAGTATCGGTCCCGCCGCGCAGCTCAATCCAGTCAGTCTTTGTATAGATGCGCAGCCGCAGCGCGCCTTTTACCGGTGGCAAGGGCATCCTGCCCTGATGAAAATCCCCATACATGCCCAGGTGAACATGCAGAATCAGATCGCGCCCAAAATTGTATCCAAGGTGCTTGCCGACAGCATCAACCCTCAGAAATTTGCGCCCATCCAGTATTTCAGCATCCGCAAACCCCCCATTCGGCGAATCGACACGCACACGCTTCCCGGAAAAAGCCTCAGCATGCTCTTCCGCAAAGCGATGGATCTCATTTCCTTCCGGCATGATTAGCAAATTAACAGGTGAGATGTCATTCTGACGACTAACGGGAGGAAGAATCCATAGGAAGCTGAATGCGTCTCCGCAGCTTGTCGTTTTCTTCCTTCATACTCTGATTAGGTATCAGCATCCGTTGGCCCCAATGCTGTGCTAAATCACGCTATTCCGGATTCTTAGATTCAATCAGGGAGAGCTTCTCGCGCGAGTCCAGCCTTTGATTGTTTTCTCACGATCTATCGCCGTAGTGATGTCGCCGAATTCCTCGAAGTAAACGAGCCTATTGCAATCGTACTTCGACGCAAACCCGGACTTAATACCCTTGCGATTGAAGCACCCGATTGTAAAGATTGCTGGTCACACTTGTATACAAAGTGCCAGTCCGGCCGCATAAGATGTACACCCAGCCTCGTCTCATACAAGAACAGACTAGAAGGGGGTCATTCTGAGCGAAGCGAAGAATCCATACGATTTACATTCGCCATAAAACTAAAGTTTTCTAACACGGGACCTTAGTCAAACTAACTTGCCCGAAAGCTCGATCAGTTTCGCTATCTTTTCCGCATCGTGTGGATTCTTCCTCCCGTTGGTCGTCAGAATGACGACCACGAAGAAATCAGTTCCAAACCATCCGCACCGGAACCGCCTCGATCCGGCAGAACATATCCGGCTCCATCCTGTTCAGCTGGGCCTTGAATTTCTCAGCCTCTTCGCGCGTATTGAACATGAGGGTGTTGTAGACCTGTCCGGCCCGCAACTGCTCGCATTTCCAAAGTGTGTCAGTCATTTCGCAAGAACTCCAGTTTTCATTTTTATAAACACAAGGGGCGCGCCAACGTTTCGTTTGAGCGCGCCCCCAGATACTGCAATCGAGCCTTATCGCACTCGTTTATTTTTTCTCATCAACATCCACATATTCAGCATCGATGACGCCTTCGTCCTTCTTCTGGTCCGCAGCGCCTGTCGCGGCCTGCGCGCCGTCCGTCGGAGCAGCGCCCGCCGCCGCGCCCGCGGCGTTGGCCTTGTACATGGCCTCAGCGAGCTTGTGCGACGCCGCGGTCAGCTTCTCCCGCGCTGTATTTAACTCAGATGCAGAAGGCGAGCCTTCGAGCGTCTTTTTTGCGTCGGAAAGTGCATTTTCCACATCGGTTTTGTCGCTGCCGGAGACCTTATCGCCGCTCTCCTTCAGCATCTTCTCGATGTTGTAGACGAGATTATCGAGACTGTTACGGGCCTCGATCTCGTCACGCTTCGCCTTGTCTTCGGCCGAGTGCGCTTCCGCGTCCTTGGCCATGCGCTCGACTTCCTCTTTGCTGAGACCCGAAGACGACGTGATCGTGATCTTTTGGTCTTTGCCTGTGGCGTTGTCCTTCGCGGTAACATTCAGAATACCGTTAGCATCGATATCGAACGTCACTTCGATTTGTGGAACGCCGCGCGGAGCTGGTGGAATGCCGCTCAGCTTGAACTTGCCCAGCGTGCGGTTCTGGTTCGCCATCGGCCGCTCGCCCTGCAGCACGTGCACCTCAACTTCCGTCTGCGAGTCCGCCGCCGTCGAGAACGTCTCCGTCTTCTTCGTTGGAATCGTCGTGTTCCGCGGAATCATCGGTGTCGCCACGCCACCCAGCGTCTCAATCGACAGCGTCAGCGGAGTCACGTCGAGCAGCAGCAGGTCCTTCACTTCGCCCGACAGCACGCCAGCCTGCACCGCAGCGCCAATTGCGACAACCTCGTCAGGATTCACGCCCTTGTGCGGCTCCTTGCCGAAGAGGTCCTTTACTACCTGCTGAATACGCGGCATGCGCGTCTGTCCGCCGACGAGAACCACTTCGTCGATCTTGCTCGCGTCTACGCCGGCATCGGCCATCGCCTTCTTACAAGGATCGAGCGACCGCTGAATCAGATCCTCCACCAACTGCTCCAGCTTGGAGCGCGTCAGCTTCTTGACCAGATGCTTCGGCCCGCTCGCATCGGCTGTTATGAATGGCAGGTTGATCTCTGTCTCTAGCGCTGTCGAAAGCTCAATCTTAGCGCGCTCTGCGGCGTCCTTCAGACGCTGCAAGGCCATTTCGTTGCCTTTTGCGCGCAGGTCAAGACCTTCATCCTTCTTAAACTCGTCGATTAGCCAATCCACAATCTTCTGATCGATGTTGTCACCGCCCAGGTGCGTGTCACCGTTCGTCGACTTAACTTCGATGACACCTTCGCCAACTTCCAGAATGGAAATGTCGAAAGTACCGCCGCCGAAGTCGTACACGGCAATCGTCTCGTCCTTTTTCTTGTCAAGACCGTAAGCCAATGCGGCTGCCGTCGGCTCGTTCACAATGCGCTTTACATCCAGACCCGCAATGCGTCCGGCGTCCTTCGTTGCCTGGCGCTGTGCGTCGTTAAAATACGCAGGCACCGTGATGACGGCTTCCGTCACCGGCGTGCCCAGGTAATCCTCAGCCGCCTTCTTCAGCTTCTGCAGGATCATCGCCGAAATCTCCGGCGGCGTGTACAGCTTGCCCTGTGCCTCAACCGCTACATGATCGCCCTGCTGGACCACCTTGTAGGGAACCATCTTCATCTCGTCGGTAACTTCGTCATACCGCCGTCCCATGAAGCGCTTAATCGAGTAAATCGTGTTCTGCGGATTGGTGATGGCTTGGCGCTTCGCCACCTGTCCCACCAGGCGCTCGCCGCTCTTGGTAAAGCCCACGACGGATGGCGTCGTCCGCCCACCCTCTTCGTTGGCGATTACCTTCGGCTCGCCGCCTTCCATTACGGCTACGACGGAGTTCGTCGTACCCAGGTCAATTCCAATAATCTTTGCCATAATCGTCTGCCCCACTGCCCTCGTGCTGGCCATAGCGTTGATGGTACCGTCTTAGCTTCGCACTTGAGTCATTTATTGTCAAGTTATCTGATGCGAATAGTTATACCAAGGATGCAATACTCTCAGTCAGTTCTAAACGATTGATTCCAGGTCAAATGCATCCGATCCAGGGGTACCTGTATCCAATGTAAAGCAGCCGCTTTCCCCCCAATGGCAGACAATCCGACACAAAATTCTGGCCAGGTTGATGTCATAGGTGGCGTAAATCCCTGGATCATCGCGATTTCCGTCATGCTGGCCACCTTCATGGAGGTGCTGGACACCGCCATCGCCTCCGTGGCCCTCCCTTACATCGCCGGATCGCTCTCCGCCTCGAACGATGAAGCCACCTGGGTCCTGACCAGCTATCTCGTCGCCAACGCCGTCATCCTGCCAGCCAGCAACTGGTTTTCCCTCCGCTTCGGACGCAAGCGCTTCCTCATCACCTGCGTCATCATCTTCACCATCGCGTCATTCTTCTGCGGAGCCGCCCCATCGCTTGGCTTCATCCTCATCGCGCGCGTCATCCAGGGAGCAGGCGGCGGAGCTCTGCAGCCGCTCTCGCAAGCCATTCTCCTGGAAAGCTTTCCGCCCACCAAGCGTGCGGCAGCCATGGCGCTCTTCGCTTTCGGCGTGGTGGTTGCCCCCGTCCTGGGCCCGACTTTAGGCGGCTGGCTGACGGACACCTACAGCTGGCGCTACGCGTTTTACATCAACATCCCCGTCGGAGCGCTGGCCGTCTTCATGATCGGCCGCTACGTCAAAGACCCGCCTTACATCAAGAACGCCAAAGTCGGCCCCTTCGACAACCTCGGCTTCGGCCTGCTCGCCGTCTGGACCGGCTGCCTGCAAGTCATCCTCGACAAGGGTCAGGAAGACGACTGGTTCGGCGCCATCTGGATTCGCTGGGCCTTCAGCGCGCTCATCATCGCCTTCGTCTGGTTCGTCATCCATTCGTGGCGCAAGAAGGAGCCGCTGGTCAACCTGCGCACGCTCAAGGACTGGAACTTTGCTATTGGCTGCGCGCTGATCTTCATGTTCGGCGTCTGCATTTATTCGATGATCACCGTGCTGCCGCTCTTCTATCAGGAGCTGCTCGGCTACACCGCTTTCGCTGCCGGACTGGTCGTCGGCCCGCGCGGCATCGGGTCGATCCTGGGGATGCCGATTATCGGCTACATCAGCAACAAGGTCGATGCGCGCTACCTGCTGACCTTCGGCTTCCTCGTCTTCGGCATTACCTCGCTGGTCTTTGGCAACGTCACTCTCGATATCAGCCCCACGACGCTCCTCTGGCCTATCATCATCACCGGCTTTGCCCTCAGCTTCGTCTTTGTGCCCATCACCATTCAGGCTTACGGCACGCTGCGCAACGAGCAGATCGGCAACGCCAGCGGCATCTTCAACCTGGTGCGTAACATCGGTGGATCGATCGGCATATCGGTGGCGCAAACGCTGCTTATCCGCCGCGCCGACAGCCACCAGAACGAGATCATCAACTACGTCAGCCGCTCCGGCTACTGGTTCGAGCAGCGCATCCACGACCTCAGCCAGTTCCTGGGCCATGCCACCAACCCGGCCAACAGCACCGCCGCCAGCCAGGGAGAGCTCTACCAGCAACTGGGCCAGCAGGCGCTCCTCTGGGCCTTTGTCGATGTCTTCCGCTACATGGCGCTCATCTGCTTCTTCTCCATCGTCCTCGTCTGGCTCTTCCGCAAAGTCAAACCCGGCAAAAAAGCCCCAGCCGGCGCGCACTGAGCGCAAAAGTCAGCCCTGAGTTATCATCCCGACCGAAGCGCAGCGGAGGGACTGCGGTTCGTCGACCAAGCCATGAAAAAGGGTGGGAAAACAAGAAACTCCGCGAAGCCGTCATCCGGGGCCGAAGCTAAACAGGCCGATACGTAATTCGCATTCCCGCACTAAACTGTTTCGGATCGCAGAAACGCAAGGAGCCCGCTTGTCCACCCCGCAAAACACCTACGACGCTGTCGAGTACCCCGGCTTTGCCTACGCCCACACTCACCCCGACCAGCTCGCCGTCATGTCCCTGCTCTACGGACTTGAGCCCGCGCCCGTGGCCACTTGCCGCGTCCTCGAAGTCGCCTGCAACGAGGGAGGCAACATCATCCCCATGGCCTACGCCATCCCCGGAGCGGAATTCGTCGGCTTTGACCTCGCCCCGGAGTGCATCGCCCGCGGGCAGGAGCGCATCAACGCTTTGGGCTTGAAGAACATCCGTATCTTCGCTGCCGATCTGATGAACATTGGCCCGGAATTAGGCGAATTCGACTACATCATCGCGCACGGCTTCTACGCTTGGGTTCCCGATCCGGTGGGCGATCGCCTGCTCGCGCTCTGCGGCGAACTGCTGAAGCCCAACGGAGTCGCCTTCGTCAGCTACAACGCCATGCCCGGCAGCCATCTGCGGCAGATGCTGCGCGAGATGATGTTCTTTCGCACGCAGGGAATCAGTGATCCCCAGGAAAGGATAAAAGCCGGGATAGAATTCATCGCTGCCCTCGCGGAAACCCGCAAGGAGGGCGATGTCTACAAGACACTGCTCGAAGAGCATCTCAAGCGCCTGCGCATCAAGCGGTGGCACGCCGTCTATCACGACGACTTCAGCCCGGCCTATCGCCCTGTCTATTTTTCCCAGTTCATTGAGCAGGCGGCGAAACACGGCCTGCAATATCTCACCGAAGGCGAGCTTCCCGTCCCTACCGATCCCTGTTTCAGTGCGGACTTCCAGAGCGTCATCCAATCTGTCTCCAGCGACCTGCTGGCGCAGGAGCAGATGCTCGACTTCGCCCGCATGCGGATGTACCGCGAAACGCTGCTCTGCCGCGCCCACCATCAACTCAAGCGCAAATTTCCCCCCGATTCCTTCGACCGCCTGCTCTTCGCATCGTCTGCCGTATGCGAGCCCGGAGAAGACGAGTCATCGCAGTTCTACAAGCTCACGGGCGATAAAAAGTTCCACTGCACGCATGCTGCCACCATCGCCATCATGGAAAAGCTGATCGCAGTGTGGCCGCATACGTTGCGCTATGACGAGTTGCTGCCGGTCCTCGAAGAGCACGGCTTCGCTGAAGCCGACAAGGCGGCCGTGCTGCTCCTCCAGCTGGCCATCACGCAGATGATCGAGCTGCATGCCTGGGCCCCGCCGCTTGCCAGCGGGATTTCCAGCCATCCACGGGCCACGGCGACCAGCCGCCTCGATGCCAGAACACGCGACTACACCCCAACCCTGTGGCACGCGCAGGTGGATCTCGACGACGCCATAGGCCGCCACTGCCTGCAGTTGCTCGACGGCACCCGCGACCGCGCAGCTCTGCTCGAAGCCCTGAAAGCCACCTGCCCGGAAACATCTGTCGAAGAGCTGGAGAAGGGAATAGAGCCAAACCTCCAGTTCGTTTACCGCGCCGGCTTGCTCGAAGCATGAATGTGTCGGAAATTGTCAGTCGGGAATCGAGTCTTCCAGCAACTCGAACTTCCGTGCCTGATGGTCATAGACCTCGATCGCACCAGTCATGATGTCGTAATACCAACCATGAACCTGCAAGGTACCCTTGGCCAGCCCCGCGGCCACTTCAGGATGCGTTTTCAGGTTGTTCAACTGGGCAATGACGTTGGCATGGATCAGTGTTGTATGCTGCGCCTTCTCATCGCCCATAGGATCGCCCGGCTCGCGGTATTGCCAGGCGGCCTCAACATACTTGAGCCATTTGTCAGTAATCGGCAGCCGGCTCATGTCCTTCCTGTCAAGGACAGCCTTCACTGCCCCGCAATCGGAATGGCCACACAAAATCACATGCCGCACCTTCAGGACTTCAATCGCATATTCCACCGTCGCCGAAACGCCGCCCGCTGTCTCGCCAAAAGGAGGAACAACGTTCCCCGCATTCCGGCAGATAAACAGATCGCCCGGTTCCGTCTGCAGGATCAGGTTCGGAACGATGCGCGAGTCGGCGCAGGTAATAAACAGCACATCGGGAGCCTGGCGATCAGAGAGCAGATGAAAATGGTCCTTCCACTGCGGAAAGACATCCTTGCGAAAATGCAAATAACCCCGGATAAGATTCTTCATGCCTCTTCTTTGTAGCAGACTGAAGTTTAGGGCCGCCTATTCGCTTGCACACCCGCTGGTTTGTCATCCTGAGCGTAGCGAAGGATCTGCTTTTCGCCTCGGTTGCCACTGCATTATGTGCCGAACAATTAAATGGACATATCAGTTCGTAGTCGTCCCCTGAAGCAGCCAGGCGCACTTCTCAACCCGCCTTTCGCCGTCATGCACAACGAAGACCTTGGGCGAGCCGCTGGCCGTCGTGCTCCAGAGCGAGACGCCCGCATAAGCTCCATCCTTGCGAACAATGTAGTAAATCATGTCGAGATAGCGGATCTTGTTTATGTCGCCGTTGTAGTTACGAACAATCCGCCGCAGCGCTTCGAGGCCGGCTTCCTTCGGCGTCATGCCCTGCCGCATGCAATCGACGATGGTGTGAGCGCCCGCAACCTTGATATTCTCCTCGCCCGAGCCGGTAGCGCCCGCCGAGCCGACATCCTGGTCCGTGTAACAACCCGCGCCGATGATCGGCGAGTCACCAACTCTGCCGGGAATCTTCCATGCCTGTCCGGAAGTGGTCGTAGCTCCGGACATCTCGCCCTTCGAGTTAAGCACCGAAATGTGGATGGTCCCGGTCGTCGGCCACAACACCTGTTCGACCGCGAAGGCGCGCTTCTGCGGCGCTATGCCGAGATCGCTGGCCATACCCATAAGCTGCTGCGACCGGGCGCGAATCACCTCGGCCCATTCAGGTCCCGGATGGCGCGGAATGGCACTCGGAATTGCACTGTGGTTCAGCGTCGGAGGCGGACTCGGCTCCTTCCATTGAGGACTCGACAAAGGAGGTCCCCAGAAATTATGGCTATTGCGATCCTCTTTCCACAGCAGCCACATCTTGCGCGCCTCGTCGGAAAGCATATCTTCGCGCTTCAGACCTTCCATCACGGCGAAGTGCTCCGCGCCCTGGCCGACGAGCATGACATGGCCCGTCCGCTCCATCACCAGTCGCGAGACCAGGCAGGCGTGCCGAATATTCTGCAGCGCACCCACCGAGCCAGCCATTCGAGTCGGCCCATGCATGCAGCAGGCGTCCAGCTCGACCACGCCGTCTTCATTGGGAAGCCCGCCATAGCCCACGCTATGGTCGTTGGGATCGTCCTCGCGCGCGAGGCAGACATGATTGCAGGCGTCGAGGGTGTCCACGCCATCGAGCAGCATCCTGTAAGCCTCGTCGATGCTGCTGTCGCCAGTGTCCCGCGTCACGATGACCGGCTTCTTCGGAGGCTGCATCTGCTTCACGCTCTCGGCAATTTGAGCGTGCGAAGGCTGGCTGATGGCCGCAGCTCCCAATCCTGCTGCTGTAAGGGCACTGCGGGAAAGAAAATCGCGCCGTGTCGTCATGCATCGCAGCATATCATTCTGTTTGCTCAACTTAACGCCGCAATTTACCCTGTGAAGCAACTATGCGCCGTTACGCCTTCGCCCTGCTTCTTTCGTCCCTGACTTTCGCGCCGACTGTCCTCGCGACCGCGCAGACTGCCAGCAGCTTCACGCGGCCTGTCGATACAATACCCGCCGAACTGCGCGGCAAGATCGACGCCGTTGCCAACAAAGTCCTCGAAGACACCGGCGTACCGTCTGCTTCGATCGCCATCGTGCAGAAGGGTCAGATCGTCTACACAAGCGCCTACGGCAAGGCGCGCCTCGATCCGCCAACGCCGGCAGCGCCGCAGATGCGCTACTCAGTTGGCTCGATCTCGAAGCAGTTCACCGCCGCGTCGATCCTGCTGCTGCAGCAACAGGGCAAGCTGTCTATCGACGATCCCGTCTCGAAGTACGTTCCCGGCCTCACCCGCGGCGACGAAGTCACAATCCGCATGCTGCTCTCGCACACCTCCGGCTATCAGGACTACTGGCCCGAGGATTACCTGATGCCGCCGATGCGCAAGCCAACAACATCGCAGCACATCCTCGACACCTGGGCGAAGAAGCCGCTCGACTTTGACCCCGGCACCAAGTGGCAATACTCCAACACGAATTACGTCATCGCAGGCGTGATCGTCGAAAAGGTGAGCGGGGAGCCGCTCATGCGCTTCCTGCAGCAGAACGTCTTCACTCCGCTCGATATGAAGTCGATCTATAACACCGACGTAGCCAAACTCGGCGACACCGACGCCGCCGGATACATCCGCTACGCGCTAGGCCCGCTGCGCCCGGCACCAAAGGAAGGCGCAGGATGGATGTTCGCCGCCGGCGAACTGGCCATGCCCGCGCACGATCTCGCGCTATGGGATATCAGCATCATGAACCGCTCGCTGCTCGCGCCCGAGTCCTACAAGCAGATGTTCACTTCGGTCAAGCTCAAGGACGGAACCGACAGCGGCTACGGCCTCGGCGTCTTCACTACGCCGCGTTCCGGCCATGCGGCGCTCGAGCACTCAGGCGAAGTCTCCGGCTTCGTCTCGGAAAACATCGTCTTCCCCGATGACAAAGCTGCCATCGTCGTCCTCACCAATCAGGACGCCTCACCCGCCGCAGGCACTATCGGCCGCCAGCTGACCCCCATCGTCCTTGGCATCGAAACGCAATCCGCTTCACAGGCCGAAACGCAGGCGCTGACCATCTTCGCTGGCCTGCAACAGGGCCAGATCGACCGCACGCTCTTCACCGACAACTGCAACGCCTACTTCGATCAACAGGCGCTCGGCGATTTCTCCTCGAGCTTGAAACCGCTGGGAACCCCAGCCACATTCCACCAGGTAGCAGACGAGCTGCGCGGCGGCATGACCTTCCGCGTCTTCGCAGTGACGTTCAAAGACAGCCTGCAGCATCTGCGTGTGACCACCTACACCATGCCCGACGGCAAGCTGGAGCAGTACCTGGTCATTCCCGTGCAATAGCCCGATAGTAGCCCGATGCATCGCTTCCCGGCTGGGAGCATCTACATCTATCGGCTTGGCTGGAGCGGCCTCCGGCCTTGTACGATATAGGTAGATGGAAGCGAGGGCGGCGAGAAGGCAATGCCACCAACCCAACACAAAGATTATTACGCCACACTGGGCGTCAAAAAGACGGCGACTGCGGACGAGATCCGCAAAGCGTTTCGCAAGGCGGCGCGGAAGTACCATCCGGACGTGAATCCGAATGACAAGAAGGCCGAGGAGAAGTTCAAGGAAATCTCCGAGGCCAACGACGTTCTGAGCGACGAGAAGAAGCGCAAAATCTACGACCAGTTCGGTTTCTACTCCGATCAGATCGACCCTGCAGCTGCGGAGGCTGCGGCGCGCGCCGGACAAGGCCCAGGCGCCCGGGGTCAGGAAGTCCCATTCGATTTCGGAGGCTTTGACTTCTCCGATTTCGCGTCTTCCGGCGCGCAGGCCGGCGGTGGCGCGCAGTCCGGCGGATGGGGTGGATTCCGCGACATCTTTTCCGGCATGTTTTCGCAGGGCGGACGCCATCAGCACGGGCCGGAACCGGGCACCGACCTCGAATATCAGGCCACAGTCGATTTCTGGACCGCAATTCGCGGTGGCACCACGCGTCTCGAAATCCATCGTCAGGAGGTCTGTCCGACTTGCAAAGGCAAAGCAACGACAGGCGGATCGCACACCTGCCCTGAATGCAACGGCACCGGCCAGGTCACGCAAATGGGTGGCCGGATGAAATTCAACATCCAGTGCCCTGTCTGCGGAGGCACAGGCAAAGTCACCAATGCCTGCCCCACATGCCACGGCGAAGGCACGGTGGCAAAAACTGAGCACATCGATTTCCGCATCAAGCCGGGAACGCGCGACGGCCAGCGCATCCGACTGGCGGGCAAGGGAAATGCCGGGACGAACGGCGGCGCGCCCGGGGACCTGTACCTGATCATCCGTACCGGCACGCATCCGGTGTTTACCCGGCATGGCGACGACATCCACATCACCGTGCCGGTTACAGTCACCGAGGCAGCGTTAGGCGCAAAGATCGAGGTGCCCACGATCGACGGGCGCGCGCAGCTGAAGATTCCCCCGGCGACACAATCCGGCCAGAAGTTGCGCATGCGCGAGCGCGGCGTGCCTTCAGCCACGCAGGAGGGCAAGCGCGGCGACGAGATTGTGACCGTTGAAATCGTGGTGCCGCATGTGCAGGATGAACGATCGAAAGAAATTCTGCGCGAGTTTGCCAAGCTCAACCCGGCTGATCCACGCGAAGCGATCTGGGCCAAGATAGGGAATGCATAGTGGCCGAAGATGCGACAACCCGCGACGACGCCAACGAACTGCTGAACGCCGCGGTCAACTATGCGCGGCGAATGCTGCGGAAATACGGCGAGTTTGGTCCGTTCGGTTTCTCGTTGAACGCGCAGCGCGAAATCGTGAATGAAACCGTCCCGCGCAAAGACATGCCGCCCGACCCGTCCCTGCTGCTGGAGCTGCTGCACGACCAACTCGTCGAGCGTAGCGGCAAGAAAGAGATCATAGCCGCGGCTATAGCAGCCAATGTCACGATGAGCAAAGCTTCCGCCGAAGGCTTCTCCGATGCATTGCTGGTAGAAATCGAGCACCAAAGTGGGTACTGTATAAAGGCGTTTGTGCCCTACAGAATGGGTGGAGGACAACTGTTCGGATTGCTGCCCAGATATATCAGATTCGGCGCAGTCCAGGTGCAGAATGGAGTAGCGCGATTATTTGCGCATTGAATGAGCCATGCCCACGAAACGCAAATCGAAAGGCGCCTACATGATCTCGGCAGTGGCCGAGATGTACGGCATTCATCCACAGACGCTGCGGCTCTATGAGCGCGAAGGGCTGCTGAAGCCGTCGCGCACAGAGGGCAACACCCGCCTCTATACCGATGAAGATCTGGAGCGCCTTGAATTCATTCTCAACCTGGCGCGCGATCTCGGTGTGAACATCGCGGGCATCGCCATTATTCTGCAGATGCGCGAGCGCATGGAAGAGATGAACCGCCAGATGCAGGGATTTGTAGATTACGTGCGCAGCGAGATGCTCAGCCGCATGCAGCAGGGCTTCCAGCAGCAAGGCTCAGCCATGGTGCCGCTGCGCCGTCCTGTGGTGGTCGTCAATCCGGCCAAGAACAAACGTCAGTAACAGTTACGAATTAAACGCCGCAAGCAAAGAGGCAGCTATTCAGGCTTGCCTCTTTGCGGTGTTCCTTAGGGTTAGAAGGTGAGTTGCAGCGACATCTGAATCTGCCGCGGACTTCCAATCGCGCGGGTGGTGTATCCAAGGCCGGTTGGGCAGTTAAAGAACGTTCCACTCGGCGGATTTCCTGTGGCGCAGGAGGCAGGCGACGGAGCCGCCGGCGTTCCTTGTACCGGGAAGTCGTTATAGCCTTCATTCTGCGATACGTTGTCTCCCGGAATATCGAAGCTGGTGGTGTTGGTTACGTTGAACACGTCGAAGTTATAGCGCGCCGTGAACCGGTCGCCGAGGCTGACCGTCTTGACCAGCGATACATCCGCGCGCCGCTGCCAGGATTGGCGGAAGATATTGCGCTGGCCGGTGGTAAAGTTCGTCTCGAAATCGTCTCCCGCAGGAATGGCGCCGCCCAGGTCGCCGGCACTCAACAGCGGCAGAGTGAAGCACGCCGCGTTGAGCGCCGGTGTTCCGAACGCCCCCGAGTGGCCCGTGTAGGCGCGATGTGCATCGCAACCCGGCGCCAGCGGCACAATCGGATTGGTAATTCCGTCCGCCACGCCATAGAAGATGCTGCCGACCGCGCCGGAATAGTCGATGATGCTGTAAGGCTGACCGCTCTGAATTACCGTAATGCCCTGCAGCGCCCAGCCATTGACGACTTTTCCTCGAAGCGAATTCTCCGGGGAGAATTTTGGAAGCTCGTAGGCATAGTTGAAATTGATCACGTGGGTGCGATCGAAATCCGACAGTCCATACCCATCGCGCAGATTGAGCGGGTTGTTGCCGTTATAGAACAGGCCCAGAGCGCTCTGTTCGTCGGTTGAATGCGAGAAGGTGTAGGAGAATCCCACTTGCAGGCCGCCGCTCAGGCGTTTTTCAATGTGCGTCTGCAAAGCGTTGTAAGCGGAAACGCCCGCTGCCTTGTACGTCTCTGATTCGGCGGAATAACCGATGTAAGGAACGCGAAGATCGATGTTGCCGCCTTCGTAGGTTGAGAGGTACGGCTGCCCGTTCGGAAGTGTTGCCGGTGAACACGAATAGTAGTCGCATGACGTAGTCTGCACAGAATACCCATAGGTGTATTGCTGGCCGTTGATCGGGTTGCCGGGGCTTGCAATTCCAGCCTGATTAAACGGAACCGGTAGAACCTGATGACGGCCCAGGTTGCCGATGTAGCCGATATCAATCGCAACGTCATTGCGCGGCTGCCATTGCCAATCCAGTGTGTAGTTGATCGTATACGGCAATTTATTCGCGCGGTTATAGGTGCCGATGGCAAAGAGCGGAGCCCCGTTGATAATGGCCGCCTGATTCGGCAGGTACTGGGTAATGTCCGCCGGATTGCCGCTCGGCGGAGTGCCCGGAGTCGTGCCCCAGGGATTCGACAGCGAGATATCCCCGGTGCAGGGCGAGATAAACGCAGGCGCGCCGGGGCACTGGATGGTGCTCACAAACGGCGGCGTCTGCGTTACGCCGAATGGCCCTCCGGAGACCTCGCCGGCAGCGTAACCAGGCGAGAGGTAGCTAAACAACTCGCCGCGGTCGTAATAGATGCCCGCGCCTGCGCGGATGACGACCTTGCCATCGTTCTGTTTCGGAGAAAACGCAAGACCTAGCCGTGGCCCGATCCCCCACTGACGCCCTGTAAGCGTGGTGTCGCTCACGCCCTTCGTGGGGAACTGCTTGTTGTTGCCCGCGATGATGAATCCGTTTGAAATGATCTGATCGGTTGTCTCGTTATAGGAATAAAGCGAGGGATCGAAGTTGAAGATCCGGCCATACTTTTCCGTCAGGCCGCCGTTCCAGTCATAACGCACGCCTGCGGTCAGGCTTAGATTGGGCAGAATCTGGAACTTGTCCTGGACATAGCTTCCCGTCTGGTTCGCGCGGTAGTAGCGGTTGGCATTACCGAGCATCAGCGAAGTCGTCGTGAAGTCATCGTTCTGAAAGGCGATATTCCCCTGCAGGAAGTTCCCAAAATCGGCAGAGGCGATCATGCCTTTGCCGATGCGATCGTTGCGGATATTGAGCTGCGTATAGGCATAGCTGGCCCCAAAGGTAACGGTGTGCCTGCCCAGAATCCAAATGGCGTTGCCCGAAGGCATGATGCGGTTCTGAAACATTCCGGTAAACGGGGCCTGGGTAAACGAGCCCGGCCCAATGTTCATCGACGCATTGTAGATGCCCGACGTGTTGTACGGAGAGTTGTTGCCGAAATTGTCGACAATGGAAATGCCGGGAAAATAGCTCGAACCGAAGGTGTTGATCCCCGCATCCTGCGCAGTGATGATCTGGTCGTTATATCCGTAGGCCTTCTCGCGCAGAAAGCCCAGCACTCCGGTCACGCTGAGATTCGGCTTCAGGAAGATGGTGTTGTTAAGGGAAAACACCTGGCTGCCAGTGTCCAGATGCTGCTCGAATCCGGGAACGTTGGAGTATGCATACGGCGCGAGCGTCGGGTCGTGCTGATAGTAGTACTTGAGCGCCAGCGTGTCTTTAGACGTCGCGTTCCAGTCGAGATTCGCCACCGCCTGATCCGCGGTGAAGTAAGCCGTGCCGGGAACCGAGACATTATCCGGCGTATTGAATGTGGGAAAGACGCCGGGAGTGGCCGAAGGAACCATATAGCTCCCATTCGGCATCTTGTACTGCATCAGGTAGAGCGCCACCGGACTGATGTCGGCGCCAGTCAGGCTCGTGCCGAAGTTTTCATTCGCGACGTTTGCCAGCGCTCCGGGGCTGCGGTCATCCGTGAGTCCGATAGGCACGGTAAAACGCGAGATTCCGATTTCCTGATCGCTTACATGAACGTGTTGGTAAGCCAGATAAGCAAACAGCTTGTCCTTGATGATCGGCCCGCCGATGCCGCCGCCCGCCATGTAGCGATGCAGCTGCGGGACTTTTTCATTCGCCGGAATGTCTGCGTCCTGCTTAAAGAAGAAAGGAGCGGCGTTCAGCCAGTCGGTTCCGCGATGAACGTAGAGGGTGCCGTGGTAATTGTTCGTTCCGGAAACCGTGCTCATGTCGATGTGCGCGCCGCTTGTCGACCCCTGCTGCGCGTCATACATCGAGGTATTCACGCGCACTTCCTGAATCGTTTCCGGGGCCGGAGTCGGCAACGCTTGCCCGATTGCCAGATAGACCGAGGCACTGCTCTGTTCCACGCCACCGGCCCCGGCATTGCCCACGCCTGTGTTATTCACCACACGAGCTGAGGCTACCTGGCTCGTGCTTTTGCCGTTGAACAGGTTGCTGGCGTCGACGCCATTCAGTAGAAAGCTGTTCGATGTATCGCGCTGGCCGTTGGCCCAGATCGGCGCGTTCCCCAGGCCGCTGTTGGCTCCTGTGCCGCCTGAAAGCTCGGCATTCACGCCCGGCGAAAGAATGGCGAGCCCGGTAAAGCTCCCCGTAGGCAAAGGAATTGCATCGATTTGTGACTTGTCCAGCACGTAACCGTTCGTCGTGTCTACCGCATTCATCAGCGGCGTTTCCTGCACCGTGACCGATGTGGTGATGGAGCCGATCTTGAGCGCCGCATTGACTGAAACTGTGCGATTGGCCTGCACCAGAATCGACGGCACTTTCTGCGTCTCGAAGCCGTCATGGGTAAAAGTAATGGTGTAGGTGCCGATCGGCAGGTTGACGAACTGATAGCCGCCGTCGCTATTGGTCTTCACAACGCGCGTAAGCTTGGTCTGATCGTCCACTGCCGTAACCGTCGCATCGCTCAGCAGCGCGCCCGAAGTGTCGCTGACCGTGCCGCCGATTGCGCCGAGAGTCTGCTGGCCCCGGACAGCGGGCGCCATAAGCAAAGCAATGCAGAAGAGAAAATAGAGTGCGATCCTATGGGAACTTTTTCTACACATATAGCCTCACAAAAGTTTTGCGTCTCGGAAACACTTCAGCGAACGGCCATACACGGCCGGTCGCTCGTTTTAGTCTGTAATGTGAAACAACTCGACCCCAGAAGTTGAGCAAGCCGTGAAAAATATCGGCACTGGAAAGGTTACGTTTTGGTGAGCATACAGCAGAACCGGATGACGCCCAAAGAGAAAACCGCGCCCCACACAGGTCGCGTGAATGTTGCAGATAAAAAAAATTTATGTGAATAGTCCATGGAAACGGGATCAGTTCTCTCGCAGCAAGTCCTCGAAGAAAAATATGGATGTGAATAAAAAAGCCATATCCGGGAGCTTTGACTTTGTTTCGAAACCTGTACCGCGTCTTGTGCCTGTAACGTATCTCATCGTATGTTGGCAGGTGCGCTTCAAATGCCGTATGACGGCCACATCTCTCGGTTGGCCGCCCGTCATCTACTCAACCCCGGAGGAGGATGCACCGTGAGCGAGCCCCTTTCACCCGAACTTCTGAACAAGATGAACGCCTATTGGCGCGCGGCCAACTACCTGTCTGTGGGACAGATTTTTCTCAAAGACAATCCCCTGCTTGAGCGCCCGCTTTCGATGGAGGACATCAAGCCACGGCTGCTTGGTCATTGGGGAACCACCCCTGGACTGAACTTCATCTATGTGCACCTGAACCGCATCATCACCGCGCACAACATCAACATGATCTACATCATCGGCCCTGGACACGGCGGTCCCGGCCTGGTGGCGAACACATATCTTGAAGGCTCGTACACCGAAATCTATCCCCACGTCGAGCAAAGCAAGGACGGCATCAAGCGCCTCTTCCGCCAATTCTCCTGGCCTTACGGCATTCCCAGCCACGTCGCTCCGGAAACCCCCGGCTCGATCCACGAAGGCGGCGAGCTAGGCTACTCGCTGCTGCATGCCTATGGCGCGGCCCTCGACAACCCTGATCTGCTCGTTACCTGCATTGTCGGCGACGGCGAATCCGAAACCGGCCCCTGCGCAACCAGCTGGCACTCGAACAAGTTCCTTAATCCCATCACCGATGGCGCTGTGCTGCCGATCCTGCATCTGAACGGCTACAAGATCGCCAACCCCACGGTTCTGGCGCGCATTCCGCAAAGCGAACTCGAATCGCTGATGCGCGGCTACGGCTACAATCCTCATTTCATTGAAGGCAGCGATCCCGCAACCATGCACCAGCAGATGGCTGCATTGCTGGACAAGGTCTACGCGGAGATTCGCGCCATTCAGAAAAAAGCCCGCGACACAAATGACCCCACCCGCCCGGCGTGGCCCATGATCGTCATGCGTACGCTCAAAGGCTGGACCGGCCCAAAGGAAGTCGATGGCAAGCCGGTCGAAGGAACGTGGCGTGCTCATCAGGTCCCATTCGCGACAGTTCACGGCAATCCAGAGCATCTGAAGCTTCTCGAAGACTGGCTGGCCAGCTACAAACCAAAGGAGCTTTTCGACGAAGAGGGCCGTTTCCGCGACGAGTTCGCCGAGATTGCTCCCAAGGGCAGGCTGCGCATGGGCATGAATCCGCATGCGAATGGCGGACTCCTGCTTCAGCCGCTCGAACTGCCGGACTTTGCCGATTACGAGGTAAAAATCTCACAGCCAGGCGGAACGGAAGCAGAAGCAACCCGCGTCCTCGGATATTTCCTGCGCGACGTGATGAAAGCCAACCTGAAAAGCAAAAATTTCCGCGTCTTCGGCCCCGACGAAACAGCGTCAAACCGTCTCGACGCCATTTACGAAGTGTCGGAAAAACGCTGGATCGCCGAAATGCTTCCGGTGGATGAAAACCTTGAGCCCGATGGCCGCGTAATGGAAGTTCTGAGCGAGCACATGTGTCAGGGATGGCTCGAAGGCTATCTCCTCACGGGCCGGCACGGATTTTTCTCATCCTATGAAGCCTTCATCCATATCGTCGATTCCATGTTCAACCAGCACGCAAAGTGGCTGAAGGTTACTTGCGGTCTCCCATGGCGCAAGCCCATTGCTTCGCTCAATTACCTGCTCTCCTCGCACGTCTGGCGGCAGGACCACAACGGTTTCACGCACCAGGACCCCGGCTTCATCGACCATGTCGCAAACAAAAAGGCAGACGTCGTGCGCATTTATCTTCCGCCCGACGTCAACACGCTGCTCTCAGTCGCGAGCCATTGTCTGCGCAGCCGCCATTACGTGAATCTCATCATTGCCGGTAAGCAGCCCGCGCCCGTGTGGCTCACCATGGAGCAGGCCATCCGCCATTGCACCGCCGGCCTGGGCATCTGGCACTGGGCCGGCAACGAAGACGGCGACCCCGACGTGGTCATGGCCTGCGCCGGCGACGTGCCCACGCTGGAGACGCTGGCCGCAGTCTCTTTGCTGCGCGAACATACTCCCGATCTCAAGATCCGCGTCGTCAACGTCGTAGATCTGATGACGCTGCAGCCCGTCTCCGAGCACCCGCACGGCCTTCCCGACGAAGACTTCGACCGCATGTTCACAAAAGACAAGCCGGTCATCTTCGCCTTCCACGGATATCCGACGCTGATTCATCGCCTGACATATCGCAGAACAAATCACAACAACATCCACGTCCGCGGCTACAAGGAAGAAGGCACAACCACAACGCCATTCGACATGTGTGTTTTGAACGACATGGATCGCTACAGGCTCGCACTCGATGCCGTTCGCCGCGTGCCGCGCCTTCGCCAGCTGACCGACGAGGCCACGCAGAAGTTCACCGAGATGCGGCAGCGCCACAAGCTCTATGTTTCCCAATATGGCGAAGATCTGCCTGAAGTCCGCAACTGGACCTGGTCAGGCAGCGGAAAAGGAGCCACCAGCCAGGACACGGGCGGCGACAACGCATGAAGCCGATTCTCGTCATCAACAGTGGCTCATCTTCGCTCAAGTTCGGCTTGTTCGTGAACAAGAATGGAGACGAGCACGCAATCGCTCGCGGCAACGCCGACGCCATTGGCGCCGATAACGGCAAGCTCGAAATTGTCGACGAGCAGGGAAACGCTGTCTTTAAAGGAACGCACCACCTCGATTCGCACAAGACGGCATTCGGGCAGATCACCAGGCAACTTACTGCGCTGAAATACGATCCTCCTGCGGCTATCGGACATCGCTTTGTCCACGGCGGCCCACATCTGGTAACGCATCAGCGAATCACCGACGATGTTCTCTCCGAGCTCCAGCGAGCGGTGCACTTCGCGCCGCTCCATATTCCGGCGGCTGTCGAACTCATTCGCTACACGGAGAAAATCTTTCCCCAGGTGCCGCAGTTTGCCTGCTTCGACACTGCCTTTCATCAGACGATGCCCGAGGCTGCATATCGCTTTGCGGTTCCTGAGGAATATTTCGTTGAGGGAGTTAGGCGGTATGGATTTCACGGATTGTCCTACGCGTCGATTGTTCACGCCCTGGGTCAAAACCTGCCGTCAAAAGTAGTTGCGGCTCATCTCGGAAACGGCGCAAGCCTGGCTGCGATTGCCGATGGCAAGTCCGTCGACACCAGCATGGGCCTTACGCCAACCGGCGGCATTCCCATGGGTTCGCGGACGGGCGATCTCGATCCCGGCGTCTCGCTTTTCCTCATGCGTTATCACAAGCTGAATGCCAATGCGCTCGAAAACCTGCTCAATTACAACTCCGGACTAAAAGCGCTGGGTGGGACGAATGACATGCGTGTCTTGCAAAAGGCCTTCGAAGAAGGCGATCACAATGCGAGTCTCGCCATCGAAATCTTCTGCCGATCGATAGCGAAGACGATCGCATCGTATGCCGCTGTGCTCGGCGGCCTGGACCTGCTGGTCTTCGCTGGAGGAATCGGCGAGCACAGTTCCACTGTGCGCGCCAATGTCTGCGGAGGGCTCGGATTTCTAGGAATCATGCTCGATGCAGAAAGAAACAATGCATCTTCACCGGTAATCTCTACCGATGCGAGCAAAATTACGGTTCGCGTCATGGTGACCGAGGAGGAAAAACAGATTGCCCGCCACTGCCGCGCCCTGCTGCAGTAACTCCTCAAATCTTGATGAAGATTTTCTTCCGATAAAGGATCAGCACCGGGATAAAGCACACCGCGACAAAGGAAAGCGAGTAAAGCAGCGATCCAAACGCCCGGTCCGGTACGTGCGCGAAGACATGCGCATAGATGATCTGTCCTATTGACCGTTGAGCGCTTCCAACACGAAATGCTGCTAATGCCGAGGCGAGCAACTCTGAAAAGACATAAACGGCAATCGAATTTGAGCCGAAGACGACCCACGGGAATGTCCACCCGCGTTTCCACTGTTTGATCTCGATGAGCCAATAGCAGATGGACAAGCCAAGCAACGACCATCCAGCGGCAAACAAGACATAGGAGCTCGTCCAGAGCTTCTTGTTGATGGGAAACCAGTGTCCCCAGATCTTCCCCAGCACCAGCCCGGCAATCGCGCCCGCAAGCAGGCCAAGGAATTTTGCGTGCGTACTCTTCTTCGTCCGCAGCCACATCGCCGTCAGCATGCCGAGCAAGGCCGTTCCTACTGCAGGCAGGTTGCTCAACAGCCCTTCAGGATCGCGCGTGCCCTCATAAAGCCGTCCGGGAAAGATGTGACGGTCGATATACGCAACCCAGTTCGCATCTTTATCCAGCAGCGGAATATCGCGCGTGGGCAGCCCATATCCCGGTACCGGAATCCACCGCATGATGATCCAGTAGCCAAAGAGCGCGAGGATGATAACCACGATCTTGCTCTTCGCCCCGCGGTCCCACAAATACAGAACGCTTGCGATCAGCAGGCAGATGGCAAACCGCTGCAGCACGCCATAAATGCGAAGCGTGGGCCAGTGAAAGAACGGAAAGCCGTTTACCACCAGCCCCAGCGCAAACAGAATGATCGAGCGCCGCAACGCATGCAGGAACAACGAGGTCTTCGACGCGCCCTTGGCCAGCCGCGACTCAAACGAGAAGACCAGAGAAACTCCGGCGACGAATAGAAAGGTAGGAAAGACGAGGTCCGTCGGCGTCCAGCCATTCCAGAGCGAATGCTTCAGCGGCCAATAAGCATAACGCTCATCGCCATTGTTATTGACCAGGATCATGAAGGCGATCGTGATCCCGCGCAGCACATCGAGAGAGATAAGTCTGGTTTGGAGCGTAGTGGCAGATGGGTTCGTTACCGTGGTAGCCGTCATAGTGGATATGACCGCTACTGTAACTCGTTAGGCGGAATTGCGAAAGTGGTAAAGCTTCAAATCAAAGAGATTGCGGCGGTGCGTAGCGGGCGTCGAGCAGGTCGATGTCCATAATAAGTTGCTGATACACCATATCGTTGATCTGGTTCGTTGCCAGCAGTTCGTCCGCCGTGCCGCGCTCTATCTTTCGCGCCGCGCGGGCAACGTCGATGTAGTAGCGCGCCCGGGCTGCCAGCTCTTCTTTTTCCGAATCCTGAGGATTCACAATCAATGCCAGCCTGCGCTTGTAAGCTCTTTCCAGCGCATCGTAAACTTCTTTCTGGCTGGGAGTTTTTTCTCGTTCCTGCCGCAGGTATTGGATTGCATTCTGAATCATCTTCTTCAGCGCCATCTGCTCTTCCAGATTTTCCCTTTCTCCATGTGCCAGACCCAGTTTGCGGATAACCATTGGAAACGTGAGGCCCTGGAAGACCAGCGTGACCAGAATCACGCAGAAAGTGAAAAATATGATGAGGTTGCGCGCCGGAAAAGGGTCTCCGTTCCGCAGCACTTCAGGCAGGGAAACAGCGGCTGCCAGAGCGATTGCGCCGCGCATGCCGCCCCACGCCACAACAAAGACCTGCCGCCTGTCCACCGGCGCCGGCGCGCCTTTCGAAATAATTCGTCGGAGCTTTTGCGCGGCCCCCGCTCCGAGAAACACCCACAGAAAGCGCAGCGCAATCACGATCAGGCTCACCATCAGCCCGCCTGCGATGAGCTGTCCGAGGCTCAGGCCATGAATCGCCGCCAATATCGAAGATATCTGCATGCCAAGAAGCAAAAAAACCACGCCGTTCAAAATAAAGTCCACTGTGTTCCATACCGCAGGAGCCTCAAGCCGCGCTCCCAGCGAGAGCAACCGGCTTCTTCGATGACCCAGATATAAGCCGCAGGCGACAGTTGCCATCACGCCCGAAGTATGCAAACGCTCCGCGAGAAGATAGACAACGTAAGGCGTCATCAGCGTCATGGTCAGTTCGATCTGTGCTGCCTCGATGCGCAGAATCAGTCTCGAAAGCAGCCATGCAAGGGCAAGTCCAATCAGCAGGCCACCAATCGAGAGATAGAGCAGTCTTCCCACTGCAGCCGGGAACGACGGCGCATGGCCATCCATGATGATGTCCACCGTAAAGCTGAGCGCCAGCAGCCCGGTCGCGTCATTGATCAGGCTCTCGCCTTCAAGTATGTGAACGATGCGCTCCGGAAGGCCAAGCTTGTTGGCAATGCTGCTCGCTGCCAGCGCGTCGGTAGTAGAGACAACGGCTCCCAGCACCAGCCCTGTCTGCAGGGTAAGCTGCGGGAAAACGAAGTGCGCGGCAAACCCCACCCCAACCACGGTGAAAGCAACCAGTCCGAAGGCCAGCGTAAGGATGCTCGGCATATTCGAGCGAAAGTCGCGCCAGGATGAGGCATGCGCGGCAGCGAAGACCAGTGGCGGCAGAACCACCAGGAAGACAAAATCCGGATGCAGTGCAACGTCAGGCACCGGCGGCAGAAAACTGAGAACCAGTCCGCCCAGTATGAAAACAATTGGATAGGGCTGCCCGATGCGTCGCGCCAGCACCGCCAGGCTGACCACAAAGAGCAGAAGCAGCAGGATTAATAGCTCGAGGTGGTGGATGTCGAAGGTCATTTGAAACTCAAACTATCAAATCTCCGCTTCCATGTCGCCGCAATACGAAAATGAAAACTTCGCACGCTTGTGATGCCATTCGACATGTACCGGGAAAGCAGGAAGACGACTATTCCAGCATTGTCCGTAAAGTATTCTCAAGCCGGGCGGTGATCTCATCGGCGGCCAGGTTTCTGTCAATTCGCATTGGAACCCCGACGCGAATGGATAGCTTACCCGAGCGAAACCACCGCTCTCTGCTCTGCTTCAGTTCTCCCATCCCACGCAGCGCCACCGGCAGCACCTCAGCGTCAGACTCCTGTACCAGCAGCCCGATACCCGGCCGAAAATGATCCAGAACCCCGTCGGAACGATGCCCCTCCGGAAAAATCAGAATGTTGTATCCACGGTCGAGCGCTTTGCCCATGTGCGAGAAGCTCTCGCGAAAGCCCGTGCTGCGCGGCAGCGGAAACACATTGAAGAGCGCAGTAATGAGCAGATAGGCCGCCGGTACAAGGACATTCAGAAACCACGACTCCTGGCCGCGGGCATGGCGAAAGTCGTCGAGCATATCTGCAGCCATCGCAATCGCCACCCGGCGCCGCACTCTGCCCGGCAGGGCATACAACACCAAAGCTCCGTCATACGCAGTGATGTGGTTTCCGATGATGAGCATCGGCTTGTCGGGCCATTTCACCTCTACAGAACGTTCAATCTTCGGCGCCGCAAGGAACCAGACCAGCGGACGCATCACGCATTCCAGGAACAGGACGCGAGCAGCCCTCACCGGCGCCGACCACGGCCAACGCGGGTAGACGGCGCTCCTGCGGCTCTCGATGCTTTCGGCAGAGATAGAAGTCGCGATTCCTCCTTGTTCCACGCTCGCTGGCGTGCTGCCTCTCAATCCCAGTTCGTGTCTCAGCTCTCCAAGCGTCGTTATGCCTGCCAATGCTGCGTCGTCAAGCGTAATGCCCATGCGCAATTCCAGTTCGCTCTGCAATTGAACTCGCCCCAGGCTATCCAGATGAAGGTCTTCGTCAAGCCGAGCCTCGGCGTTTACTGCCGACGGCGAAACGCGCGTAATGCGCGCAATGAGACGAACGAGAGCATCGCCAGTAATTGTATCGGTTCCAGTTACATTCTCGGTCAAGGCGTGAGCGCTTGCCCATTGCGCTATCTTGCCTCGTTGGATTTTCCCGGTCGAAGTCCGCGGGAAATCCAGTTCCGGCCAGATTCGCCAGTAACGGACCTTCTGGTATTCGGAAAGATTCGTGTTGGCTCGCCTCACCGCATTTGCCGCATCCGCTTCGGCTCCTCGAAACAGCAGTACCGCCATGGCCTCATTGCCGCTCGGCGTCCGTACCGGCACAACAACCGATGCGCGCACGCCCTCCTGCCGATCCAGAACTGCCTCCACATCTTCCGGATGGATATTCAATCCGGAAGATGTGACGATGACTTGACTCTTGCGGCCGAGAAACCGAAGCTGTCCCTGCTCATCGCTGCGCGCAAGATCGCCAGTTGCCAGCCATGCGCCGGAAGACGGCATCATCTTTCCGTGCTGCCAGGTCGACGTCGAAACCATCTCACCGCGAACCAGCATCTCACCTTCGTCGCTGATGCGAACCTCGCGTCCGGGCAATATCTTGCCGATCGTTCCTTTGCCGATCTTGAACGGATGATTCAGCGTGATCAGGGCCGTCGTCTCCGTCATTCCATATCCCTGAATCAGCGCGAACCCGAGTGTGCTCCAGAAACTCTCAAGATCAGCGGGCAGGGAAGCGCCGCCACATACAAAGGCCCAAAACTTCAGTCCCAGAAGCCCGTGCACCTTTCGGAAGCGCCACCATCTGCGCCATACAGATTCGCCCTGCTCCCGCTCGATCTCTGCATCAAGCCCGGGATCGAGCGACAGCAGATGCGATCGCAGCAGGTCAAGCACGCGAGGGACCGCCACGAGCACAGAGATCCGTTCACTCCGAATTAATTCAATCAGCCGCTGTGCCTGCAGGCGCGATTCGAAGTGGACTTCAGCCCCCAGCAGCACTGGAAGCCACAGCCCCATGAACTGCCCGAAAACATGACTCAGCGGCAGCGTGTGTAGAAAACGCAGCGGATGCACAAAACGCTCGTAGTGCAGATATTTCTGCATCTCCTTTTCAATGGGCGCCACGCTGGCCAGCACATTGCGATGTGTGTGCACCACGCCCTTGGGCTCTGCAGTCGTGCCGGATGTGAAGATAATCTGCAGCGGCGTGTCAAGATTGAGCGATGCTGTCCCGGCACTCTCGTGCGCCTCTGCCGGCAATGCCTTATCGAGATCATCGAGCACGAGCCTTGGAACCGCATCCGGTAGATGAGTAATCAAAGATTGATCGCCAACGATCAGCCTTGGGCTCGTGTCTGCGACAACGCGCCTCGCGAATTCGACACCGCCGCCCGCATCCAACGGCACGACTAAAACGCCTTGCAGAACGCAGCCAAAGAAGGCGCCGATCCATTCAGGACCGTTCTGCCCCCAGAGCAGCACGCGCTCGCCGGCAGCGATGCCGCGCTGTTGCAAACCGGCGGCAAATCTCTCCGCCAGCGATGCAATCTCCCCGTAGCTCGTGCTGGTTCTCCGGTTGCCGCGATATGTAACAACCGCAGTGGCATTTCCATGGCGACGGAAATCGTCAACGAGTGTAGCAAGGTGAGGACGCATGTCAGATCCGGGCAAAGTCGATGTATCCTCGCTCCGGATCAGTGTGCACCAGCGTGACGCTGATCTTGTCGCCCACGTCCACACCTCTCTGCCCGCGCACCAGCATGCCTTCTACGTGAGGATGCGTGGTTCTCACGAATGAGCCATGCTCGTTGACGCCGGTAACGATCGCGGTGAAGGTCTGCCCGATACGGCTCCGCATCACAACCGCGGCAATACGCTTTCCCATCTCGCGCTCCACCTTGCGGGCCGCGTCTTCCTGCTTCGTGCATTGCTGTGCAATCGCAGCCAGCGCATCATCGGAATAAGGAGAGCGCTGCTTTGTGAGCATGGCTTTGATCAAGCGCTGCGTCACCAGATCAGCGTAGCGCCGGTTCGGCGCCGTCGAGTGCGTGTAATCCTGTACCGCGAGTCCGAAATGCCCTTCTGCCGGTTGCCCCGAACGCTCCAGCACATATTCTCCCGAGCCCAAAAGCTTCACAATCGTCAGCGACAGATCGGGAAAATGTTCAGGATCGCTCGCTCGGCGCTCACACAGAAAATCATGCAGTGGCTTTGCATCAGGCGTAGCCGGAAGCTTCGTGCCGAATTGCGCAGCGACCTCAACGATGCGGTCCCACCTCTTCGGCGTTTTCACCACCCGTCGTATGGAAGAAAACCCTGCGCGCTCAAGACTCTTTGCGACAACTTCATTCGCTGCAATCATGAAATCTTCAATCAGATCGCTGGCCAGGCTCCGCTGCTGCGTCTCTATGTCAACCGGCTCGCCATTCATAACCAACGGGTGTGTTTCTATCGTTTCCAGATTCAGCGCGCCGCGGCGATAGCGTTCCTTGCGCAGCGTCTGCGCAATCTGATTCTGCAGCAGAAGCTGCTTCTGCAACGCAGGCGATGCCGCAATTTTCGGCGGAGCGTTTTTCCCCGAGTGCAGCCATGCGCCCACAGACGGATAGGCAAGCTGGGCATGGTTCTTCACCGAAGCAGGGTAAATATCGCTTGCGCTTACGCAGCCGTCTGCGTCGACAGAGAACTCATACACAACGCTCAAGCGTTCCTGATCTTCAAGCAGAGACGTGATTCCGGTCGAAAGCTCATCCGGCAGCATGGAGAAGTTGTGAACCCCGGCATATACAGTCGTCGTCTGCTCCGCGGCATGCTTGTCGATAGCCGAACCAGCCGGAACATAGGCGTCAACATCTGCAATCGCAATCTGAACGCGGGCCGCTCCATCTTCTGTCTTCTGCGCGAACTCAATCTGATCCAGATCGCGTGACGTGTCATTGTCGATCGACGACCATAGCAGCTCACGCAGGTCCCGCACATCAGAAGGCCTGCGGCACTCACCGTGCGCCTCAAGCGATTGCACTTCCTCTTGAGCTGCCGTCGAGAAATCGGGATGGAATCCGTGCTCCAGCATCGATCTGTGCGCGGCGGCCTGAAGATTAACGTGATGGGTATCGTTCATGGACTCCAGTCAAAGGTACAGATATTCGATGCGTTTTCGCAAAGCATCGGCCCAGCCGTGCTCGGCAACATCACCGGAAGCGCGCTGCCGGTGACGCTGCTCGAATACGGCCAGGTCAGTCTGGAGTAGAACTCACGCTGTCTTGCCTTGGCGTTCCTTCAGTTGGCGCAGCAGTCCTTCGATCTGCTCCTCGCGTTCCAGCACGGCAAAGCGGTCTTCCAGCGAGTCGCCGCCAAGGAGCTCTTCCGTGGCTGCATTCTCCGATTCCGCGCCAGCTAGCCGAATGCGCAACCGATCGAACCCGGCGCCATTGCCCGCGCCACTCTGCGCATCGGCGATCTTCTGTCGCACCTGGTTCGCTTTGCTCACCACCCGTGCCCGCCGGTGCTGCGCAATCAGCATCTCGCAGCGGCTGCGCGTCTCCGTAAGCTTTTGTTCGAGCTTTCGCAGCGCCATCCGCAGAGACTCCGCCTCTGTCGTCTGATCTTCAATCTGTTGCGCAAATCCGGCGGCCATCTGCTCGTGGCTTAAAGCACGCTCCAGCGCAGCTCGCGCGAGATCATCTTTGCCCTTGCTCACCGCCAGCTCAGCCTTTTTGTGCCACTCTTCCGCGGAGCCGTCGTGCTCTTTCTTTTTCTTCTCAAGCAAATGCTGATCGGCAATCGCAATCGCCACCTGTGTCTTTACTTGCAGCAGTTGGTTCTCCATGTCGAGCACAAGTTGCTTCAGCATCTTTTCCGGATCTTCCGCTTTATCCATCAGGTCGTTAACATTGGCGCGCAGCAGAGCTGCAACGCGTTCCAGGAGTACCATATCTTCCTCCTTCTTTTGAAAAAGTAAGTGGGCGGAGCCGCAAAGCTCCGCCCGATTGAACTGTTACTTGCCATCTACTGTCGTCGATCCATTCGGACGCGCGCGCATGCTCTTCACGTTCTTCATCAGCTCATGCATGTCCATGCCCGACAGGGCTTCAAACAGCGCAGGCACCTGCGCAGCAATCTTCGTGATGTCGCCCGTAAGCTTGTTGACCCCGGCCGCTCCATCGTTGCCGGTGGAAACGATCGTGATCTTGTCCACCTTCGCCAGTGGTTCAGACATCGCGCGCACAACGTCAGCCATATTGCTGATGAGCCGGTCGACAACCGCCGCCTGGTTCCAATCCTGGTAGGCCTCAGCCTTCACGTTCATCGCTTTGGCCTCGGCTTCGCCTTTCTGGAAGATGATTGCCGCCTCGGCCTCACCCTGCGTACGAATTGCAGCAGCGCGGCCCTCCGCTTCAATCGTCAAGCGAGATTTCTCGGCGGCAGCGAGGTTCTCCACCCTCTGACGCTCAATCTCCGCCTGCTTCAACACGGTCGCGATCAGCTCTTTCTCATGGCGCTGAATTTCCGCCTCCTGCACCTTGATCTGCTGCTCTTTCTCCACCTGCTGCACCTTCACCTGCTCGGCGACGACCTGTTGCTGCATCACGTTCGTCTGCAGCTCGTATGCCTTGTCCGCCTGCGCCTGCTGCCTGCGGCTCTGCTCGGCGAACTGCGCCTTCTGGATATCGAGATCGCGCTGCGCCGCCGCCTGCTTGGCCAGCGACGCCGTCTCCGCAATCACGCGCTCCTGATCGGCAGCGGCCTTGGCAATCGCGGCCTCCCGCAATGCATTCGCCCGGCGAATCGCCGTGTCCCGTTCCGCTTCCGCCGCAGCTACGTCAGCGTCGCGGCGAATGCGGACAATATCCGGACGCCCCATGTTCGTGATGTATTCGTTCTTATCGCGAACCTCCTTGATCGTGAACGAAACCACCTCAAGGCCCATCTTGCTCATGTCGTCGGCACAGGTTCCGCGCATGCGCTCGGCAACCATCTCCGGCTCTTTCACGATCTGCTCCACCGTGAGCTGTCCGATGATGCCGCGTAGATGGCCCTCCATCACCAGGCGAATGAGCCCCTCGCGCTGCGGAGGCGTCTTTGTCAGGAACTGTTCCGCCGCGGTAAGAATCGACTCCTGGTCCGAGCGCACCTTGATCTGCGCGACTGCTTCGACCGTGACCGCCACGCCTTGCTTGGTGTAAAGGTCCTGCTGCGGAGCCACATCAAACGACATCAGCTCCAGCGAAAGCTCGCGGCAGTTTTCGACCATGGGGAAGATCACCGTGCCGTGGCCCTTGATCACGCGCGGCCCGCGAAATCCGTAGACAATGAGCGCTTCGTTGGGGCCGGCCTTGCGAAACATCTTGGCCAGCAGGCCCGCCAGAACGATGATGGCCAATAAACTCAGTCCAACAATGATGATGATGGTGTTCGTCATAGTGATCCCAGCCCTTTCCTCTGAGAAAACCGTGTTCGTGATTGGTTGAAACCGCGCCTCGGGGATTTACTTGAAATCACCAGCAACTTCATCCCAGCGGCGCACCCAGGCGATGCCCTGCTCGTAGCGCATCACCACAACTTCCGTATCGCGCGGAATCGGCAATCCGTTCTCGCTGCGCGCAGCGGCAAATTTCCGCGCGCCGTTCTGCGAAAACAGAATCTCGCCCGTGCCGTGGTCGCGGATCGCTCCGCTCACGCGGCCCACCATGCCGATTGTCGCCGTCTCTTCTGCCGTCAACGCGTGCTCATGCGGCATCAACACATGCGCCATGAACCAGAACAGCGCGGCAGCTCCGGCAATTCCCACAATCGTTGACAGCAGCAGCACAACCGGAACGATAAATCCGCCATACCGTTCCAGCAGATAGCCGGCGCCGCCAAACCAGCAGAGAAAGATCACCAGCGTAAATCCATTGATCGGACTGATCGAATTTGTATTGGCGCTATGGCCCGCCCCTGTATGCACATGCCCTGCTTTGCCTAAATGCAGGTGCATGTGGCCGATGTGAAAATGCGAGAAGCCGCCTACGAATGCGATTGCGCTGAGACAAAGCCCGAGGGCAAAGCAAAACAGGTAGAAACCTTCCCATGTCATTTCTGACTCTCCTTTCCGGACAGCCTTTTCGCCGTCCGGTCTTTCGCCCGGGGCGCAGCCGTGCGCTCCGGGCGCAACACCTCCAGCAGCCGTTCCACCAGCCCCGGAGTCTCCATCACTGCCTCCAGCATCAGCAGGCACTGCCTCGTGTCTTTGTGCCGCGCCAATGCCAGCAGCGCCTGGCGCAGCGCAGGATCGCGACGGAACCGCTCGGCGCCGCTCACCAGCCACAAATCCAGCTTGTCTTCGAAGGTGCGCGCATCGCTCAGCAACTCGGGGTGGTAGCCCTCCGGATCATCCACCAGATAACCCGGATGCACCTTGAAGAACTTCGCCAGCAGTTGCCGCGTCGTGTTCGTCAGGTGCGGCCGCGCCCCGCTTTCAATCTGCGACAAATAGGACTGGCTCATGGAAGCCCCAAGTTCGGAGCGAATGGCTTTGAGCAGTTCCTGCTGCGTCATGGCCCGGTTCAGCCCGCGCAGATTGCCTTCGACTTCACGCAGGTAACGGATTTTCTCGCCGAGGAGCATATCGCAATCCGCGATAAACATTATCGCGGATTGCGATATTATGCAAGGAAAATCGCCGCAGACTGTGGAAATCCGTTTTGCAGCTACCGCAAGCTATAGTGAAATCGAGCTTTATCTGAGTATCGTGTTCACCCGCTCAATCAGGCCCAGCGCATCAAATGGCGCCCGCACCTTGGTGTCGTTGTCGAAATAAACGTAGACATCGCGCTTTTGCAGCGCAGCCGCAGGAGCCGAAGACGCCCTTTCGCCAGTGGCGAGTTCACTGCCCTGGGCCCAGGCGGCAATCCGCGCAGCCCACTCATCCAATGCGCCGTCGCTGTATCCGCTGGCGTAAAGCACCTCTGAGCCATGCAGCCGGCAATAAACAAAATCAGAGGTCACGTCCATCAACCGCGGCCACTCCACTGCATCGGCGCACACCATCGCTACCTGATATTTGCGTAGCAGCGCAACAAACTCAGGCGCTGCAAAACTTTTATTCCGAATCTCCATCGCATGCCGAAGCTGCATCTCATCCACCACTTCCGTATAGGCCCGGTCCTTCATCCACGGATCATGGCTTTTAGCCAGCATCGCAGCCTGCGCTGTAGTTCGCGGCAGAAGCGCAAAGAAAGATTCAATCAACTCGCGGTCAAACTTAAAGCTCGGCGGGAGCTGCCAGAGAATCGGCCCCAGCTTCCTGCCGAGCTTCAACAGGCCGGACGCGAAAAAGTTTGCGAGCGGAATCTCAACATTTCGCAGCCCCAGGATATGCGTAATGTGGCGAGTCGCTTTGACGGAAAACACAAAGTCTTCAGGTGTTTCATTCGCCCACCGCGCGAAAGACGCAGGGCGTTGCAGGGAATAGAACGTTCCATTGATCTCAATGGTGGGGAAGGCGGTGGCGGCGTATGCAAGCTCCTGTTTCTGGGCAAGACCTTTGGGATAGAACACTCCACGCCAGGGTGGATAGGTCCATCCGGAAATTCCAGTGCGTACTGTTCCGTGCATTTCCTCTGTCATGCAAATCACCTTGTAATGGTTGCCTGCAGGCCGCAACTCTTTTTCACGATACCGCAGAGACGTGAAAGACGGCAGAGACACTCAAACGCCTGCTTCTGCATCACACAACACGTAACAAGCACGTGGTCTTCTCAGGAGCAAAGGTCATGGAGAACGGAAGTAAGCAGTTCAAATTTCTACTTGGATCGGTTGCAATTCTTGCTGGCGCCTTGGTTGTATCCGGCTGCAACAACAAACCCGCTCACCCCGATGAGAAGTCGGCGGTGACAAATGCGCTCAGTACCAACAGCCTGAGCAACGTGAGCGTTTCCGAGGACCAGGCCAAGGGTGTGATGACACTTACCGGTAACGTCGCATCTGCAGACCAGAAAACACAGGCAGAAACACTCGCAAAGCAGGCTGCTCCCGATTACACCATCGCCAATGAAATCGGTGTGACTCCTCAGAGCGCAGAGAACCAGGCGAAGGCCGTCAATGCAAGCCTCGATAATAGTATCGAGGACAATTTCAAGGCGTCTTTGAAATCCCATAAGAGCCTCGACGATCAGAGCATCGACTATTCCGCAAAGAATGGGAAGCTCATTCTCAAAGGCAGCGTAAAGACCGCCGCGGAAAAGAGGGAAGCGGCCAAGCTGGCAAAAGAAGTTCCGAATGTCCAGCAGGTTGTAAATGACATTGAAGTTAAGCCGGGCAAGCACTCGACCGCCAGGTCATAGTGCGAGTTGTCTGTGTGCGGGAGCCAATTGTGGCTCCCGCACTGTTCTTTATCATCTATTTCTATTCCTGTAGCATCTCACCGTTATAGTCGCCGTATCTCCAATCAAGTCTTTACTCAGGAAGAACAACATGAGCAGCTTACAAGGGCGAGTTGCGATCGTTACAGGATCGAGCTCCGGCATCGGTCAAAGCATTGCGAAGCAACTTGCGGCAGACGGCGCAAACATCGTGATCAATTACATCGGGGCCAGCGACGGTGCGCAGGAAACATTAAAGATGGTCGAAGCCGCCGGCGCCGAGGGCGTTACAATAAAGGCCGATGTGTCCAAGGTCAGCGAGGCGCAATCGCTTATAGACGAGGCGTGGAAAAAATTCGGCTTCGCCGATATCCTCGTCAACAACGCAGGCGTCGAAACCAAAACATTCTTTCTGGAAACAAAAGAAGAAGACTTCGACCGCATCATGGGCGTGAACCTTAAGGGCCCGTTTTTTGTCTCGCAGGCATTTGTGCGAAAAATGGCCGCGGAACAAAAGCCCGGCCGCATCATCAACATCAGTTCCGTCCACGAAGACATGGCCTTTCCCGGCTTTGCCACCTACTGCATCAGCAAAGGCGGATTGCGCATGCTGATGCGTAATCTCGCAGTGGAACTGGGGCCGATCGGCATCACCATCAACAACATCGCTCCCGGCGCAATTGCTACCCCGATCAACAAATCCCTGCTCGAAGACAAGCCGAAACTCAACGCGCTGCTGAAGCAGATTCCTCTCAATCGTCTCGGCAGCCCGGCGGACGTAGCTGCGCTCGTCTCCTATCTGGCCTCGGATGCGGCGAGCTATGTCACCGGAGCAACCTACTACGTCGATGGCGGCCTCTCGCGTTATTACAACGAACAATAAAAACAGTGGAAGACAAGCTCGATGCATCGATTCAAAGTCTGGGCGCCTAAGGCGAAAACTGTTGGCGTCAAGGTTGGAAACACCGTCCACTCCATGCAGAAAACCAGTGGAGGCTGGTGGCAAAGAGAAGTCCCCGGCGCAGGACCCGGCACCGACTATACATTCGTAATCGACGGCAGCGAACCCGCAATTCCCGACCCACGCTCAGCCTGGCAGCCGTACGGCGTCCACGGTCCATCGCGCATCGTCGAGCACGCAGCCTTCACCTGGACAGACGCACAGTGGCAAGCTCCGCCGCTCGCAAGCGCCATCATCTATGAACTCCACACCGGTACCTTCACGCCCGAAGGAACATTCGCTGCTGCGCAGAATCATCTCGCGTATCTCAAAGACCTCGGCATCACGCACGTCGAGCTCATGCCGGTCAACGCATTTCCAGGAACGCGCGGCTGGGGCTACGACGGCGTCGATCTATTCGCGCCGCACCAATCCTACGGCGGCCCGGAAGCTCTAAAACGATTCGTAAATGCCTGCCACGAGCACGGACTGGCCGTCCTGCTCGATGTGGTCTACAACCATCTCGGCCCATCCGGAAATTACCTCGTCAGGTTCGGCCCATACTTCACCCACCTCCACAACACGCCCTGGGGAGACGCCGTCAATCTCGAAGACGCAGGCAGCTATGAAGTGCGCCGCTTCTTTTGCGACAACGCCATCCTGTGGCTGCGCGACTATCACTTCGACGGCCTGCGTCTCGATGCCGTCCACGCCTACATGGACCGCTCCGCCATCCACTTCATGGAACAGCTCGCGACCGAGGTCAGCGTCCTTGAACCTGAAACAGGCAAGCGCTACGTCGTCATCGCCGAAAGCGATCTCAACGATCCAAGATTTGTGAAAGCGCCGGAAGCCGGCGGCTACGGCATAGACGCGCAGTGGAGCGACGACTTCCATCACGCGCTCGTCACCGTGTTGACCGGCGATCGAAGCGGCTATTACTCCGACTTTGGTTCCATCGCCGGCCTTGCCAAATCCTTCAAGTCAGTCTTCGTTTACGACGGAATCTACGCGCCCCATCGCGACCGCATACAAGGCCGTCCCGTCGAAGGCATCCCGGCATGGCGTTTCCTCGGCTATGCGCAAAATCATGACCAGGTTGGCAACCGCGCAAAAGGCGAGCGTCTCTGTCATATCATCAATGAAGGCCGCGCAAAGATTGCCGCCGCGCTCGTGCTCATCGCGCCCTTCGTTCCGCTGTTGTTTCAGGGAGAGGAATGGTCCGCATCTTCGCCGTTTCAATATTTCACCGACCACGAAGACACAGAGCTGGGACGCCTCGTCTCTGAAGGCCGCAGGAAAGAATTCGCTGCCTTCGGCTGGAACCCGGACGACATTCCCGACCCGCAGGACGAGCAGACGTTTCTGCGCTCAAAGCTGAACTGGAATGAGCTGTCGCAACCGCCGCACTTGGAAATGCTCGCCTGGTACAGAAAGCTCATCGCCATGCGCAAAGCGCATCCCGAACTGACCGATGGTTCGCTTGAAGAACTACAGGTCGAATACAGCGAAGACGAACAATGGCTCATCATGCGGCGTGGAAAGATCGAGGTCGTTGTGAATCTCGGCAGTGCTTCATTCGAGCTTCAGATCCGCGCCACAGCCAGGATCCTGCTGGCTTCAGACAACTCGATAAAGCTGGAGAAGGCATCGCTCATCGTTCCACAGGACGCGGTTGTCATACTCCGCCTCGAATAACCATAAATAAGCAGCTCTCCAAGCCCACGTTAACAACCGGTAAACGATCCATTTGTTATAGGCTGGTTCTGCTACGATGAATACCCTCGAATTCTCAGCCTGGATATTCTGCAGTTCGCTGCTCGCCGGATTGCTCGGCGCCCTCACCGGCCTCGGCGGTGGCGTCGTCATCGTTCCCGTGCTCACCCTGCTCTTCCACATCGATATTCGCTACGCCATTGGCGCATCGCTGGTATCCGTCATTGCAACATCCTCGGGCGCAGCCGCCGCATACGTCCGTGAGGGCTTCTCGAACGTCCGCATCGGGATGTTCCTGGAGATCGCAACGACCCTAGGCGCTCTCGTAGGCGCCTATCTCACGGCGATCGTCTCCACCCGCGCCATCGGCATCATCTTTGGAGTTGTGCTGCTCTACTCTGCCTACGCATCTTTGCGCAAACATACAGCCGAGGCCCACAAAGAGCCGAATGCGCTCGCGTTAAGGCTTAATCTTCAGGGTAGCTATCCAGCGCCCGCCGGGCCCGAAAAGTACATTGCGCAGAACGTCCCCGGAGGCTTCAGCCTGATGTTTGTGGCAGGCGCGCTGTCCGGGCTGCTCGGCATCGGCTCCGGTGCAGTCAAAGTGCTCGCCATGGACCAGGCGATGCGTCTGCCCTTCAAAGTTTCAACCACCACCAGCAATTTCATGATCGGGGTCACGGCCGCCGCGAGCGCCGGCATTTATCTCAGCCGCGGTTACATATCTCCGGGCCTGGCCATGCCCGTTATGCTGGGCGTGCTCCTCGGGTCGCTCGTCGGCTCGCGTCTTCTCGTCAAGGCACAGGTCAAAACGCTGCGTTTGGTCTTCGCCGGCGTCATCGTCCTGTTGGGTTTTGAAATGATCTATAACAGCATCTCAGGCAGGCTCTGATGTTCGACGACAAACAAATGGAAATGGCCATGGGTCAGCTGCTTCGCGCAGGAGTCCTGCTCGCCGCCGCAGTTGTTCTCATCGGTGGACTGGTGTACCTGAGCCAGACGCGCGGTCCCCGGCCGGATTATTCCACCTTTCATGGCGTCGCCGCAGAATTGCGCAGCCCGGCGGGAATCGTCGAGCATCTTTCAACGGGAGACAGCGACGCCATCATTCAGCTGGGCCTTCTGCTGCTGATCGCAACGCCCATTGCACGGGTAGCATTCGCTGCATTCGCCTTCTTTGCGGAAAAGGACTGGCTCTATGTTGCGGTCAGCCTGACGGTCTTTGCAGTGCTCATGTACAGCCTGCTCTTCCATCACTGACGCACAAGCGATTCTTCAGCCTGCAGCGCCAGCTTTCTCGATGGGCAATGGTCCGCTCCGCATACCGGGCGCTGAGCCAGCTCATGCAACAGCAATCGCCTGTATTCTCCGCGGGGCAGCACAGTCAGCACTTCTCTGCGCAGTTCCCCCAGATCATCCAGCCATGGCCCAAGATCATCCGGAAGCTGTTCGTCAATCTCCTTGCGCAGCCGCTGCGCCAGCGCCGGGCTCTCACCCGCAGTTGAAATGGCAACCTGCAAATTGCCGCGCTTCACCACGGAAGGGAAATAGAAGTCGCAGTTCGGCGGATCATCCACCGCGTTGCAGAGAACGTTGCGCCCTACCGCATCGCGATACACAGCCGCGTTCACTGCCAATGAGTCCGTCGCCGCCACAACCAGAAATGTCCCTTCTAAATCGGCGTCTATATATTCGCGCCGATGCCACGTAAACGATCCTGCATCCGCAAGAGC